>Ga0172371_10012725_pt1 | contig 11043 bp, 19 predicted proteins | sample Lak12m_FD_114543 | JGI IMG/M metagenome (GOLD analysis project Ga0172371, IMG submission 114543) | Freshwater microbial communities from Kabuno Bay, South-Kivu, Congo - kab_022012_12m | ecosystem: Environmental > Aquatic > Freshwater > Lake | place: Democratic Republic of the Congo: South-Kivu... | reverse complement strand
TCAAAGAGCTTTGTAGCCCCGGCGGGATTTGAACCCACGACTTTGCCTTGAAAGGGCAATGACTTATACCGCTTGTCGACAGGGCCAAATTTATTTAGTTCTCATTTTTTCTAATTTAAGAAGTTCTTCTTCTAATTTTTTAATATCTTCTTTTAACTTTTCTATTCTATGCTTAACCATATCTATTTTATAACTAAGAATAGCTTGTGGATGTATTCCAATTAGGAACTATAATTGTTCCATGCACATCTACACACCAATAAAGAGTATCCATTTTCTACTATGTGCCATTTGTATAGCATTTGTTATTGCTCTAGTTATCATGTTGTCTTTCCTTTTGTTTGTCGGAATGGCAGGACTCGAACCTGCGAACATCCTGGCCCCAAACCAGGCAGTCTACCAGCTGACCTACATTCCGAGTTTAATTCCAATCATCACTATCTTCACTTTCACCTAAATATGCCGCGGCACTTTTACAAAGATACATGCCATCTATTTGATTTCCAGCATTTACATACAATTCTGGATGGGCTTGAGCAAATTTTTTAGAGACATACCTCCAAGTTCCTGTCTTTCTTAAATTTTTTATTTCTAAGGCATATGCCTCTGTCATTATATTTTTAAAAGTGGTGTTGTCTTGATATCTTATTTTTAAACCAAATTTAATTTTCATTTTTACCTCGAGCACCATACCAGTCTCGAACTGGTCCTATTTCACTTTGGAAGAGTGATGCCATACCGACTAGGCGAATGGTGCTTAAATATTAAGAATGGTGTATTTCTCTGTGACAATTAGCACAAACTACTTGACATTTTTTTATTTCTTTTAAAATTCTACTGATTGAAAAATTATACAACATTTCATTAATATTATATTCTTTACTTTTTTTATTTATATGATGAAAATCTAAACAATACCATCTATCTTCTCCACAGATTTCACAAGCATTTTTTAAATTTCTGATTATTAATCTATTTTTTTTGACTCTATCCTTTCTAGATTTATTAACCCTTAATTTCTCTATTTCTCTATTATTTTGATAATAAAGTTTCCTTTGGGTACTATGACAGACTTTGCATTCACTGGCCTTTGTGCCTTTTTTTTTATTCTTCCAGGAAAAACTATCTAAAGATTTTTTTTCTTTGCATATACTACAAATTTTTGTTTCCATACTTATAATATATGTAAATTTCGAAACATAGTCAAGTTTGGAAGGCTGCCACATTAAACCACTCTGTCACTGATGCCTGAATTTATAAAATTCGTTTTAATTTTAGCTCTTCTTCAGGTAATAAATAGTCTGTCCAAGATTTTTTTATCTTTGTCACACTTCTTTTAAATTTTATTATAAATCCAAATCTTATTTCTGGTTTATTAAACCAATTAAAAGTTGAGTTTATTATTTCATAATATGTAGCTGTTAACGAATTTATACTAGAATTTCCATAAACATAAAATGTATTATCTGGTACTAGTGTATTATCTGATACTAGTGTATTATCTGATACTAGTGTATTAGTTGTTATTGTTATACTATTATCCATAATTTATATTTGATTATGTTGCTCAGGGGGTAGGACTCGAACCTACAACCTTGAAGTTAACAGCTTCTTGCTCCGCCATTGAGCTACCCCTGAATAATGCCTAATAGAACGACATTGTATAAGACTTTTCTTCTCTGCAGTTATAAATTTCAGCTAAACTGTATTTACCATCTGCTTTGTTCAAGTTAAACTCTTTACCTAGTTTTGCTGCTAGAATTTGAGCTTCTTCTTTATTCAAGTGTCTTGTTTTTAAAACATCAAAAGTTCTTCCAGGTCGAAGTAGTGCTTTATCTGTTTTTTGTTCATTCTCTAAATTTGTTGTAATAATTATTTTCTTTCTTTTTAACTCAACAATACCATCGGAAGCATTCAAGAGTTTATGCATAAATGTATTTCCATCTGTTCTTGCTCTCAAGTTATAATCAATATCTTCAAGAATTAATAATTTATTATCACTTTTTACAAAATCAATAAAGAACTCATCATCATTATATGTTTCTTGGCTAGTAGAATATGCTACAGAAAATATCTTTCTAATAAATCTATCATCAGCAAGTATATTATCGTTCATAAGTTTAACTACCTTTTCTATTTTATTAGCCATATATTTCATGATATACTTTATAAGTTTAGTTTTTCCAGTTCCTGCAGGACCTACCATAACAAGAACTGTTTCATCACTATCCATAAATCTTTGGATATAATTATCCAGACCTTCTTTTATATATGGATATGATTCATCATGAACTTCTGTAGTATTTACTTCATATATAGATACAGAATCAATATACTCTTTTGTTTTAAATTGCCAAAGAACACGTGTAATTGTTTCCTTACATTCAAACTCTTCTAATTCTTTTGTGAAATACTCTTCTTTAACTTTGATATCAAAATATTCATTAAAGAAAAATTCTAAATGTACATATAGTCCTGAATCTTCATCATCAACAGACACATCCATTAAAATTATAGCATTTTCAATTTCAACATACATACCAATGGCTGTATATACTACCTTACCAAATTTAGAAAGTATTTTTTGCACTTCTTCTAGATTTTTTACTTTGTACAGAGATTTTAAATCCTTGTAATACTTTAGATTGTTGTCTTCTATATATTTTTCTAAATTAAATAAAAAATAATGTCCAACAGATTCTCTAAGATTAGTTCTCTGTATCATGTGTTGTAATTTACTCATTTTTGCCCTTTTTTATTTGTTATTATATTTAGTTGCGCTGGAGGGATTTGAACCCTCAAGGCCTTTCGGCACTGCGTCATGAGCGCAGCCAGATGCCAATTTCTGTCACAGCGCGATTTATAACTTTAATAGCCCATTATCAAATTCCCAATGATGGTTTGGACATAATGGAACTAAATTACTTATAGAATTAATTTCAATTATTTTTGTATTTCCTAAAAAATCTTTTACATCTTTTATATGACACACTTCCACATAAATTGTATATTCACATATTTTACATTTTAATTCTTTTCCAGACTGTTTAAATATTTTCCAAGCATGTTTTCTAATAGTTGATCTAGCTGACTGCCAATTTTTTCTACTATTAAATAGTTCTTCTTTAGTAATTAATTCAATGTTAGAAGTCCTTGTTTCTTTAGATCGTTGCACGTTATTGTGTTTATGTGTTTTACATGTTTCACAATATTTAGATTTAGATATTGATCCATTTTTAGTCCTAGATTTTATAAATTTACCACCACAATAATTACAAGTTGATTCTTTAATTTTTAAATTTCCTCTGTTTTTACTGGGCTTCCCTTTTTGATTAAAAATAGCTGCACAACTATGATCACAAAAAATTTTTTTTCTTACCTGAGATACTTTTTCTCTTTCTTTTATTTTAATTATTTTAGAGCAATTCTTGCAATGTTTAGGATTTAAATAATATTTTTTTAATGCTACTTCTCGTTGACGTTTTGCCATTACTTGACCACCAAGACTGGCCTGTCTTTTAATATTTGTATTCATACCTTTAATATAACTAAAGCGGGTATGAGAATCAAATAAAATTAGATTTTTTTATTATTTTAAATTACGAGCGCACGATATCGTGCTTATGTAGAATAATCGTATCAGGCCAGGGGCCTGGATTAAATGTAGTAATTCCTTGTTCCGCTAAGGAACTAAGGAATGATTGTTTCGATATGAAATTTCTTAAAAGCATTGTAATTTTGAATATATTAATTTTTTAGATAGTTGTCAAGTTGTGGGATAAATTATTTTTGCATACCCATGTGCTACCATCCAATCTAATACTATTCTAGCGTCTCCATACCAACATTCCTTAATTTTTGAGACCCCATCAGCTTATCTTCTATACGGTACAAGTCAATCAGTCACTATATTATTTAAGTGATTTTCTTTCCCCGTCTACTGGTCTCCGGGCCTTACGGATCCCGTGTAGTCTAATTTTGTGGAGGTGGCGGCCATTTTGTTACTTGACATCTCCACCTATCTTATTTATATTATAAGTATGAAAACTATAACAAAAATATGTAAATGGTGTAATAAAGAGTTTTTAGCTGAATCTAGGGAGGTTAAAAGAGGTGGCGGTATATTCTGTAGTTTATCTTGTGGAGCTAAATTTAATAATAACCACAGAGAACTTACAAGTCATACCTGTCAATTTTGTAAACTTCCTTATGATACTACTGCTAAACGTTCATTATACTGTTCCAAAACTTGCTCAAGAAAAGCAAGAAGAGAAAGAAATGTCAAATCAGGTGCTAAAAATACCAATCGAAGTACATTGCAAAGTAGAGTGATCAAATTTCTTAGTCCTAAACAATTTAAGTGTTTTATATGTGGTTGGCAAGAAGCCTTTTGTGATATCCATCATATTACACCTAGATCTTTAGGTGGCCAAGACTCATTTGATAACTTAACTGTTCTTTGCCCCAACCATCATAGGTTAGCAGATCGAGGTAAATTAACAACACTGCCTTCCGTTTCCGAGAGGTATCGGACTATTTCATCATCCTAAATTTAGGAGCTGGGCACTATTCTGGTTATTAAGTAGTCTCTACTACCCCAGTAGTCTCTGAACGTTAATAAGGTGTACCCTATTCTTCGCTGCAGATTAGCATATTATTTTATTAACTTAGCTTTCCTGCAATTCACCCAGTTTTATTTCTAGAAATTACTTTCTAGTTCGACGATATTTCATCGAAGCCGCGTCCAACTAACAAAGTCGTATGTGTCATTCACATGCATGGTCTCATTGTATAACACCCATTATAGAGACAAAGCGATCAATTTATACGCAATTGATAAACGTCGAGTTTTGATTTCTTTAACTAACGTACTCCTACTCTAGATAATATATCCGCTAACGACCTTCACATACCCCGCGGCTTGATAATAGAAGGGCTTACTTACTACTGTTACGCAGCGTAAGCGTAGTTATAACGTGCGTTTGCAGTTACTTTATTTTCTCAGGATTAGTTTAACGTCGTACTCCCCGACGGTCATGCACACATATTGTTTGAGAGCTGTCGAAACCTATCACCCCCAAAACTTATTTTTTCAAATACAATTCATCTACAAATTTTTTGAACCAATCTGGTTTTGCTAAAAGTATAATAACTAATACGATTGGTGTCAGTGGAATATAGATTGCGGCCATATCTATAATTAAAATTAAAATTACTAAAATTGTTTTTATTGAGTTGTCCATTTTTATATCCGTTTTAATTGTAAGAGAACAGGATCGGATTCGAACCGACGAATAAAGGTTTTGCAGACCTTCGCCTTAAACCACTTGGCTACCTGTCCTTTAAACTTTAGTTTGCATTGATTACTTCTAGAGTTCTTCCAATCCGTTTATAATGTTTATAAACTTTTTTTATTTGTTTATATTTTCTTCTATTATCTGTTGATACTAATTGACCACCAAAAATTTCAATATAGCCTCTATCTTGTACAGGCTCTTCTTTTTCTTTACCGTAAATAATTTTACGAAGTTTTTTTGCAGTTTTACCATTCATAACAAAATTTGATTAATAAAAGGTGCATTTTTCAATGCACCCCTAACTGATGTATTACTACTCAGGTATTACGTTCAAAGCAGCTGGACCCTTTGCAGTCGAACCGACTTCAAATGTTACCTTCTGACCTTTCGTTAATTCTTTGTACCCTTCTACCTGAATATTGGAAAAATGTACAAATAGATTTGGTTCATCGTTGTCTCGTGTGATGAAACCGTAGCCACGTTTAGAATCAAATTTCTCTACGACACCTGATTCTCTTACCGCTGTACTCATTTATATGTTACCTTTTATTTACTTTTACGCATAATCGCGTATTGTTCATGGAGATGGACTCGAACCACCAATGTTTCTTATGTGCCACACTTGAAGAACACACTAAAGTATTCATTTATTTATATCTTACTTTATATAAACAATTAATAAATTCATTATCAAACTCTAACTCTGGTTTAACACCAACAGTTTTAACTAAAATTCCAGTATCATCATTAACTAATATATTTTCTTCACAAATAACATCCAAGCTCATTAATATAATTCCCCTACCAATAGTATTAGTATAAGAATTGGTTAATTGATCTTTGATAGTGTTATTTTTAATAATACTGCCTGCGCCAGCTATTATTCCAGAGGATCCGCCAGATAAAATATTATTGAATGCTAAAATTTTTCTATCATGTCCCAATAAACAATGTTTTACTGCACTTTTCACTTCTATATAAGAATCAGTCAAAGTGAATACTGCTTCATTTGGAACTACATTTTCATATAATTGAATTCCGTCACCATTACTATGCCCAGCCAATGCTACATTAGTAAATTTACTATTTTTAATTACAACACCACTAACCCCAATTCCACATGCATCAAATGCTGTGCTGTCTATATCTATATTATTAAGTACAGTTCCTTCTCCATAAATTCTAAAACCTGATTGATTAGAAAAAAGTATTGAATCAGTATTATTAAAATAATTGAAACCTATTTTACTAATATTTCCGTTAGCAGCATATCCTTTTTCACCATTCCATCTAACCCCAACTTGTCTACAATTAATAACACTAAAATTTATTAAAGTAACCTTTTTTCCATTAACCAAAATTCCAATATTAGTTTTATTTTTGCCATCAATTATAATTTTATTTGGATATTTGGTCAATATTGGCTTATCCATATATGCTAAATTATTTGCTACAATGGTAACACTATCAGCATTTATAATCAAACTATCTAAAACTGTCCCATCATTAACAATTTCAATAAAATCTCCCTTTTTTATAATATAACTTTTAAATTCTTTAGTTGTTAATTTTAACTTATTTATACTTATATTCTCAGCTTGATTGGATATTTGTTTTATCTGCTGCTCAACTGAAAGAGTATCAAATACAAAAGTATCTTCAATTTTATTGACTTTATTACAAGTAATAAATAAAATACTTAAAATTAATATATAAAATTTTTTCATTTTAATTTTTTCTCCATAATTCTCAAATTGTATTTACTTCTATTAGTAACATCCGCCTAAAACTAGATGTTTAGAATAAATGTAATTTTACATCCATTTCGAAAACCAGGGTTCTAGTTTAAAAAAATCATACATCAACCCCGCACATTTAGTAGTCCCAAATCCCGTTGGAAATGGAGGAGATCCAGATGGATGCATTCCATCATCACCAAAATCTTCCCTATTCCAAATCAAACCATCTGATCTAGGATTTAAACCATCAGCCCAAAAATAAACCCCCCAAACTACCACAGGTAAATTTGTATCATTAATTAATTCTAAAATAGCTTGCTGACAAGCTAATCCTGAAGCGTAAGCAAATGGCTCAGGATTCGTTGAGCCACCTACAGCATACCCACCATATGTTCTAGATGATAAATATACTATTTTTATTTTAGGAAATTTTTGTTTAAGAATTGTTATTGTTGATTTTATTCTATTTTTTAATGTGGTAATATAAGGAATTGGATCAACTGGATAAGGTTCAAATACCCTATCAGCTAATTCTATCCAAGCTGTTTGTACATCATCAATAGTTCCTCTTTTTTGTACTCTTGATACTGTCTTAGTCCAAACTACATTATTACTATTCGACCATGACTCAGCGGCTTTTCCCGGTATTGCACAGTTAATCATTATCGCTTTAGATTGCGATTGATATAATTCTATAAATTTTCCGAATTTGTAATTAGTATTTGACATTCCAATAGATATAAAAATATTTTTACCTAAAATATTTTTCACTGCTTCATATCTCTGTTTCAAAACTAAAGGCATAGTATTACTTCCATTAGAATATAACCCCCCTGTAAACCCATAGTAGGTTTCCCCAGCAGTCATATCAATTAATGGAATTTTTATATTATTTCCAGGTTCTTGTAACAAGGTCTGTATTTTGTTTTCTTGTTTATTACAAGACAAAAATAATAAACTAAAAGTCAAAAATAATAAACTAAAAATCAAAAATAAGTATTTCATTCTAATCCTTTCCTTTTATTAAGTTATATTTACTTCCATTAGTAACATCCCGCCCATAACAACTACTGTGGGATTAGTAGTCCATTTGGATATACTAATTTAATTTCAATGTTTGATTAACAAGCCCGGCCAGGCCGGGCCCTATACTTAATATACTGACTCTTTTACTTAATTACAAAGTCAGTAAATTCTTCTAATTTTTTTACTAATGCATCCAGTTCTTTTTTTATGAACTTTGAGTACTGGACTGGTCTTCAGAAATTCGAACATCCGTTGTCTCATTTTCCTGAGTTGTCAAGAATTTTTTATCTACAAAAACAAATCTTTCTGCTCCAGCATGAAAAACTAATTCATATGGATTATCACTAAAAGGTACCTTACTAATAAAGCAGATACCCCTGGTGAGAGTTTCATTCGCGCGTTCTTGTTCCTCACTTTTAGTAAGGGAGATGTGTTGTTTCATTATTATCCATTAGTTACGATGTAGCGTGCATATGAATTAATACTCTGAGCCCCTGCCCATCCTTGGTTATATACGGAATATACTTGTGCCCAAGAATAGTTTTGATCTCTTAAAAATCTCATATACTTAACGCCACTCTCTATGTTAAAACGCAAGTTATAGCGTAGAAGATACGCCAATTCTCGATCAGTTTTATATGTTAACATAGTGGAGGGTTGTAAACCATGTTTTAATTTGTATTTATCTTGTCTAAACTGTTCTTCGAACCAACGACTTGTGAAGAATTCGTACGGAAACACATTATATTTTGCAATATAATTATGTTCCGGCCAAACTTCTCTTGCAGCAACTACTCGAACTTGTAGTACTGAATATGCTTGCGCCATTGATACTAAGTTATCCTCATAAGGGGCATAATCTACATGCTGTATCCCTCGATAAGAAGATTCTAATCTAGCACAACGTAAAATATATCTCATAGGAATTTTATATGTTTCTGAAAACTCCGTGAAATAACTGTAGACTTGCTCGTTAGGTGGCATAAGCTTATCTACTTCTAAAGGTTCTAACTTATTTATTGTGTTCTCCTTTCCACCTAAACTTGTCATTAAAACAAACATGGTAATACAAAGTGCTACCAATACTGTTATTGCATGTTTCATGGCCCTGGTTTCCTATCTTCATGAGTATAGGATCTTCGAGCCTGATACTGATAATAAATGGCGTCTAATACGTCTTTATCGTATATTTTAACTTTGCCATTAGTCCTATCAGTTAACTGCAATTCCCAACGATCCGTAATAGAAGATGTAACTTCAGTTGTAGAATTTACTGGTACAATTCTGTATTCAATATTCTCTTCAACCCAAGTTCTGAAATAGAATCCTCCTGTAAAAACTATTACAGCAAGAATAATTATTCCAAGCCTCAACCACAGTTTTTTAGGAACTGTAATCATGATAATCCTCGGTTTGTTATTAAATCGAACTTTCGACAAACTTTTTAAAGTTATCTTCTCCTTCCCAACCCATTCGAGTTGCTATCTTACTATCTGGAGTAACTACTACAAATGTTGGTATAGCTCTTACAGCAAATAGTGCTGCCATCTCTGGGTTATCCTCAACATTAACTTTGTAAAAGTCTACGTCAGGCATTTCTATAGATAACTTTTCAACTGATGGACTTGCTACTTTACAAGGACCACACCAGTCAGCATAGAAGTCTAAAACTACGCTCTTTCCTGTTAATGATGTAAATCCCTCATTATTTTCATGAGAAACTACATTATCAAATGATGTTAATTCTTTCATATTAGTTAATTAAATCTCTCGCTATGGCATTCATTCTCAAGACATGATACTTGGGGTCTAATTTTTTTTCATCAATTTTACCCTTATCATTCTTTGCTTGTGATTCAAGATTTGAAATGGTTTGTAAGAGATAATCATTTGACATTTCTGAAATTAAAATCTTACTACCATTTTTTTTATTCCAAAATAATAGTTCTTTATTTCGAGGCATAAAACATCCTTTAAAATAATTTTTTATTATTAATTAGTTAATTAATTTTTATTCTTAAAAGCAAGTGAATCTTTTACTTTACTTGCCGAAGATGAAATTGAAGATGTTATTTTACTAATTCCACTTGGTGTACCATATTTTTTAGCATCTGATATTCCAAAATACGACATAACAAGTGGTAATCCAATAGTAATTAAATAATCACTTACTTGATGTGAAACAGTGTGGGGAGCTGTAAATTGCTTCACTCCCCCCAACACTAATGCGGCTACTCCATAGTATTCCTTTTTTTGATACCAAGGGGTTTTCTCATCAGTCACTGTATTATCCTTGAGGTTCTTCTGGTTTAACTACTCCAACTATCTTTAAGAAGTTGAATAATTCAAAAACCACTTTTAAAGCAGATTCAACAGCTAACTCATCATTTTCATATAAATCTAAATTTGCTTTTACTTCTGCAATAAGTTCTTCTTTTTCAATAGGATCTAAATCTTTTAATTCTTTAGGTACTTCCTGAATTTGTGTGATTGCATCAATAAGTGGAAATAGAAGTACTACAAATTTTGCTGCATCACCAATAGTAATTTTTCCATCATCTACAACAGCAGCTTTTGCTGCAGAAGCAAATTTTGATAAAAATACCATCACATCTGTTAATTGTTCTGTGCCGTATACTGACATGTTTACTTTCTCCAATTTGATTTTACCACTTTTTAAGTCCTTTTTCAACTTATCGAGTGAAGTTTCAAAATGATTTAGGTCAAAACCGCGAGGTTTTATTCCTAATTCATCTAGGTCTATTGTTTCATTTGGCATAATATACACCTGATTATCTTCTACTTAGAATATAAGTATAATTTGTCAAATAGTCAAATAGTCAAATAGTCAAATAGTCAAATAGCCATCAAATTGGTTTAAATTTAAACATTTACCACAAAAGAATCAATAAAATCTTTAGCATCCTTTAGTCCGAGATTAGTGGCATCTCTCACTGACTTGATTGCATTAATCTTTTTAT
>Ga0172371_10012724_pt1 | contig 11043 bp, 15 predicted proteins | sample Lak12m_FD_114543 | JGI IMG/M metagenome (GOLD analysis project Ga0172371, IMG submission 114543) | Freshwater microbial communities from Kabuno Bay, South-Kivu, Congo - kab_022012_12m | ecosystem: Environmental > Aquatic > Freshwater > Lake | place: Democratic Republic of the Congo: South-Kivu... | reverse complement strand
AAGCTAACCGAATGGTTGGTTGAATACAATGGTGTTAGACCACATGAAACACTTAATTATTTAACCCCATTACAGTTTGCAGAAAAAACTATGCACTTGTCTACGATGTGGTCATCCTGTACATAGTCTTGACAATAGTAGTAAAAAACACTATATTGATATTGTCATTTATTTGTGTTGGAAATAATCATTTACGGAGGTGCTTGTCATGGCTGATACGTATTGTTCCAATGGTGAACTTCGGATTCCGTGGGTTGATCACGAAGGTGACCTGGAAGGATTGTACAGGAGGTGGTTGAAGAGTCTTAGCACCACAGAAGAATCTCGCGCTGACCAGCTGCAGAGCTTCTTGGAGATGGGCAAGAAGCCGGACGGCAGAAGTTGGCAGTGGAAGATTCTGATGACGATCGCTGAGAGACAGCGAGACGAATAGTCCGCGGCCTTTGCCGAAGCGAACGAGGGCTTCGTGTCCTCGGCCCCGGGATCCCCCGGCGGCAAGTAGTACCGAAAAGCCAACAACAGGGAGGTTTCCCGACCGACTGTCTTGACCACAAGATTCATTCGGTCGGGGCAGTCACAAAGACGACCTATCAAGGCCGTTTTTGTTTTTTTTATAATCTTTCTAAAATACACAAACCCCACTAAAAGTGGGGTTTGGGCTGCGTGGACCGAGGGGGAATCGAACCCCAGATGCTGGAATGATAAGTCCGCACACAACGCCAGTTGCACTCGGCCCTCTCGGCTACAGCCGGATTATTATAACACATTTTTTACAAACCAAAAACTCCCCGAAGGGAGTTCTGGAATTCTGAGTACAAAGGAATTGTACGCGGAACTTATCATCAAAAATATTATAGTACATTTTAATGGATTTGTCAAGTTTTTGTCCACAGTACAGTTTATCTCTACTTATCATCAACTATCAACACCACCGGACAATGATCAGAGCCAACAACTTTATCTAAAATTTTTGCATCTTTCACCTGTTTTTTCATTCTTTCACTCACCACAAAATAATCAATACGCCAACCAATGTTGCGTCGGCGCGCGCCAAAACGATATGACCACCAAGAGTATTGCGCTTTTTTTGGATATAGTTCTCGGAAGGTATCAATGAATCCTGCGTTTAAATATTCAGTCATCCACCTGCGTTCCTTTGGATGAAATCCTGGATTCCCATCATTTTCTTTCGGATTTGCCAAGTCAATTTCTTCATGCGCCACATTTAGGTCGCCTGTCAGAATGACTGGCTTATTTTTATCAAGTTTTTTAATGTGTTTCAATACTGCGTCGTCAAAAGCGAGTTTGAAATCAAGCCGAGATAAATCATGGCGTGTGTTTGGAAAATATGTATTAACTAAATAAAATTTCTCAAATTCAGCTGTCTGGACCCGTCCTTCACTGTCAAACTCTTTAATGCCGAGGCCACTTGTAACTTTTGGCTGTTTTAATTTTTCACTCACCAAAATTGCTGTGCCAGCATATCCTGGACGTTGGGCTGAATTCCAATATTCAGTATAACCAGCAAAATCCCAGCCCGAGGCTGGTCTGGGCCCGAGGCCCATCGGCCTGGGGTTGACGCCTTGGGCGGAAAATTTCATCTTTGTCCGCGCCATGTTATCTATTTTAATTTCTTGCAAGCATAAAACATCTGGCTTTTCTTTTTTTAAAAAGTCAGTAAAGCCGTTTTTGACTGCGGCGCGAATACCGTTAACGTTCCATGTGGCGAGTGTTAACATATTTCATGACTCATGACCCAAATAGCATGACCCATATACTATATCAAATTGATTCCATTTACTCAACTCACTTGGGTCATGTTATCTGTGTCATGTATCATGTTAGTTTATCCACAGTCGTCACATTTGCAATTTCTGTCAAAAATATGATATATTTTTATCAATAATTTTTATCGCATAATTTTATGGTCGAAGACAAATTTGAAAAAACAAAAGATACGGTGCTGTCACATGTTCAAAATTTGTTTGATGAAATGGAAGAAGAAATGGCTTTACGACATCAGGAAAAATACACACTCTTAGAAGATGCTTTTGAGAACGCGTCTGACGAAGATGAGTTGAGGGTCGCGTTTGAGCAGTGGTTTTCCGAGCACGCAGATGAGCTTGATTTAGATTATAATGATGCGGATGCGCTTTGGGCCGAAGCAATGGGCGAGGATGTTGAAACGTCTGATAAGGACGAGGAAGATAGCTTGTTGGGTACAGAAACAGAAGAAGAACTGGGTGAGGAAGAGGATTATTAAAATTTCAAATTGCAGATTTCTGAATGCAAAATACGGCCTAACGGCCGTTTTTTGGTCTTGAAATGTTGGTTGCGCTATGATATATTATGAGCACTATGAATGAGGAAAATAACAAGGCATTGGTGTTGCAAGCAGGCGGGCCAACAGCTGTGATAAACCAGACTCTGGTTGGCATTGTTTTGGAATTGAGAAAGTACCCGCAGGTATCAAAGGTCTATGGGGCATTGCATGGTATCACTGGGATTCTTAAACAGGATTTTGTTGATCTCACAGATTGTTCATCCGAGCATTTAGAGCAAGTGGCTAGAACACCAAGCTCTGCGCTTCTTTCCACCCGCGATAAAGCAGATGATGAGTATTGCAAAAAAATATTTGCATTTTTAAAAATGCATGGCATAAAATATTTATTTTTTATTGGCGGAAATGATGGGGCATCAAATTGTGGAATTATTAATGCAGCAGCAAAAGCAGAAAATTATGAACTTCACGTTGTTCATGTTCCAAAAACAATTGATAATGATTTATTAGTAACAGATCATTGCCCTGGTTTTGGTTCTGCGGCGAAATTTGTGGCTAGCGCGTTTGCCGGAGCAAATTTAGATAATATGGCACTTCCGGGAGTTTATATCGGAGTTGTGATGGGTCGGCATGCTGGTTTTCTCACCGCCTCTTCGGTTCTTGCAAAAAAATATTCAGACGACGGCCCACACCTTATTTACTTGCCGGAAAAACCTTTTAATATTATTCGTTTTGTTGAGGATGTTAAAAGCGTGTATGAAAAACATGGCAGATGTGTTGTGGCTGTGTCAGAGGGAATTGCGGACGAAGATGGTGTGCCGATTGCCACAAAATTGGCGAAACAGATTGAGCGCGACGCGCATGGTAATGTGCAGTTATCCGGTACGGGCATGCTTGGTGATTTACTCGCAGATGAAATAAGAGCTAAAGCAGGTATCAAACGGGTAAGAGCAGACACGCTCGGCTATCTTCAACGCTCATTCCTTGGTTGTGTCAGCGAAACAGACGCGCGCGAGGCGCGAGAAGTTGGTGTGCAAGCAGTTAAATTTGCAATGGGCGGAGATGTTGATGGAGCGGTTGTGATTAAGAGAGGTGATAGGTATAATATAAGTTATGAATTGGTGGAATTGTCTCGCGTTGCCGGAGGAACCACGAAAATGGCGGATGAGTTTATTGAAGGGGATAATTTTGTAACAGAGAAATTTGTGGAATATGTTAAACCCATAGTTGGTGAATTGCCGGAGGTTGTGAGGTTGAATGCACCAGAAATTAAGAAATTTAGTAATTAAGAAATTTAGTAATATGAGTGAATTAAATAACATTGCAAAACAAATGACCGCACCGGGTAGGGGTATCCTTGCGGCTGATGAAAGCACGCCAACAATTGGTAAAAGATTTGCAAAAATCAATGTGGAAAATACAGAAGAAAATCGACGCGCATATCGCGAGCTTCTTTTCACCGCACCTCAAATGGGAGAATATATTAGTGGTGTAATAATGTATGATGAAACAATCCGTCAACGCGCAAGCGACGGACACACTTTTGTTACTGTTTTAGAAAAACAAGGTGTGTTGTCTGGTATAAAAGTTGATGAAGGCACAGAACCAATGACTGACTCGCCAGATGAAGTTGTCACAAAGGGCTTGGAAGGTTTGCCACTGAGATTGCCAAGTTATGTAAATATGGGAGCGAAATTTTGCAAATGGCGCGCGGTTATTAAGATTGGCGGACACACCCCGACTGACAAATGCATTCAAATAAACGCGGAACGGCTCGCGAAATACGCGAAATTATGTCAGGAAAATAATTTAGTTCCGATTGTCGAGCCGGAAGTTCTGATGGACGGAAGCCACACGGCTGAAAAGTGTTATGAAGTTACAAAAAATACGCTCACAGTTGTTTTTGAAGAATTAAAAAAAGCAGGAGTCGCGTTAGATGGAATTATTTTAAAACCAAATATGGTTTTGTCTGGCACAGAATGTCCAAAACAGGCGAGCGCGAAAGAAATCGCGGAATTCACAGTCAAATGTCTGAAAGAAACAGTGCCAGCACATGTGCCGGGAATCGCGTTTTTGTCCGGCGGACAATCAGAGGAATTTGCTTGTGAAACGCTTAACGAGATAAATAAAATTGCAAGCGATTGTCCATGGCAATTAACTTTTTCTTATGGACGCGCTTTACAGGCATCAACGCTTAAAGCGTGGGAAGGAAAGGCAGAGAATGTCAGTGAGGCGCAAAAAGCGTTTTTAGAACAAGCGAAGCGAGTGGGTTTGGCTCGGGATGGAAAATTATGAATAAAATAGCAAAGGAGTATTATGAAAAAAGCGAGGGGATTGTGAATTTGTCTTGGCAAGATGTTGAGCAGGACATTTTGAAAATTATTGAAAAAATGCGCATGGATAATTTTGAGCCAGACGTGATAGTTTCAATCGCGCGTTCTGGCCTCATCCCCGCCTCAATGATCGCGTATGTGCTTGGCAATAAACAGCTTTATGTAATTAAAGTCGATTTTTCCAAAGTGCAAAAGGATGGCAAAGATCAAGAATTGCGCGACCGGCCGATAATTACTCAAGAGCTAACAAAAGACATTACAGGGTTGAAAGTTTTAGTTGTTGATGAAATGGTTGTTTCCGGCTCAACCCTTAAACTTGTCAAAGCATATATGGATATTAAAGGCCCAGCAGAAGTGAAATATTGTGTGTTATACAAACAGCCTTGGGCAGAATTTACGCCAGATTATTTTGGCAGGGAAATAAAAGAATGGCCTTTGTATCCATGGAAGGAGTTGAAAAATAATGTGTTGGATCCGAGGGCGAAGTTATCCAACTAGGATATTATGATATTAAGATATTGGATATTTTGTGTTGTGTTGTCTGTGTTTTGTATTATGTTGGTTGGTTGTGGTGCTAAGATAAATAATCAAAAAATTATGAATAGTAAAAAAGTTTTGTTAGTGATTGCGAGTGAAGGATTTCAAATTATTGAATACAAAACACCAAAAGAGATTTTGGAAAAAGCTGGTGTGCAAGTTGTTACAGTTAGCGATAGAGCTGGAGAGGTGGTAGCGGCGAGCGGGGAGATGGTGAAGGTTGACCTTATGATCGGAGACCCCCTCCTGACCTCCCCCTACAAGGGGGAGGAAAATACTTCTGGCTATGGCGGATTGTTTTTTGTGGGTGGGCCAGGGGCCTTGGAGCGTTTAGATAATGAGGCGAGTTATCAGTTACTCAAAACATGGCAGGAGACCGGAAAGCCGTATGGCGCGATTTGCATTTCGCCCCGCATTTTGGCTCATGCCGGTGTTTTGCAAGGTAAAAAAGCAACTGGGTGGAATGGTGATGGGGAATTGGCTGGGATTTTGTCATCTGGCGGGGCTGAATTTGTTGATCAGTCGGTTGTTGTGGATGGAAATGTTATCACAGGCAACGGGCCTGGTGCGGCGAGTGAATTTGGGGAGGCGATTGTAGCATTGATTGCACAGATTAAATAATGATTTCACAGACATTAACAAATATTAAATATGTACAAAACATTAATTAAGGAGAATTTAGTAAAAAATTTGTTAGTCATCATTTTTTCTGCATTCGCATATAAATTTATTGGTTTGGCAGTGGGAGGGGTAGACGTTTCTCAATCCGGGAATCTTTTGTCAGTGATAAGTATGTTGTTGGTTGTGGTTTGTTTTGCGTGTTTTGCATTCACATATGAGAAAAGTAAAATGAATACGCTTGGGTTTAGGTTACTCTCTCATTTTTGTACCTTTTTCCTACTTTTGTTGTTAGTCCTGCTTTTGATTGCACTTGTGGCGTCCATTGAAATTTTCATGCCGTCTTTGTTTGGTTTAGTGATTGGTTTTTCAGTTTTGATTTACATAACAATTATATTATATGACTTCTGGGATTTATTGAGATATAGAGAGTAAGGAGACTCATAGGAATTTAGGAGCCCCCTGAGGGGGCGTCCGATCGTTAGGCAGGGACTTTAGTCCCTGCAACATAATTATCAATTTATTTCTAGTCCCGTAGGGACGAATGAAAAATGGCGGAATATTTTCAGCCGTCCCTAACGGGACTGAAAAATGATGAAATACATCATAGCAGGCGCTAAAGCGCCTGCCTAACGATCAAACGTCCCTACGGGACTTTGGGGAGATGGGGCTCAAAAAAAATCTGCCGATCGGCGGATTTATTACTTATAACATATATGTTATAATATAGATATATGAAATCTTATAAAGAGATTAAAAACAGATTACTCAAAGATGTCCGGGTACGCGGGGCCTATAATGAACTTGGGCCAGAGTTTGAATTGGCTAAGGTTATTATTGAGATGCGGATTAAAAAAGATTGACGTAAAGCTTGAAGTATCACTGACATAACAAAAAAACGGCCGAGAGGCCGTTTTAAAATATCTAATATCCAATATCTAATATTTCAAATCACCTCTGATTTCACATTTATAAATTTCGCCACCATTTCTTCAATCCCAACCTTATCCAACAAACCTTTTTGCGCGCCGATTTGCTGAATGACAGACGCAGAATTTGTTGTGCCCCACTGCATTGCAGTTGGGATGTCCTTTTTCATTATAATTGCGGATAAAAATGCAGAAGAATAGGCATCGCCAGCTCCGGTTTTGCCGATTGCTTTAATATCATAAATTGGCATAAACCAAGCATTCCTATCATTTGCAGCATAAGAGCCCCTATAACTGTCTGTAACAACAACAATTTGCGGACCAGTTTCCAACAACAATTTCATTGTTGTTTTTATATCTTTTTGCTCGCCAATGATTCTATCTGCCTCTTCTTTATTCAAAAATAAGATTTCTGTGTTTGGCAAAATTTCTCGTATTTTTTCTAATCCGTTCTTTATTTGATAAGACCCTGGATTCATCGCTAGTTTTGTTTCCGGATGTTTTTTAAGATGCGCGACAAGTTTGTCTTGCAATTTTTCAAAATTCGCGCCAAGAGATGTGTAATAAATCCAGTCAGTTTTTGGTAAAGTTGGAAGCGTGTAATTTCGGTCAACATGATATGATAAAATTGTGCGTTCGCTTTTGTAATTCAAAACAACAGAATAACGCGTTTCTTTGTTTTTCAGAATTTTTACCATCTTGATATCAACTCCTGCTTTTTTCAAACCATCTTTTATCACTTTTCCATTTACATCATCGCCAAGCTCGCTCACAACAGCGCTTTTCAGACCTAATTTTCTGCAACCAACAGCAACATTTGCTGCATCGCCTCCTATTGACTGACTGGCGTGCGTGATCGGCACTTTGTCAGCGTAATTGAGGCACAATAAACAGTGCTCTTTTTTCAAATCGCATTGGACTGTGGCATCATCAATTATCAAAAATGTGTCTAACGTTGAATCGCCGATTGTGATGATATTGAACATACTATTTTAAATTTTTATATCGTTTGAGGTCTTCTGGACTATGCTTGTGCAAGCCGATAAGAATCTCTACAAATTCTACAATTGAAGCAATTGCGAGACCAGCCATTGCAATCATAAATACTGTATTTTCAATATAGTACGCGTAAATGAAAAGACACAGCGAGCCAAGAAACATTACCAGGTCTTGTCTGCGTTCTTCTTCTAAAAATACCGCGTAAGCAATCATAATTGCGCCAAGACCAGCGACTACATGGGCGAGTATTTCGCCAACAGGAACCGGTAAGCTTGGGAATATGGATTGGAGAAGCATACGATTATTTAAATTTATTAACATAGTCAATAGCAGCAAGTGCTGCAATAGTGCCTTGTCCAGATGCAATAGAAATTTGCTTATATGGCACATTTGTCACATCACCAGCTGCAAAAACACCAGGTAAATTTGTTTCACATCTCGCGTTAACCTCAATCGCACCAGTTGGATCAGTTTTAACTTGCGGAGCAAAACCAGAATTAGGCACGTTGCCAATATGCACCATCACGCCCTGCACCTCTATTGTCTTGTCTTTTTTTTCTTCAGAATCAAAATATACTAATCCTTCCACATAGTCAGAACCAAGAATTTCTTTTGTTGTAGCATTATAAATTGTTTTAATATTTCCTAAAGAATTTACCTTGTCAATTAAAGTGTTTTCCCCTTTTGGAAAACCAAAATTGCTTTCTTTTGTGTTTGGGTATTTTGTTAATAAATATACTTGCTTAGCGAAGCCGGCCATCATAATTGTTGATCCAAGCGCAGAATTTCCAGCTCCGATTGTTACTGTTGTCTTGCCACGATAAAGTGGACCATCGCACACGGTACAGTATGTTATTCCTTTTCCGCGCAATTTATCCTCACCCGGCACTCGCAATGGCCGTGGATGAATACCACTGGCAATCACAATTGCTTTTGTTTCAAAAGTTTTTTCATTGCCACTACCATCTTTTGTGTTTACAATATAATATTTATCTTTTGCAGAAAAATTCATTACTTCCAATCCTGCTTCAATTGGCACATTGTATGATTCAACATGCTCGCGGAAACTTTTTACAAGCTCAAAACCGCGGATGCTTTTTATGCCCAGCCAATTTTTTACTTCGCCTGTCATTGCGATTTCTCCGCCAAGGTCTTTGGTGATGATTACTGATTTCATGTTGTGGCGCGCGGAATAAATTGCAGCTGTCATGCCAGCTGCGGAGCCGCCAATTATTAATATATCAAACATAAATATAAACTCAAAGTTCAAAACTCAAAGGTCAAAACCATCAACTCAAATTTCAAAACTTTTAAGTTTTTAGTTGTAGTTTTGAGATTTGACATTTGAGTTTTGAGTTAGTTTTATTTTATTAATTCACTAAACTTTTTATAATTCTCTTCCACCGTCCCCCTATCATTAAATATCCCAGACCCAAGGCAAATGATATTCGCCCCAGCCATTACAACACTCCGCACATTGCTTTCGTTCACTCCACCGTCAACTTCTATATTAACATCTGGATATGCAATACGAAGGTCTTGGATTTTATCAATCACAGAATCTTGCATTGGCTGACCAGAAGTGCCTGGGTTCACACCCAAAAGCATCACATGGTTTATTTTATCTGCAATTGGTTGCAAAATTTCAATCGGTGTCGTTGGATTTATTGCAACACCAACCTGCCAACTTTTCTCAGCCAAAAGCTTATTTACAAACGCGTAAAATTGTTCAGATTCAACAAACGATTCAGCATGAATTATCACGCGTTCAATATTTGGCACAACGCTCCATCGCCCAATTTCTTTTTCAATGTCTTTTACCATCAAATGTACTTCATATCTCGCGCCGGTTTGAATGTCTTTTATCACTCCAGGTTCATTCCAGCTTTTCCACGCTGTAAACTCTCCGTCAGCAACATCAATTTGGATTAAATCACACAACAATTCAGCGTCTCGGAGTTGACTCACGAACTTTTCTTGTGATTGGACGTTGATTGTGGGGATGATGGTGGCCATAGATATTCAGAGATATTAGATATTGGATATTTTTGAATATTTAATATCCAATATCCAATATTATCAATCTTCGTATTTTTTCAATTTTTGATTTCTCCTCTCATACTTCTCTTCCCCACTAAAATCCGTCTCCAGCCATTTTTTTACAATCGCCATTGCGTGCTCTTCAGTCAAAACACGGCCAGCGAGGCAGATGCCGTTGGTGTTGTTGTGCTTGCGGGAAAGTTCAGCCGCTTCCAAATTATATGCTAAACCAGCATACATTCCTTTTACTTTATTCGCAGAAATACACGCCCCAATTCCAGATCCGCAAACCAAAATCGCTTTGCCTTTGTTTTTTACTGCTTTTTCACAAGCTGGAACGATGTAATCTGGAAAATCGTCTTTCTCATCAAATTCTTTTGGCCCCATGTCTTCAAAATGTAGTTTTAACTCATTTTCTAAATATCTAACCAATCGCTTTTTAAGCTGGAATCCAGCATGATCAGAGGCGAGGTAGATTGTTGGTTGTTTGGGCATATGTCAAATTATCGGACATCCGTAAATCAGGATTATCCGTTATCCGTATTTGAATTATAACGGTTTTTGAGATTTTAGACAAGGTGATGGTGGGGAGACTATACCAATTCTGGTATAATTAGGATAATATAATAACCCAATTAAGCCAAATCTTACTATTGACAAAACTGTCAAATTGTGGTATAATATATTGTCATAAGCTTTTGTTCTTTTAAAAGTGCCTTATCCCAGCCAAGTTTTTGCGGTTTTTTGACTTTAAAAACGTGGCTGGGAGATTCCCAGCTTTGACGCGACAAGCTTCGGGCCAGCACATGGTGTGTTGGTAAGGAGCAGGTTGCAAACTCAGGAGGTGTCATGGCGAGGAAGACGAGCCGGTTTTTGAAGGCTTTCGGGAAGATGTTTACGATTCTCAAGACATTCGTCGATGATGTGCTCAGTGCTGGTGGCACAGACGAGGACATCGCGCGCATCGGGACGAACAATGTTCTTCGTGGTGAACTGGTCGCCGTGGTCATGCGGTACGCCAACAAGGCAACTGTCGTGGTCCAGCGCACGTTCGCTGACATGCTCGCGGCCTGCAAGCAGAAGTGGTGGAACCCGGACTTCACCGAGTCCCGTTTCCCGCTGGAACCTGTCACTGTGGACGAAAACGAGTGGGAGATGGGTGAACACTTCTTCAGCGAGAAAGGGTCTAATGGACATTTTGGTGGGGCTGTAATCATCCTCGACCGGTCAAAATTTCTACAATCATTCGGTACCGTCTTTGTGGGCTTAGTCCGCGGTGCACATTGATTAAACTTTTTAAGCGGTT
>Ga0172371_10012721_pt1 | contig 11044 bp, 14 predicted proteins | sample Lak12m_FD_114543 | JGI IMG/M metagenome (GOLD analysis project Ga0172371, IMG submission 114543) | Freshwater microbial communities from Kabuno Bay, South-Kivu, Congo - kab_022012_12m | ecosystem: Environmental > Aquatic > Freshwater > Lake | place: Democratic Republic of the Congo: South-Kivu... | reverse complement strand
GCGAGCAGGAGGGCCAGGGCCGGTCCTTTGCCCATGCCGAGCCGCATCAGCATCTCCGTGATCGGGATCTCGGTCAGCGTGGCGAAATACCAGAGCGAGCCGATCACGGACGCCACGAGATTCGACAACAGGCCGTTCCCGCCCACCCACTGAGCTACCATGCTCTCGGGAATGATTCCTCCGACGAATCCAGTCACGAACACCCCGCCGAAGAGCAACGGGACGATGAGCAGCCCGAAGTCCCAGGTCGCGGTCATCCACTCCTTGAACTCGCTCTTCTTGAACCACCGCCAGGTCATCAGGACCACGAGAAGCCCCATCAGCCCGGCCAGGTACCACTTGACGTTGAAGACCGAGTTCGTGAACGACTCGGGCACCTCGATGGAGGCGATGTCGGTGCGATCCAGCCTGCGGACATCCGTGTCCAGGTGCCCGTCGGCCCGGTATTCCTGGATGTCGAGGTGGTCCTGGGTCGAATAGCGGATGTTGGCCTTGACGGCCGTGCCGTCCTGCATGTGCAGGGTCACGTCGTTGGTGTTGTACCAGTCCGAGAACACCAGGAAGAGGATCATCGCCAGGAAGAAGAGCGCCGTCTTCCACAACGGCCGGCCCGCCGGCACCTCCATCATCGGAGCTGCCTCGTAGCGCTTCTTCTCGCTTCGCCGGAAGATAACGGCCATCAGGATGCCGATCACGACGGCGAACACGATAGCACCCACGGCGCGGGCCACCCCGATGTCCAGGCCAAGCACGCGGCCGGAGAGGAAGATGGCCATCACGTTGATGGCAGGGCCCGAATAGAGAAACGCACTCGCCGGCCCCAGGCCCGCCCCCGCGGAGTAGATGCCGGCGAACATCGGCAGCACGCTGCACGAGCACACGGCCAGGACGATGCCGGAAACCGAGGCGACACCGTAGGCCTTCACGGGGTTCGCCTGGGGACCCAGGTGACGCATCACCGAGGCCTGCGACAGGAACGTGGAGATGGCCCCGGCGATGAACATGGCCGGCACCACGCACGCCAATGTGTGGTTGACAGCGTACCACTGGAGGAGGTTGAACGCCTCCAGGATCGACTTCTGCACTTTGGGGTTCCCCAGCGGGATGAAGAAGGCCACCAGAAAGATCCCCGCCAGCCACGCAAACTTCTTCCAGTCCTTCATGCTCTTTCCTCCACGTTCACGAGATCCTCCGCTCGGCTTGTGAGCTCATCCCCGCCTGCCCACGTGCCTCTTCACGGCTTCATTGCCAGCAGATCCACACATGTCCAGATAGACTTGCGCTGCGTCACTCTGTGTATCGATGAAGACCTTCACGACGTCCACAGGGACGCCGGCCGCGCCAATCGCATCTTGAAGGCTCCTCCAGGTGTTTTCCTGCCGCGTGCGAGTGCACTGGCAGCAGTTTTCCTTCTCCACAAAGACGACCTGCACGACAATCACCAGGCGCAGGGGAACCAGTCGTCTCATGGCGTTCTCCTTTGATGTGTGGCCGAGTGGCCACATTGACAACTTGCCGTCAAGAAAAATGGAGCCTGGCTCATGCCCGCTCCTTGAGCACCTGGGTTGCACACGAGAAGAAGCTCATCACGCAGGGGGTCAGCAGAGTGTAGTACACCACGTTCCCCTCGCGACGGTCCAACACGATCCCATGGGCCCGCAGCACCGCAAGGTGCTTGGAGACCGTCGTTCGGTCGGAGCCCACGATCTCCGTGAGCTCGCCGACCGAGCACTCGCATCGAGACAAGCGCTCCACGATCTTGAGCCTCGATTCGTTGGCAAGCGCTTCTGGGCGAAGGGCAGCGTCTTGCCCAGCGACACCCCAAGCAGGATCGCACCAAGAGGCAGGGCGAACCCGATGGCGTACGCAGCAAGCAGCAGCATGGCCCAGACGACTTCGCCCTGAAGGACGGCCGCCCCCAGGACGATGAAGATGCCCGGGTTGCAGGGCAGGGAACTGACCGCCACGCCGCCGCCCATCAGGACGCCCAGCGCTGTCGTCCCGAGAGCAGCGTATCGGCCTTTGCCGAGGTTCTGCAGAGCCTCCGGCATACGGACCGGCAGCAGTTTGAGCGTCGCCAGACCCAGCAGGATGGCCACGAATCCGGCGAACACCTTCCAGTAGAGTCCCAGGGATTGCTGGGCGACCTGCCCGACGAATCCCGCGATGATCCCGATGATGACGAGCGACACGACGACGCCGAGGGTGAATGTGCCCGAGAAGCGGAGCGCCGCAGCCCGGTCGCTCTGGGATCGGGTCCCGGAGTATCCCAGCAGGATCCCCAGAGTTGGGAGCGTGCAGCATGCGCTGGAGGCCGCACTGACGATGCCCAAGAGAAACGAGAACGCCAAGGCAAGCGGCTCATCGGCCACCTGCTGCAAGGCGTTGACGAAGTAGGTGACCATCGCTCAGTTCCCTCCGCACTCGGAGCCCTGGGCACAGTTGCAGCCACCGCCGCTGGCGGCCAGCGACGCGGCCACGTATGCCTGCAGCAGCTTCGACTCCGTGATCTCTCCGGTGAGCATCCCGGCATCGACGTTCTCGCCGGAGCCCAAGGGCTTTCCGGGGGCCCGGGACAGGACGAGGACGCCGGGCAGAGCGTGCCGGGTGCTCACGCCCTATCCTTCCCACTTGCCAGGGAGTTCAGTGCCTGGAACGAGGCAAGCGCTTCGCCCTCCAGCTGCGCCTCAACGGCGGGTCTCGCTTCGGTTGCAGGAGCGATGGCGGCGGGCTCAACGGACTTCCCGTTCCCCGCGAGCTTCACCGCCACGATGGCCACGGCGGCCGCAACCACGAGAAGAACCACCGCAGTCCTGCCCCAACTGCGCCGGGGAGGCTTGTTGCAGTCGCAGTCGGGACCACAGTATGGCTCGTCAGCGAGGCTCCCGGATGCGGCGGAAGCGCCGGGCCTCGGTGCTTCGGGCTTAGAAGCGCAGTCGCACCCTGGTCCGCACTGGCTCTCCAACTCCTTCTGGTAGTCAATGATCTTGGTCATCGTATACAACTCCTCTCCCGGGGGGCCCCAGGCCGAATTCCGGCAAGACGTTCAGGGGCGTTTCCAAGACAGACAGAAAAGGGACGACCTAGCGGCCGCCGCCACACGAGCCTCCCCCGCCACCGCCACCGCCGCCACAACCGCAGCCACCACCGCCTCCTTGCCGCGGGGCGGGTCCAGTAAGTTGCGCCTTGCAACCTGCGAGCTCCGGGTTCCCCTGGCAGATGCCCGTCTGGATGGACTTGGGGTCAAGCCCGCTGAATTTGATCTTGTTGTTGGCCAGCCACGAGGGACTCCCGCCGATTCCGAGCGCCTGAGCCAGGCGGATGTCCTCCCGCAAGAGCTGCCTTCCCTCTTCGCCGGTGGCGCAGGCGTTGAACGCCGTCAAGTCAATACCGGTGGCCGTCACGCAACTCTCGTAGGCCGTGGACCGGATGTCCTTGTCACGGCACCAGATGTATTCCATCCACTTGTAGTTCACCGGAGCCAGCTTCCTGGCGCAGAGTTCTCGGATGTTCTCGTCCACCTCGCCCTGCCCATGGAGGGACTTGAATCCGGCCCCATCCTCGTTGGCTATGAAGTGGACGTCGAACTTGACCTCGCTCCCGAACGCCTTGAGCACTTCCTGCATCGCGTCGAGGGCCTTGACCCCGAAGGGGCACTGCGACATCACGAAGACCTGGAGGTCGCCCTTGATCTCGGGACGGCAGACCAGCGACGCCTTGCAGTCGTCGTCGTCACAGTCCACCTTGCCGTTCCCCGTGTCGTCGACGCCGTTGGTGCAGATCTCCTTTGACGGGTCGTGCGTGGCCCGCATCTGGAGCACCTGGAAGCCAGGTTTCAATGTGGGCTTGAGGAAGCGGCCGAGCCGCTGAACGGCCTCAGCCTCTCCCTGCAGCGATGCATCGAAGATGAAGGCCGGCAGCACAGTGAGCCCGTGCTCCGTGTAAGCCGCCCTGCCTTCCGGCGTGCCCCAGTCCAGCTCCGAGACGGCCAGGCCCGGGATCATGACCTTCAGGCTGTTGAGGGTCTGCCGCGTGTTGCAACTCGGGTCCGTGCAGCGCTTGTCGCCGAGCACGGTGACCGGAACCGCTTTCGGCCCGGGGGTAACGGTCGGCTGCACGGCAGCGGGAACTGGTTGAGCCGCATGCGGGGCAGGTTGCGCGGCAGCAGGAACGTCTCGGACCGCAGCCGTGGCGGGATCAGTCCCTGAGCGAGCAGCCGGGACGGCCGCCGGATTGGGCTGGACCGCTGTGGGCGCCGGCCGCGCGACCGCAGGAGCAGGCTGCACGGCAGCGGGAGCAGCGGGGCTGGGCTGCGGCTTCGCCGCCTCTTCCTGCTTTGAGCACCCCAACACGAGCCAGAGAGCAGCAATGACCACAACGACCAACGACCGGGACTTCTTCATCAGTGGACCTCCCGGATGTCTATTTGGAGACAACTACACTCATCGGTTCTTTCCTCTACAACCGCCGTCTTTGCCGCAGGCGCCGCGCCCGGAGTCTGCGAGCCACGCCTTCAGACGGCCCAGAGCCTCTCCGGCCGAGGGGTGTTCGGGCAATCCGGCCAGGAGCGCGTCGAGCTGCCTGCGCTCCAGTTCGCTCGCCACCGGGACAAGGGCGTAGTACGACCATGTACCGTCCCTTCTGTCCGTCACCAGACCCGCATTCTTCAGCGTCGTCAGATGTCGGGACGCCTTCGACTGCGTGATCCGGAGCGCCCCCATGATGTCGCAGACGCACAGCTCACCGTGGTTGTGAAGCAGCCAGAGAATCTGCAGCCGACTTTCGTCGGCCAGGGTCTTGAAGAAACGGGCGACGCTTCTCATGCCTCCTCCCATTCGGACATCCGTATACCCGGTTGATCGATGTTGTCAAGAGAATCAACAGCCCTTGTCCGGCGAAGCGGCTCGCCATGTCTGCCAAGCTCCTTGTCCGTTCGCATTCATGACCGTCCGGTGCGTTCCTGGCCACGCACTTCGCCGAGAATCGCTCGAAGTCCTGCCACTCCCACAGGGGGCGCGGGCAACCACGGGATGATCGCCACCCGCCCTGCCAAACGGCTGGTGACCTCGTCGATATACCCACCCTCGTCCGCCTTGCGGCTGGACAGGACCGGATCGGTCGTCTCGACCGGCGTGAGCGCCTGGTTGACCACCCAGGCGAAAGGCCTGATCTCCGCCCGAGCAAGGTCCGCTTGAAACCTGGCCGCCTCATGCACCGGGGTAGCCTCGGGAAGGGTCACGAGCAGGATGCGCGTGAAACCGGGGTCTCGCAGGCGGGGCAACAGCTCTCGGACCGTCTCCGGCATGTTGCAGGACTGTCGAAGGACCTCCCTGTGGTACGCCTCGGCCGCGTCGAGCAGCAGGATCGTGTGGCCCGTAGGCGCGGTGTCGAGAACGACGAAACCGTTCTTGCCCTCGTCGACGGTGCGGGCAAACGTGCGGAACACCGCCACCTCTTCGGTACAAGGAGAGCGCAGGTCTTCGGCGAGAAGCTCGCGCCCCTGCCCGTCCAGTCCTTCGCCGACAGCCTCCATGACTTCGCTGCGGTATGCCTTCGTTTCGTTCTCCGCGTCGATGCGCCCCACCTCCAGGCCGGCCGGCGGGTCATCGATGAGCCACGAGACGTGCGCCGCGGGGTCGGTGGTGCTGAGATGCACCGGGTGGCCGCGCCTGGCCAGTTCCAGGGCAATAGCAGCGGCCACGGTTGTCTTCCCGACTCCGCCCTTGCCCATGGTCATGACGACTCCCCTGCCGGCCCGCTCCAACTCGTCCACGATGCGAACCAGAGGATCCGGGAGTGCACGTGTGAGTGCCCCGGATGAGGGCAACGTCGAAGCCTGGGCAGACCCGTCGAGCAACGTCCGCAGGGCGTCGACGCCGAGCAAAGAGCGTGGGCTCAAGCGAATCTCCTGGCAGGGCAAATCGCCGATTCCGGGGGGCATGCCGGCCAGTGCGTCACGACCGCGGCGCTCGAACGCGGCAGCCACGACGTCGTCCTGCCGCGCTCCCTGAAACACTCCGTTCAGCACCAGACACTGGTTGGACACTCCCAGATCACGCAGCTCAAAGCTCGACCGCTCCGCCTCTCGAAGTGCCGACGCCTCCGGTCGGCTCACCAGGACCAGGGTGGTTCGTTCGGGATTCGCCAGGGCCTTAACAGATGCCACGTAGAGCTTCTGCTGGTCCTTGAGTCCAGCGAGAGGGCCCAGGCAGGACGTTCCACTGGTGCCGGTCTCGATAAATGAGGACCACGCATGCGGCAACGAAAGCAGCCGCAATGTATGGCCCGTGGGTGCAGTGTCGAAGATCACGTGGTCGTAGTCTTGAGTCCGTTCAGGGTCCCCCAACAGCCGGGAGAACTCGTCGAACGCGGCAATCTCCATGGTGCAGGAACCGGAAAGCTGTTCCTCCATGCTGCGAACCGTCGCATCAGGAAGGACTCCTCGGTACGGACCCACCATCTTCTCCCGATACTCGCTTGCGGCCAACTCCGGGTCCAAGTTCATTGCTGCCAGCCGGGGGACGCCCGGGATTCCAATCGGCTTGGAGCCCAGGCCTACACCGAGGACCTCATCGAGATTCGAGGCTGGGTCGGTGCTGACAAGCAGAACCTTGCGTCCCTTGTCCGCAAGTGCGATGGCCGTCGCACAGGAAATGGACGTCTTGCCGACGCCCCCCTTGCCTGTGAAGAACAGGTAGCGTGTCCTGATGTTGGTGAGGTTCATGGTTCGCTCCACTTGAGGCTCACGGTTCTTCGTAGTCCAGGGAACGGCATCAAGAGCGACCTCGTTTCATCCGCAGCACTTGCCCCCGGGGGCCGAGATCCCAGGGCCGCAGCAAGGGGAGGACTTGGCTGCGGGTTCCCTCAGGTACTTCTCGGCAAGCTGTGAGATCGAGTGCCCGGTGCTGTCTTTGACGGTCTGAGCCATCTCCACGGCAAGATGGCTACCAGCTCCCTGACGGCGTCAGAGAAGACTACTGCCTCAGTTTCGAGGCCAGCGTACCCGGCGAGGGCCCGGCGCGTCGGATACTTGCCGCTGCTAGCCACAGCCCCATCGACCAGGACCCGAGGGAGACAGCCGTTGCCCTCCTTCGCCAGCACCTTCTTGACCACCGAGTTGTGTGCGAAGGCCGCAGGTTGCTGGGATAGATTGTACCTCTCCACATCGATGCCCTGCCGCGCGAGCCAATCCACGTCGGCAGCGAAGCGAACCAGTTCCGGGTCAACGGACGGACCGCAGACTCCGGTTGAGCAGCACATGGGAGGATCGAATACCTGGATCTTCATCGTCGTTCTCCTTCGTCCTTGCCGCTGAGCAGCGCCGCGATGTGACGGCGCAGTTCATCACGGACGTTCCTGAACGCGCTCAACCGGATCTCATCCGAGCCCGTTGCCGCTGCTGGGTCAGGAAGGCCCCAGTGAAGCCGCCGGGCGTTCCCGAGGAAGACCGGGCACTCTTCCTCGCCGCAAAGGGTGATGACCGTGTCGACCTCGCCGGCCGGGATCTCAGCGACGGCTTTGGACCTGTGGTGGGAGATGTCGATGCCGATCTCCTTGAGCACCAAGATCGCCTCGGGCCGCACCATGGTCGGGCGCGAGCCCGCCGACCAGACCCTCGTCCCCGCGGGGACCATCGAGCGTGCGATTCCCTCGGCGATCTGGCTCCGAGCCGAATTGGCTACACATAGGAACAAGATGCCCTTCATGTCACTCCACGGGCGGTTCACCGATGCTCAACTCGCACCAGCCGAGCGAACCGAAGTTAAAACGGACCACGCCGAGCTTCTCCGCCTCCTGCATAGTGTCGCGATGCACATACACCACGAATCCCTCGCCCTCGAACATCTCGAAGCCCGACATCGTCTCCGGCATCCTCAGGGACCCGACCGGGCCCCGGGAGACCCGTCATCAGCCCTCCACGAAGTCGCGGGTCGCGATGCTCAACACCGCCCCCCGCTCGACCACGAAGCGGCTCAGCCGGAGATCGTCGAATCTGCAGCGGCGCACTGTCACGGCAGGACCTCCTCCCCTTTGCGGCCCACGACCCGAATGCTGGCGACCTTGCCGGCCAGGGCCTTTGTGACACGTCGGAGTTGGTCCTTCGGCAGCGTCTTTGACCCGCAGCAGCAACCACCACCGGCTGCCGAGTCGAGCAGGCCCGCGAGCTGCGAGGCATCGTAGGTCAGCCGATCGCGAACCTCGACGTCGACCAGACCGGCATCGCGCAGCCCCGCGAGGTACTTCTCCTCCGGGATTGCCCCGGAGATGCATGCCGAGTAGAGCAGGCCCTCGGCCTTGATCTGGTCGGGTATCGGCTCGGCGACGATGTCCGAGATGGAGAACCGGCCGTGGGTTCGCAGCACCCGATGCAGCTCGGAGAAGACCCGCTGTTTCTCGGGCGAGAGGTTGATGACGCAGTTCGAGACCACGAAGTCGACCGTGTCCGACTCGACGGGCGGGTCCTCGGTGATGCCTTCGAGCACTTCGACATTCGTGAGCCCCGCGGCGACCGCATTTGCTCTCGCACGCTCAATCATGGCTGGAGTCATGTCGACACCGATCACCTTGCCCCTGGACCCGGTGAGTTTGGCCTCGAGCCGGTCGCTTTGGTCCGCTCGACCGCACTGGCGTAGGTCTTCGAGACGGTCTTGCGGATGTCCTCAGGGCGTTTCATGCTTTCACCTCTTCCGTGCGGTAGTACTTGCGTCCGAGCCACAGGGCGACGTTGACCAGACCAATGAGGACCGGCACCTCGACCAGAGGCCCGATGACCGCAGCGAACGCCGCTCCGTGGCTCAGCGTGAACGTGGCCACTGCAACGGCGATGGCGAGCTCGAAGTTGTTAGACGCAGCGGTGAAGGACAAGGTCGTTGCCTGCCCATAGGTTGCTCCGACCCTCTTGGACATGAAGAAAGATAGGAAGAACATCACCACGAAGTAGATGAGCAGCGGGATGGCGATGCGGACCACGTCCAGCGGTACCTCGACGATCTTCTCTCCCTTGAGCGAAAACATGACGACGATCGTGAAGAGCAGTGCGACGAGCGTGATCGGGCTGATCTTGGGGATAAACTTCTCCTGGTACCATTTCTTGTTCTTGATCTTGATGAGCGAGAAGCGGGTGACCACCCCCGCGATGAACGGGATACCCAGGTAGATGAAGACACTCTGCGCGATCTCGCCGATAGTGACGTTGACCGCCACGCCCTCGAGACCGAACCAGGTCGGCAAGACCGTGATGAAGACATAGGCGTATACCGAGTACAGGAGCACCTGGAAGATCGAGTTGAACGCGACGAGACCGGCGCAGTACTCAGAGTCGCCCTTGGCGAGGTCGTTCCAGACTATCACCATCGCGATACACCTGGCCAGTCCGATCATAATGAGCCCGACCATGTACTGGTGGCTCGTGACCATCGCTGCGGGCGACGCACCCATCGCCATGGGCAGAACGTGGAGGAAGAAAATGGCCAACCCGAACATCAGGATCGGCCCCACGACCCAGTTCTGTACCAGCGACAGCCCGAGGACCTTGGTGTTCCGAAAGACCGGGCCCATCTCCTCGTAACGGACCTTCGCCAGGGGAGGGTACATCATCAGAATCAGCCCGATGGCAATCGGGACGTTGGTCGTCCCGACGTTGAACTGGTTGATGAACGGTACGATCCCAGGGAGGAGATACCCGCCGCCGACCCCCACAGCCATGGCCAGGAAGATCCACACGGTCAGGTACCGGTCCAGGAACGAAAGACGTCTGGCAATGGACTGGACGGGCTTTCTCGTAGCACCCGTGGCCATTTCCTTCCTCCTTCTCCGGAGCGACGCGTCGCTCCAGACAAGCGTTGGGGGGCTGACTCGCCCCATTCGGACATCCGTATACCCGGTTGTACGGTTGTTGTCAAGCGACGAAATGGGGGCCGTGATCCGCAATTATCCATCCGGCCGCGTCACGGGCGCGGCAGACTCGGGACCGAGGGGCTGGAGGATGATAAAGACGACGATGAAGGGGGGGGGAGAGAAGGTGCTCGATGTGGGAAGACAGGCTTGTTCGTCGGTCGTGCGCAGACTTCTCCCCGACGGCGACAGGGGGCTGCACTGGGATCCAGACGACTACGCAGCCAGGCGATAGTCGTCGTGAAGCCCGTTGAGTACTGGCCGTGCCACGAGCTTGCCGTTGGCAGGCTTCGGCGCCGCTAACTCGGGGTCCGGGTCGGGGATCCCGTGAATGCCTTGGTGGACCCGTCCAGCGTTGAACCAACGGGTGTACTCGGCGACCGCGGCCCGGAGTTGTCCTTCGTTCCAGACCAGGATCCGGCCTGCCCGATTTCGGATTGGGGATTTCGGATTGCGGATTGGCACTGAGATGCGATAGGCTCAGCGCATGAATTCGGACGAGATGAAGAAGAGAACGAAGGACTTTGCCGTCCGGGTCGTCCGGCTGGTGGAGGCGCTGCCGGAATCGCGCACGTCGGCGGTGCTGGGCAAACAGTTGCTGCGCAGCGGAACTGCCATTGGCGCCAATTACCGCGCCGCGTGCAGGGCCAGGACGAAGAAGGACTTCGTGGCCAAGCTGGGCGTCGTCGAGGAGGAATGCGACGAGACCGTCTACTGGGTCGAAATGCTCATCGAGACCGGCATCGTCGAGGCTGGCCGAGTGGCAGCGCTACTGAAAGAGGCCGACGAGCTCCTGAGCATCGTCGTCGCCACGATCAAGAAGGCCAGGCCTGGCTAGCCGGGGCCTTCCAATCCGCAATCCCCAATCCGACATCCCCAATCGGGCAGGTCTGCCTTGCTCCCGCACAGGGTGCGGACCCGCGACAGGAGCAACTCCATGACACGCGCCACGACCCGAGCGGCCATCAACTTCTCCTCCGCGTGCGGAGCGAGACTACTTGTTCGCATGCGAATGTCCAGCCTGCCGTTTCTGCTTGTGCGGCCGATCGGACTGGGCTACCGTCACGACATTGGGTCAGGTCGAACGGCGACGCGCCGAGGGGCCCCTGCCCAGAGCCCACGGGAGAGTTGCGTGGCAGGTCGGAAGAAG
>Ga0172371_10012719_pt1 | contig 11045 bp, 5 predicted proteins | sample Lak12m_FD_114543 | JGI IMG/M metagenome (GOLD analysis project Ga0172371, IMG submission 114543) | Freshwater microbial communities from Kabuno Bay, South-Kivu, Congo - kab_022012_12m | ecosystem: Environmental > Aquatic > Freshwater > Lake | place: Democratic Republic of the Congo: South-Kivu... | reverse complement strand
GATCGTGGCCACGATCACGCCGCTGGAGGATGGCACCGCCCGCATCGAGGCGTTGTCGGCCCGTGCATTGGGCCAGGGGTTGGAGTGGTGACCGGGAGCCGGCGCGGACGCTGACTCGGCAGTGCCGCCCATGCGGCGGCGCAGGAGGTGGGGCCATGATGAAGTGGATCCGGAGAGGGGCAGCCCTAAGCGTCCTCGTCAGCCTCTTCTGCGGCGCTGCCCTGCAGGCGGTGGAGGATGTGCCGACGGTCTACGTGTCGCCGCGCGGTGACGACGCCTGGTCAGGCACGGCGCCCCGGGCGATCGGGAGGGATGGCACGGGCCCGGTCGCCTCCCTCGGCCGGGCCGTAGAGGTATCGCGCGCCCTGCGTCAGCCGGGTGTGACCCGCCGGCGCATCGAGGTGGTGCGGGGGGACAATGTCCTGGACCATACCCTCGAACTGGGCCCGGCGGATTCCGGGCTGGAGATCGTCGGCGCTCGAGGCAACGACGTCAGCCTCAGCGGCGGCCGGCAGATCACTGGTTGGCAGCCTTGGAAGGGCCGCATCCTGCAGGCCGAACTGCCCGCGGAGCGGGTGCCTGACCTCAGCTTCCGGGAACTGTATTACCGTGGGCGGCTGATGACCTGGGCCCGGGTACCCAATGCCGATCCGGTCCATCCGCGCACCGGGGGTTTCCTCCAGAATGAGTCCATTGCCGAGGCCGACACCAAGACGCTCTTCGTCTACCCGGAAGGCGCCCTGCGGCCGGAGTCCTGGGTGCACCCCGAGCGCGCCTGGATCCAGTTCCACGACTCGCTCAACTACGAGACCCAGTTCTGCCCGCTGAAAACGCTCGACCTGAACCGGCGGGTGCTGGAGGCAGAGCGCGGCGTCTACAAGCTCGCCAAAGGGTCCCCCTTCTTCGTCTGTGGTCTGCTCGAGGAACTGGACGCGCCTGGCGAGTGGTGCGTCGACCCGGACCAGCGCGTGCTCTACTTCTGGCCGCCTGGAGGCAGCCCAGGAAGCCGCGACGCGGTCATCGTGCCGGTGCTCGAATCGGCCATTGCGCTCAAGGGTGACCCGGGGGCGGGGGCCTGGGTAGAAGACGTGCGCCTCGAACGGCTGGCCATCCGCGACTGCCGTGGCCGGGCGGTCCAGGCCACAGGGGCACTGCGTCTGACCGTGGCTGCCTGCGACCTGCGCAACGCCGAGGTGGGGGTCTACCTGGGCGACGATACCCACGATGGCCGGATCACCGGCTGTGACATCACCCAGACCCAGGGCGATGGCATCAGCATCCTCGGCAGCTCCAAGGACCACGAGCGGGTGACGGGCCACGTGGTGGACAACAACTACATCCGCGATATCGGCTGGGGCCGCATCCACAACCGCTGCGGCGGCGTGTATATGCACCGCGTCATGCGTTGCCGTGTCTCCAGCAACCTCATCCACGATACGCCGCGCTACGCCATCGGCATGGACGTCGGCGGCGAGTGCGAGATCGCCTACAACCACTGTCACCATGCCAACCTGGTCACCCTCGACACCAGCATCATCGAGGCCGCGACGGCCCTCGACTGGGGGTTGCCCACGGACGAGCAGATGGCCCGCAACCGCCAGTGGAACTGGGGTAACTCCATCCACCACAATCTCATCCACGACTCCGGCGGCTGGGGCACCGCCGCCGAAGGACGCCTGCGCACGCCACTCTACTCGTGGGGCATCTACCTCGATACCCACTCGAGCGGCTGGCAGGTCTACAGCAACGTCATCTACAACACCGTTCTGGGGGCCTACATGGTCAACGGCGGCATGGAGAATGTCCTCGGCAACAACGTCTGCGTCGATGGACAGCAGCACCAGGCCTACCTGAGCGTCTGGCCGAAGTACCAGACCACCGGCAACCGTCTGTCCCGCAACCTGTTCGTCTCGTCGGGGGGAAGCGCCAGCATCTACACCGTGCGCAATGCCGCCCGTGACGCCTATGCCTTCGACGCCAACTTGGTGTGGGCCCAGGGCGAACCGCCGCGGGTAGCCGGTGTCACCGGTCTGCCCCGGCGCAACTCCTGGAGCGGCTGGCTGGCCCTCGGACAGGACCCGGGCAGCCTGGTGGCCGACCCGCGCTTCGTCAACCCACACCGGCATGACTACCGCCTACGCCCGGACTCGCCGGCCTTCGGCCTCGGCTTCAAGGCCATCGACATGGCCGCCATCGGCCTCTACGCCAGCCCCGAGCGCCGGACCTGGCCCCGGCCCGAGGACCGCGTCGTCCGGGACGCGACGGACTATGCTCCGCAGGCCAATGATCGACCCGTGCAGGCTGCCCTGCGCACCTACGAGGACTACGCGGTCGGCGAGGCCGAACGCAACGCTCACGTCGGCCAGGAGGGGGCCGGCACCGTGGCCGTCAGCGAGGAGACCGCCGCCGCGGGCCAGCGCAGCCTGAAGTTCACCGACGCGGCCGGGCTGGCGCATGACTTCGTGCCGTATGTGACCTACCCGCTGGAGCTCGAGTCGGGTTATCTCACCCTGACCTTCGACCTGCGCCTCGAGGCCGGAGCCAACCTGGCCCTGGACTGGCGCGACGACCCCTACGCCTACAGCCTGGGCCCCAATCTCATCATCGACCCGACGACAACCACCCTGAAGGCCAATGGCAAGGCCCTGACGGTGCTGCCCCTCGGCCAGTGGCTCGGCGTCCGGATCCGCTGCGGGCTTGGGCCGCAGGCGACGGGTCGCTACCAGCTCACTGTGACTCTCCCTGGCGCGGCGCCGCAGGAGTTCGCCGACGTCGAGCATGCGCCGACCTTCGAGACCCTGAACTGCATCGTGTTCATGGCCATTGGCAAGGCGCCGGGCGCCTTCTTCCTCGATAACGTGGCCTTTGCCGTAGAGCCTGCGAAGTAGCCGGGGGCACGGGTGTACTGCTGAGCGTCGCTCGCGGGCTTGCCTCGGGGCCGCCGGTTCTCCGGAGGCGCGAGAGCTTGCCGTGGTGTCGTGGCTGGCGTAGCTTACTGGAAATGAGGAATGCCCCAATGAAGGCTGACTCCCTGCGCGGCATCGTCCATAGCGACCCGGCCATCATGGGCGGCACGCCAGTCTTTGTCGGTACGCGTGTGCCCCTGCAGAATCTGATAGACTCCCTGGAGGGTGGCGAGTCCATCGATGACTTCCTGGACGGGTTCCCACCGGTGAAGCGGGAGCAAGTCCTGGCGGTGATTGAGGCCGGCAAACTCGCCATGCTGGAGGCCGTCTAGTACCGGCGGGCGGAGGTGAGTACCCATAGGCCGGCAGTTGGCCAACCGGACATCGGGAGGCAGGCGATGGGGCCATCGGGCCCGCCGGTAATGCGCCTGTCGGCGGGCTCATCGCCGCCAGCCGGCCATGCGGGCGCCTCCGGTGCTGCCATAGCCATTGCCGGCGGGCGAGCCGTGGGGCCCCAAGGACTCTCCGCGGTGCCGGCCAGCCGTTGCCTCCGTGATATGGGTAGGGGCTTACGCCCGCTGGCACTAGGAGCATGCGCGTTCGGGGTCGAGGAGACAAGGGGTGTCTCGTCTGCCGCTGCCCCTCTTGCACGGGTGAACTGCCATGTCCGTATGGTTCTGCTCTCGACGACGCCTGGCCACAGCTCTGCTGACGCCACTGTTCCTGGCGGCGTTCGGCCCTGTGCTGGCGCTGCGCGCGGCAGAGGCCGGCGCGGCGGCGCTGCGCGTGGGCTACGTGCTCCCGCCGCTGGCGGAGGGTGCGCCTCGGCGGGAACTCGACGCTGCGCTGGAGGTCGCCCGGGGGGTGGCCACCGTGGTCGAGGTGGGGGTCCGTCCTGACGGGGCCCTGGCAACGGCTGCTGGTGATCCCCTGCCGACGGTGCTCTGGGTCCACCAGGGCGACCAGGCCGCGGCGGAGGGCCCGGTCTACTCGGCCCCTGCCCTGGCGGCGCTGAAGGCCCATGCCGACAACGGTGGTGCCCTGTACCTCACGGGCGCGGCCCTGGGGCTGGTGAATGCGTTGGGGGTCGAACCGGCTGTGCCGCGGCGCGGCGGTCCGGGCGACGACCGGGTCGAGGCGGCGGTGGTGCCGGTGCTGACGGACCATCCGGCCTTCCGCGGACTGGCTCGAGCGGGCGCCGCCATCCCCCTCAGCAACACCGGCTACCCCGCCTTCGCCGATTTCCATGGGACCGACGGGCCCTTCGGCGGCATGCTGCTGGGGCGCAGTCCTGGCGGGGTGGAGAACCCCCTCGTCGAGTACCGCCTGGGAAAGGGCCGCATCGTGGCCATGGGCTGGCGCCTGCCGCACTACGCCAACGCGCAGAACCCCCACCGTCGCAATCTGACCCGCCTGACGGCCAACATCCTGGCCTACCTGGCGGACCCGGCGCAGTGGCGGGAGGTCGTCGTCCGCCCGGTGACCCAGGCGACCGTGACCCCGGCCTCTCGCATCGAGCCGGAACTGGAGGCCCTCGAGCGCGCGGTCCGCGACCTGACGGCCACCTTCGGGCCGGACTACCCGGGCAGCCCAGGCTTCCTGGAACGGCTCCGCCAGCTCCACCAGGCCTGGACTGAGGCCAGCGCGGGCAACGCGACCCCGACCCCGGAACGCGTCACCGAGACCGCCGAGGCCCTCGCCACACTGCGCCGCGAGGCGCTGCTGGCCAATCCACTGTTGCGATTCGGGTCCCTGCTGCTGGTGAAGCGTCACGCCAGCAACCTGGGTCTGCCGCAGAACTGGCAGAGCAACTCCTGCCTGCCGCGCACGGGCTACGACAACGAGATCGCCGTGCTCTCGCCCGTAGGCCCCGACGGGGAGGTCCGCGCGCTGTACCGCCCGCCCAATGGCGAGTTCGTCGGCGACGTCGACCTGGATTTCGACGCCCGCCGCATGCTCTTCTCGATGCCAGGCGCCGACGGGCGCTGGCAGGTGTTCGAGCTGCCGGTTGGCGGCGGCACGCCGCAGCCCCTGCCGCTGATCCCCGAGCCCGAGGTCAACTGCTACGACGCCTGCTACCTGCCGGATGGGAACGTCCTCTTCACCTCCACGGCGCCCTTCGTGGGTGTGCCCTGTGTGACCGGCTCGTCGCACGTCGCTAACCTGTTCCGGTACGACCGGGCCGACGGGCGGGTGCGGCAACTGACCTTCGACCAGGACCACGACTGGTGCCCCACGGTCTTGGACAGCGGCCGGGTGCTCTACCTGCGCTGGGAGTACTCCGACATCCCGCACTTCGCCTCGCGCATCCTCTTCCAGATGAATCCCGATGGCACCGGCCAGATGGAGCACTATGGCAGCAACTCCTACTGGCCGAATGCGATGTTCTACGCCCGGCCGATCCCTGGTTCCGGCACGCGCTTCGTGGCGGTCGTCGGCGGGCACCATGACGTGCCCCGCATGGGCGAACTGGTGCTCTTTGACGCGGCTCGCGGTCGCCACGAGGCCGACGGCGCGCTCCAGCGGATCCCCGGCTATGGCAAGGAGGTGACCCCCATCCTCCTCGATGGGTTGGTGCAGGCCAGTTGGCCGAAGGTCCTGCACCCCTGGCCCCTGTCCGAGCCGGGGACCGACCGTGGCGCGGGGCGTTACTTCCTGGTGGCGGCGAAGCCATCGGCCTCGGCGCCCTGGGGGCTCTACGTCGCTGACGTGTTTGACAACTTCTTGCTGGTCACAGAGTTGCCAGGCTATGCCCTGCTGGAGCCCATCCCCCTGCGCGATCGTCCCCGGCCGCCCGTGGTGCCACCCCGCGTCGACCTGGCGAGCAAGGAGGCGACGGTCCTGCTGACGGATGTGTATGCTGGCCCGGGTCTGCGCGGGGTGCCCCGGGGGACCGTCAAGGCGCTGCGGCTATTCACGTACCACTTTGCCTACCACGGCATGGGGGGCCAGGTGAACCGGGTCGGCCTCGATGGCCCGTGGGATATCAAACGGATCGTGGGGACAGTCCCCGTCGAGGCGGACGGGTCAGTCCTGTTCCGGGTGCCCGCCAACACGCCCATCTCCGTGCAGCCGCTCGACCAGGAGGGCAAGGCGCTGCAGCTCATGCGCAGTTGGTTCACCGCCATGCCGGGCGAGGTGCTGTCATGCGTGGGCTGTCACGAACCGCAGAACCGGGTGGTGCCCGCTCGAGCCGCGTCGGCCGTGGCCCGGACCCCGGTGGAGATCACGCCCTGGTACGGCCCCACTCGGGGATTCTCATTCGACCGCGAGGTGCAGCCCGTCCTGGATGCGCACTGCGTCGGCTGTCATGACGGGTCTGCCGCGGGAGCCGCCGGCCGCCGGCCCGACCTCCGCCGGGCGCCGCCTGTGCACCCCCAGGCTGCCAGCGCCGACTACAACAACGGCACCGCCTTCACCCCAGCCTACATCGCCCTGCGCTCGTACGTGCGCTCGCCGAGCATCGAGAGCGACATGCACCTGCTGATGCCAGGCGAGTTCCACGCCGATGCCACGGCCCTGGTGCAGCTTCTGCGCCGGGGTCACCACGGGGTCCAGCTCGAGCCTGCGGCCTGGGACCGGCTCATCACCTGGATCGACCTCGGCACCCCGGCGCACGGGACCTGGAGCGACATCGTCGGCAAGGACCGCGTCGAGCCCCAGCGCGACCGGCGCCGGGCCACGCTGGCGCGCTACGCCGGCCGCGACGAGGACCCCGAGGCGATCATCGAGAGCCGCTATGAGGCCCCCCCGGCCCCGGCGACAGACCGCGGGCAACCCACGCCGCCGGTACCGGCCCCTGCCCTGGCCGGCTGGCCCTTGGACGCCGACCGCGCCGCCGCTCTGCAGCGGGCCGAGGGGCCGGCGGAGCGGCGCGTGGACCTCGGCGCGGGAGTCGCGCTGGCGCTGGTTCGTATCCCTGCGGGCGACTTTGTGATGGGTGGCGAGGCCGGCCTCGCGGGGGAAGGCCCGGCGGCACGCAGGAGCCTGCCGCGCTCCTTCTGGATGGGACGCTGCGAGGTGACCAACGAGCAGTATGCCCGCTTTGACCCCGGTCACGACAGCCGCCTCGAGAGCGGCGACTTCCTGCAGTTCAGCGAGCAGGAACGCGGCGACCCGGTGAACGGCCCTGACCAGCCCGTGTGCCGCGTCTCCTGGGACCGTGCCGAGGCCTTCTGCCGCTGGCTCTCGGAGCGCACCGGGGAAGCCTGGGCGCTGCCGAGTGAGACCGAGTGGGAGTACGCCTGCCGCGCGGGGACCGCGACACTCCTGTGGTACGGTGCTCTGGAAACCGACTTCGCGGCGTTCGCCAACCTGGCGGATGCCTGCCTGCGCCGGGTGGACACCTTTGGCTGGGGCTTACCGTCCGGCGCCGTGCCGCCCTGGCGTCCGGCCATCGAGGCGGTCGACGACGGCTTCCGGGTCAGCGCTCCCGTGGGGAGCTTCAAGGCGAACCCCTGGGGGCTCTGCGACCTGCACGGCAACGTGGCCGAGTGGACGCGGACCCCCGCCGGCCCGGGGCTGACAGTCGAGGTCGACCCTGCCGCCCTGCCCGCGGACGCCCGCATGGTGGTTCGCGGCGGGTCGTGGTACGACCGGCCTCAGTCGGCCCGCAGCGCCAGCCGTGCCGAATGCCGGCGCTACCTGGGACGCTACGACCTCGGGTTCAGGGTGGTTGCCTACGGCTCGGAATGACGGCACATCGCCCGCGGCCGTCGGCTCGGCGGACCCGCCACCGGGCGGATGGAGCACGGGACCCCGCCCGCACTACGGATGAGTGAGGTCGGTAGTGAGGGCTTCAGCCCTCTCCCCGCCGCTCAGCGCTGACGCCACCGGCCGGAAGGCCGCCGGGCCGCACACCGACTCCTCGCGTGCGAACCCCCTCAGTTCCCGATGCAGAACAGCCGGTCCGCAGTGCGCACGAAAAGCGCCTGGTCCGCCATGCTGATGCTCGAGCGCGCCGGATGGCTCCCCATCTTCAGGCGGTGCAGGACCTGGAACGGGCCGCCGGCCTTGACGACCACCACCTCGCCGGTCTCAAAGAGGATATACAGGCGCCCGTCGGCGCCGGTGATGGAGGCCCGGATGACGCCGCCGCCGCCGAGGTCGCCCTGCCAGCGCAGCGCGCCGGTGGCCGGATCCAGGCAGACCAGGACGCGCCGGTTGTCATGGAGGAGGTAGAGGCTGCCGTCGTAGAGCAGGGGGGTGCTGGCATCCGGGGTCAGGGTCTCGTGCTTCCACACCACGCTGGCAGGCTCACCGTCCTTCGCCGGGGGACGCAGGGCAAACAGCGGCCCGTACTTGGGGCCGACGACGTAGACGAGCTCGGCTCCGACCACGGGGGAGGTCACGATCCGCCAGTGGCTGATGTGCTCCGGGTTGTAGCCCTCCCAGCTCCAGGTCTCGTGGCCATCGGCAGCATCCCAGGCCGAGAGCCGGTCAGCGCCGTAGACGAGGACCTCGGTGCGGCCATTGCGGACCAGCAGCATGGGGGTGCAGTAGGCTTCCTGGGCCTCGGCGAGGGCCTTTGTGGGCCGCTCGATGCGCCAGCGGGTGGCCCCGGTAGCGAGGTCCAGGGCAATGAGGTAGGACGGCGTCGGCGCCAGCGGGTCCGGACCGGCCGACGCCGGCCGACCGTAGGCATCGGGACGCAGGTTCCGCAGCACGGGCAGGTACGCCACCCCCTCGTGAAGCAGCGGGCTGGAACTGTAGCCGAACATCAGCGCGTTGGGGCCGAACTCCTTCTCCAGGTCGCGCTCCCAGGCCAGGGTCCCATCCGGCCGGCAGCCAAGCATCTGCCCGGTGCCGAAGGTGAAGCAGACCGTGGTGCCGTCGGTGACGGCGGACGGCGAGGCCATGGTGTTGTTGTTGGCACTCCGCGCCTCGCCCGCCTCGCGGGTCCAGAGGACCTCGCCGCTGCGGGTGTCGAGGGCCATGGCCACGAGCTTGCCATCGGCAGACCGAACCGCAGTGAGGAAGGCCTTCTGGCCCCAGACCACGGGGGTCGAACTCCCCGGCCCCGGCATCGGCGCGCTCCACCGAATCCCCTCGGTCAGCGTCCAACGGGCTGGCAGCCCCGTCGCCACCGCCGAGCCGTCCAGGTTCGGCCCGCGCCACTGCGGCCAGTCCCCGGCAACCAGGGCCGCCGCCACCGCGAGCAGGCCGAAAGCGGTCCTGGCTATGGGTTGTAACCTCTGTTTCTGCAATGAGATACGTCGCATTTTGGAGGCCCAGATGAGAGGTTCGTGCAGAGGGCGCCCGGCGCCATGCTGCACCATAGCACCTGGGAGCGCGACCGTCGACAGTGAGGGCGGGCTCGGGGTGAGGGCGGGCTCGGGGTGAGGGCGGGCTCGGGGTGAGGGCCCAGGACCAGGCGCGTCCAGGACAGTGCGGCGGGGCGCTGTCCCGGACCCGTCCCGCGGCCGCGGGAACTCCCCAGGCTGCGACGGCCGGTGGACACGGGCGAGTACACCCGTATCGCCGGCCGCCGCGATAGCCGACGCGAGGACGCGTGCAGAAAGGCCGCCGTCGGACCGCCGGGGGTACCCTTGCCCGGCGGCGCCGCGGCGCGTATAGTCGTTCTGTAAAGGGCAAGGGCGACCCGGTTGGGTAGGGAACCCGTGGTCTGCGGTTGGACGTCCAGATCAGGTTCGGCAGAAGGAGCGAGTGGAGTATGGCGATACCTGACTTCCAGACGGTGATGCTCCCGCTGATGCGGCAGTGTGAAGACGGGCGAGAACACTCTACCAGTGACACCGTTGAGGCCCTTGCCGAGCACTTCAGGCTGACAGACGTGGAGCGCAAAACGCTCTTGCCAAGCGGCGTTCAGGAAGTCTTCAGAAACCGCGTGGCATGGGCAAAATCCCATCTCAAGATGGCGGGTCTGCTTGCCAACCCCCGCCGGGGCATTTACCAGATCACTGCGCGCGGGAGGGAGGTCCTGGCCAAGCCAGTCACGGTCATCAACCTCCGGTTCCTCTACCAGTTTCCAGAGTACGAGGCATTCCGGGCAACCCACCGGCAACGGGCCGAGGAACCAGACGAGGCTGAGACAAACCACGGTGTAACGCCGGAAGAGGCGCTGGAGACTGCTTACGGCAAGATCAGGGACGACCTTGCCGCCGATATCCTTCAGAGACTCAAGACCTGCTCACCCTCTTTCTTCGAACGGCTCGTCGTCGAGGTCATCGTGAAGATGGGCTACGGCGGCAGTCGACAGGACGCCGGGAAGGCCATAGGAAAGAGCGGGGACGGTGGGATCGACGGCATGATCAAGGAAGACAAGCTCGGTCTCGACGCTATCTATATTCAGGCCAAACGATGGGAGAACACTGTCGGACGACCGGAGATCCAGAAGTTTGTTGGCGCGCTGACGGGCCAGCGCGCCAGGAAGGGCCTCTTCATCACGACCTCTGACTTCTCGGCCGATGCCCACGACTACGTGTCTAGGATCGACACGAAGGTTGTTCTGATCGACGGAGAAACGCTGGCTCAACTGATGATCGACCACAACGTCGGCGTCTCCACCGTCGCGACATACGACCTGAAGAAGACCGACACCGACTACTTCGCCGAGGAATAGTGGAGACGAACGAGAGCCTGCTTCCGACGGGGTACCGCGGCAGAGGCCAGCGTTCGGGACGGCAGTAAGGTGATGCTGGGAGACATACGCGGGCAACGTCTTCCGTATCCGTGGGTTCCGCTGTAGGGAGCTCGTGGTGACCGGGTCGGAGGTGAACCCGCCGGAGCGTGCCGCGGGGAGCCGCCGCCGGGGCCATCCCCTCACGGCGCCGCGGGCGGGGCCTAGGGGGCGGTCTGCTTGCGGCTTTCGCGGCCGATGGCGAGGATCTTCTCGATCTTCTGTTCGGTGAGCTCGTATCCCGCCAGGCCGGGGAACCCCTCCCAGACGACGGTGTGCTCCTCGGGCTCGATGATGAGGATATGCGGCCAGCCCCAGACGCCGAAGTGCTCCTCGTAGCGTCCCTGCTCCTTGTCGCGGGGGTTGTCGCCCGGCGTGTCGAGGGCCTGGAAGTACTTCAGTTCGGGGCCGTGGTAAGCGTTGCGGACGGTCTCCTCGGACTGGCCGGTGATGCCGATCACGACGAGTTCCTCGCCATACTTCCGGTGGAGTTGGTTGAG
>Ga0172371_10012718_pt1 | contig 11045 bp, 9 predicted proteins | sample Lak12m_FD_114543 | JGI IMG/M metagenome (GOLD analysis project Ga0172371, IMG submission 114543) | Freshwater microbial communities from Kabuno Bay, South-Kivu, Congo - kab_022012_12m | ecosystem: Environmental > Aquatic > Freshwater > Lake | place: Democratic Republic of the Congo: South-Kivu... | reverse complement strand
TCAAATAATCCCCAAATCCCGGTTGTCACCACCATAATCAACCCAGTAATAATTAGAATAGTATGAAATTGGTCCGATTCCCTAATCCAGCTAATCGAATTCGTAAAATCCAAAATCAAAAACAAAACAGCTTGCGGGATTAATGCAAGCAGAAATGAAAAAATATGGAGGACAACATCCTCGCTCAACAAGGGAACCCAACTATGAAAAGGAAAAACTGCCAGCCAAAAAGCAAATCCGGTGGCCAGGAAGAATCCCGCAACCCCTAATTGTTGAAGATCAGATGGGCTGGATTGCGTACCAGATATGAACCATCCGCCAATAAGTATCATCGGCATTGCTAATGATTGGAATAAAAGAAAACGAAGAACACCTTTTGATAATGGACTCTTGGGATGAATCAGTATTGGCAAGGAAAATATCACAGCGATTTCAACAAATATCGATGAGTAAAGAAAAGGCTCAACCGCAATGGCAGCAGTTAAGCTTGCAAGGATTAACATCATGTAAGGAATGACATTAACTCTACGCCGTAGATACTGAATTCCACCTATTGTCAATAATATACTGATGCACGATAAAAACAAAAAATACCGGTCAGAATTTGATAAGACAAGGTTTCTTCCGAAAACAATTAATGTGGTACCAATATCAACTGAAACTGCGCCAATTTTTGCTACCTCACCAAAATCTTGAAACAATGCTAAAAAACCAAGGAAAAGGTACAACACCAACGAGATAGTGATTGATAATCTAGGTTTTCCTCGCAGAAGCAATAACCCTAATGCAATTATCGTTGGGATAGCGATAAATAAAATAGGAGTTGTCATTCGATTGACGTCCTTACATCTCGAAGAGCAAAATACATTCCCAACCCACCCAAAAGAAGAATTACCAAAGACAACAACCCATTAACAAGCAACGAATTTTCAATAACACAATAAATTGAGGAAAACCCGACATAAAAGAAAATAATCCCGAGTATTATTTTTAACGGTGAACTTGTGATTCCTAATTGCAGTAACCCACAAAAAACTGCAATTAACCCGCCAATGATAACCTCTAGAGGGATGTTTAGAAATCCCATTATGGCATTTCCCTCAAGAAGTGCAACAACTATCATTATTACAAAAGCAATAATCCTGAAGATTATTGCACTCTGAGGGACATTATCATACGTCTCATAACGGTCTTCATAAGAGATATAAATGATTAATAAAGAAGCCAAGGCGGCAATTAAACGGACCAGGCTCGAGGAAAATGTGACAAACTGAACACCAATAATGAATAAGGAGACTGCGGCGACACCTAAACTCCCCAATAGAATTTTCACCTGCGTGGAGATTAAAAAGACTAAGCACGCCAAAAAAATTATTACCAGTAGGGTCAAATTAATCCAATGGACCATTATGGAACCCTATTTCCCATGAAAATTGTCGCGAAAAGAACAAGGAAAACAAAAGACCAAAGTAATCCACCCTCGCCGTCTAAGACTCGGGTAATCACAAGTATCATTTCTGAACCTAAATTGAATATTTTGCCAATAAATTTGACAGCCCATTTCAATGACAAAAATGTTGTTCCGACTGATAATATTTTCTTTCTTAAAGTGACCGAGCGTGAATTAATTATCCCAACTCGTTTTTGAATAAAAGAGATTTTTCTAAAGATTATCTGCAAAAACAAACCACATAACAAAAATCCAGGAATAACAAAATCAAACAGGTTAATGGAAATTGTCTTAATCCAAAAATCAAGGGACCATAAAATTAATAAAAGAAAAAATGGACTGATTGAAGAGAAAACTTCTGTCCACTCCTGTTGTTGATCTCTTTTGTTAAAACCCTTAAGGATAATTAAGCCCGTAGCAAGCAAAGTGATAAACAACATTACATCAAAAATAATCAAAAAAATGGCTAATTGTTGTCCATTTACCAACTGCCAAATTCCATGAGATGGAGTATAGGGAATACCTATCATTCCAAGTAACAATATGAGGAAAAAGGTTTTATTTATTTTTCCAGAATTGGTAAATATCGTACGGGCTGTTTGCATTGAGACGAAAACAACAATATAAGGGACTAGAGCGGGCAAACTTCCGTTGATTAGCAAAAAAGCGCCAAGCCAAATATAGATTGACCTTAATAACTTTGACTTTTCAAAAGATACAGAAGAAGTTAACGCCTTTAACATTAATCCGACTGCGATTATCGTCCACAAGATCAATATTAGAGTCTTTCCTGTGAACTCACCGATGGATATTTCATTGCTATAAAAGAAGGCGAATGTAACCAAAGGAATTATTGTGTCCCTAAAAAAGGAAAACCTTGTTTGTTGAAAAGAACTCAAGTTGTTATGTAACAACAAAGATAAAAATCCGAACCGTAACAATATGCCAATACTAACAATCAACAAGCCTGCATTTGATTGAAAAATCATCCCAAACAGGATAAATAGGTTGCCCAAGCAATGGAAAACAAATCGCATTACAGGATCATCATCTGGTTCCAGGATTTCTCCCGAATTAGACTGGAGTAAAAGCATTCCAAGATCTGTAAGTATAGAAAAAAACAAATAAGTGATTAATGATCTTGAAAAGATCGACAGGAGTCCAAGTCCAGTGATGATTAATGCAATGAACCATTTTTTTTTGTTCTTTGCTGTAAAGATTTGAGGAGCTTCACTAAAAATTGTTGCAATGAAAACAACAATGAGGAGTAATCCTAACATCCAATTCCTCTCATCCAATTGGAACCTGATGAGAGTATCCTGGTACCCGCTAATTGATAAAAAAGATGTAGACCAGCTGGAATCTCCAACAACTCGTACAATAACGAAGCTTAATAATATTAGAATTCCTGAGACGACCGTAACTAACCACGATTGAACGATATTCAGACGTTTTATCCCAAGGATCGCGATAACCAGGGCAAAGAAAATACTTAGTAACACAGGGATAAAAAGAATCATGATTCCTTAAATAACATTTGTAAATTTTTCGCGAACAAGGAATTTTCCCCTGCCGGGCTTCCCTAGCCAGCAGCCATGATCCACAATCAAATCGCCTCTTGAATATACCATTGTTGGAAATCCAGTTAACTGAAAACCTTCATAAAGATTATGGTCAGTTCTTTGCTGAGAATACCGAACTCCGTATTCGACTTTTTGATTGGGATCCCAAACGACGAGATCAGCATCCGAATCCACATTGATTGTTCCCTTCTGAGGATATAAACCAAATATCCTGGCTGGATTGGTACTTGTTAGTCTCACAAAATCCGATGGAGAAAAAAGACCTTTTGATATCATCTCCGTGAAAAGTACTGGCATTCGATCCCCTACTCCAGGTAATCCATTCGGAATCTTCGTAAAATCACCCTTCCCCAATTCTTTACCCGGAATCGCGACTGGTTTTCCTTCATAATTAATTGGCTCTTGCCCATTATAAAAGAAGGGACAATGGTCAGTGGCGATGGTCTGTATTACCTTTTCCTTCAAGCCCTGCCATAACCGCTGGTTATCTACTTTTTTCCGTAGAGGTGGTGAACAAACCCATTTCGCACCATCTACATCAGACAAACGATCATCTGAAAAAAGTAAATATTGGGGGCATGTTTCGCCCATTATCTTCAGCCCTTTTGACCTCGCGTATTCAAGCTGATCAACCTCACCGGCTGCATTCATATGAACTATATACAAAGGCGCTTCAGCGACAGCTGCCAGCGCAGACCCACGCAATACTGCTTCCACACTTCCCCAGGCAGGCCGTGTCTTTGCATGCCAATCAGGACTTTTATCCCCATTCTCAATCGCTTCCTTAACTAACAAATCAATCAAGTCACCATTTTCTGCGTGAAGCATTGTCAAAATTCCAGCATCACGGGCAATTCTCATCACACGGAAAATTTCACCATCTTGAAGCCGTAACCGGTTGTTGTAGGCAGTAAACACCTTCACACTCGTCACACCTAATTCAGGCATATACGGGATTTGCTTTTCTACATCAGGTGTCAGATGGGTAATGTTCGCATGAAAACCAAAATCAATTGCAGCCTTGGATTCGGCTTTCCTTTTTAATTTCCGGAAATTCTCTTCGAGATTATCGGAATCCTGTGAAATAAAATCGATAACAGTGGTTGTACCTCCAAATGCAGCGGCTTTCGTTCCTGTGTAGTGATCATCAGAAGATACTGTCCCAAACATTGGAAGGTCCAGGTGCACATGCGCATCCACACCGCCAGGAAGTATCCATTTATCACTCACATCGATTGTGTTGATACTGCTGTCTATTTGGATTCCAGGTTCTACCGCCGCGATTGTTTCATCATCGATCAAAACATCGGCTTTAAATTTGCGGCTCTCGTTCACTACCGTACCGTTTCGCAATAGTGTTCTCATTTATTCCTGCTCTATTTCGTTATCAGTGTGAAATGCTTCTTCCCAATTTACACCGGAGTTTAATTCAACAATTAAATCAAGTAATTTATTTAATTCCATTTCAGGAATCGCCTGTGCCGATTTCCTCTGACTAGCATAATCATGCCTGCTTTTCTCTCTGATCGTTTTCCATAGAATCTCGCGTTCATCTGTTTTAACCACCAGATCGTTTATAATCCTCGCCTGGTTGACAAGATTCCCAAGGGAATAAAAGAAATTTATCCTTGTCCATCGTTCAGATTTTATAGGTTGCTGCAAATTCAATAAGGGACCAATTTCAACTTTGTAATACTCTTCTTTTGCACGTGGATGATCCGGTTCGCTTCTCATTAGGTCCTGGCGAGTAGTTAATTCATGACCTCTAACCTCGGCATAAGTCTCTATCAAAGATTGATGTCCTGCTGGGAATTTTGCAGTCTGATAAAAAAGGATGTAATCCACATCGATCAATTTTGGAGCCATGCGCAATGGGATGCGATACCACCCAAACAATCTCGCAATTTCTTGGTCCTTGGGCGTTGGCATTACCGCCACAAGCACAAGAGCACTATCCGGTAGGCTTCTAGTTGTGTCCATCAGGTAAATTGTAAACGATTATGGAATGAAAAAAAGAACCTGGGTTCTCCAGGTTCTTTCTTCTCGTCACTTTCCGGATTCAACCTTTTTATTGAACTCTTTGATCAATCGATCAATTTGAGGAGCTTGTTTTTGAATATCAGTCCAGTAATTTGGATCGTACCATTGATCCTGGATCTCCTGGTATGTCTTGCCTTGCTGTTCAACCCAGGTATAGTATTTAAGATTATGGATCCGCTTTCGCGATTCATAAGTTAATTCTTCCATGTAATCAGTGGTTGTTCCCATCAGGTATTGACCAAATACACTGGCTGCATCAGTATCAGAGAACTGACCGTATTCCTCGTGCATCTCCTTGATCCTGCTGCCATACAATTCCATTGAATCTGTTAATACAGTAACGACGATATCAGATTCTCCTAATTCATAGTACTTAGCAAATTTGATTGCAGAGAGAACATTAGCAATGCTTGAGAAGCCAAGCCATTCTAGTTTTTTGACCAGGGATTCTGGAACTCCCTTTTTTGAAAGGTATTTATGTCCAACCGGCTCATTAAACAACCTGCTGATATTGACCACCGCGTTATCATCGATTGCCATGACAAAATCGGTGTTTTTAACATTATGGATCCAGGGTACATGTTTATCGCCAATTCCCTCGATTCGATGAGCACCAAAACCATTTTGCAACAAGGTTGGACATTGAAGAGCTTCGCTCGCAATAATTTTTAGTCCAGGAAATACCTGTTTGAGGTAATCACCGCTGGCAATGGTACCCGCAGAACCAGTGGTATAAGCTGCTCCTCTCACCTGATCTCCGGACCGCATGACCTTTTTTAAAGTCTCTTCCATGGCTGAGCCGGTGATCTCATAATGCCATAGATAATTCCCAAATTCCTCAAACTGGTTGAAAATCATCAAATCCTGACCGGATTTGCGCAGTTCCCAGCATTTATCGAAAATTTCCTTAACGTTGGATTCACTACCTGGGGTGGCTATTACTTCACCCGATACCGTTTTCAACCAATTAAATCTCTCTTTAGACATTCCCTCGGGAAGAATCGCAACTGAGTCACATGCCATCAATGTGGAATCGTAAGCACCGCCACGGCAGTAATTGCCAGTCGAAGGCCAAACAGCTTTTTGTGTAGTGGGATCGAATTCCCCTGTGACCAACCTTGGAACCAAACAACCATAAGCAGCTCCTACCTTGTGGGCTCCCGTTGGGAACCACTTGCCTACGACTGCAATAATACGAGCTTTGGTTCCTGTTAAGCTTGGTGGAAATTCCAGGTAATTCACATCACCAAATTCACCACCCTTTTCGACAGCCTGATTATGCCAGGTAATTCGGAATAAGTTTCGGGGATGGATATCCCATAGACCGATCCCTTTTAACTCCCTCTTGATCTTGTCCGGGATCAAAGCCGGATTCTTCATTTGAGCAAAAGTCGGAAGAATAATGTTTTGTTTCCGTAATCTTTCTACAGCTCTTTTTTGCCTTGTTGCATCAACTTTCAATTCTATCTTCGCCATTTTTTCTCCTTTATGGATTAGTGATCATTGTCAGGCGTCGAGATTGTTGTGTACAAAGGACGTCCTCTGACTTCATCGTATATCCTACCTATATATTCACCTATAATGCCCAGGCTGAGCAATTGCACCCCGCCAAAAAAGATGACTGCGATCAACGTAGCTGATTGTCCCGCAAGGAATTGACTCCCTGTCAACCGCAAGATGATCATCGCGACCAATCCTAGAATACTAATTGTGATCGAAGCAACTCCTAACCAGGTAGCGATTTGCAGTGGCAGGAAGGAAAAACTAGTAATCGCTGTCAAAGCAAGTTTAAGCATTTTCTTAAGTGGATATTTTGATTTTCCGGCAAACCTTGCCGCCCGTTTATATGAGACTCCTATCGACTTAAATCCTACCCATGCTGACATCCCTCGCAAAAATCGGTGGCGCTCCCGCATTGAATTCATCACTTGAACGACCTGGCGATCAAGTAATCTGAAGTCTCCTGTGTTCATAGGAATCTTTACGTCGGTAATGCGATAGATCAATCGATAAAATGCAGAAGCCGTGGCCAACTTAAACCAGGTTTCCCCTTCACGTTCAGCCCGTTGTGCATACACCACCTGGTATCCTTCACGCCATTTTGCCATCAATTCAAGGATCACCTCAGGAGGATCCTGCAGGTCAGCATCGATGATGATCACCGCATCACCCCGCGAAAAATCCATACCTGCTGTCACAGCAATCTGATGTCCATAATTCCGGGCAAAGATTACTGGTCGGATCTGAGGATCTTTTTTTGCCATTTCTCGAATCAAATCGGTTGACCCATCGGTTGAACCATCATCAACCAGAACCATTTCCCATTTTTCACCAGTCTTGCCCATTACCTCTGTAATCCTTCGCTGTAATTCAGGAAGGCTCTCTATTTCGTTAAATATTGGGGCGATAATTGAAAAAACAGGTTTCATTTGTAAGTACCAACTCCTTAGATTTTTAGGTGTTTCTTCAATGAGGAAATTGTTGGTTCAATAACGGGTGCAGGATTCACTGCCATCATTGCAGCCTTGATATCCTTCAAACCATTTCCAGTGTTTACCACGACGACCGGGTCATCTTGCTGGATAAAACCTTGGGTAATCGCTTTCTTTAAACCCGCATAAGCAGTTGCGCCGGCTGGCTCAGTGAATATTCCAAACTTTCCTTGCTCCCCAATGGCGGAGATGATCTCCTCATCGGATACAGTTAGATATTGACCGCCGGTCTGTTGTGCCGCTCGAACCGCCCGCACGCCATCTCTTGGAAGATCCACACTAATCGAATCTGCCAGCGTAGTCGCTACAACCGGAGTGATAGTTTCGGTGTGATCAAAAAAGGCATTTGCGATTGCAGCTGATTTTTCAGCCTGGATTCCAAAAAGACGGGGAATCCGATCGATCCAACCCAGTGCATGTAGATCTTTGAACCCTTTATGAAGCCCCGAGATTATATTCCCGTCACCCACGGAAACAAAAACATTTAATTGTTTTGAATCATCCGGTAAGTGTGACATGATTTGATCCCAGATTTCGAACGCAGCGGTTTTCTTACCTTCTGCGGTAAAAGGATTGTAACCTGTATTTCGACAATACCAATTAAATTCCTTTGAAGCTTCGATTGTTAGATCGAATGCTGAATCATAATTGCCATCCACAAGGATTACCTGGGCACCATAGACCAGCAGTTGAGCCACCTTAGCAGGCGGAGCATTTTTCGGAGCGAAAATGATACATTTTTGTCCAACAGCCGCAGACATACCTGCCAGGGCTGCACCTGCATTTCCGGTTGATGCAGTGACTACAATCTCAGCATTTATCTCTTTTGCATGGGCAACAACAACCGCAGAGGCGCGGTCTTTAAATGATGCCGTTGGATTCTTGCCTTCATCTTTAATCCACAATGAGTTTAATCCCAACAATTTCTTAATTCCTGGAGGAGAATATAGTGGCGTCCAACCTGCGAATCTTAAGGGCGTTCCCATCCCTCCCGGATCACTCACCGGTAACAAAGGCTGATACTTCCAAAGAGAATCCTCCGATCGCAATTGCAGATCCTCTTTATGATATTTCGATGAAATCTTCTCATAATCGAGAACAACATCCATGTTCCCGCTACACTTGGGGCAGGTGTAGAAAACCGATACTGGCTCATAGAACGTGTTGCAAAGAGAACAGGAATATCCTTTATAATGCGCCATCAATAAATCTCCTATTCGTTTTCGAAGGGTACACCTAATGATGCTGGCGGTGAAGTTCTCAACGCCCTGAGGATTTTCGATAATATTTTCCTTGGTTTTTCTGGCATAGCAGCTAGTTCCCGTTCGACCCACTCCGCCCGGCCGACATTAACAAGTAATAAAGTGAAAATCATGAGGGGAAATGGAGCAGCTTGCAAAATCTGGATTGGAATATTCGTCGTTGATTGCAAGGTTATCCCCAACTGCTGCAAACCACCAAACAGGTAAGCACCAAAAGCTACCTTTAGCGGGTTCCATCCTCCAAAAATTGTGATTGCAAGGGCAATCCAGCCAATCCCATCCAATCCCGATAGTTGCCCTGCCCAACCAATTTTCACTGCCAGCGAATACATCGGACCAGCCAATCCCACGAGTGCGCCTCCAAGGATTGTGTAGAAATATCGCAATCCTTTTACATTTGCACCCCGTGCGAAAGCCGCAGCCGGTCTTTCGCCAATACCCTGTAGCATCAACCCAGGGCGTGTTTTAAACATGAAAATATAGGCAGTGATGATGAATAAATACGATGCGTAGACGACTAACGAATGATTAAACAAGATCGGTCCAACAACTGGTATATCCACCAAGCCTGGTATGGGAACTTTTGAAAGAAAAATCCCGGGTTTATTTGTATAAGGAGCTCCAAGGAAATAAGCCAAGTCCCGGCACAACAACGCAAGGATAAAACCAATCGCTACTTGGGATTGCTTTAGAGTTATGCTGCTGAAAGCGACAATTGCAGCTACAGCTGCTCCAATTAATGCCCCTGCGATGAAACCAATCAGGATGCTATTAGTGCTTAGAGCTGCCACGAAACCACCCATAGCAGCCAAGATGATCGTTCCATTAACCGATAGGTTAGTGATCCCCGCTTTTTCAGTGATGTTTTCACCAATAGCGGCAAATAGTACAGGCACCGCATATTCTACAACTCCAGCTAAAGTAGTAAGGATTGCTAATTCCATCGATATTTCTCCTATCGTTGCCTCAGCAGGCGTTTTCTTATCCCATCCACTAAAACAACGAACAAAACCAGGAACCCTTGCAATACTCCAGCAAAATAAGAGTTCAAACCAATATACTGAAGTTCGGTATTGCCAATACTAAGGGCAGCAAAGAAAATAGCGACGATCGGAGCCCATATTGCATGGTAATTAACGAGCATGGCAACCAACAGGCCGAGAAATCCATATCCGAATCCGGCATCCGGAATTAGACTATATTGCTTGGAGGTGACTAGAATTGCTCCGGCAATCCCTGCAAAAAGACCGCACAGCCCGAATGCAAATAAGAAATAGCGGGTCGTCGGTATACCCAGTAGATATGCTGCTTTATCATTTTTACCAATTGCTTTTAATCTCAATCCAAAATGCGTGCCTTTGAGCATAATTGCTGTGAACAATACAATACATATCGCGATGATCAGAATGGTCAAACTCAGGTTTGTCCCTTCCAAATAAGGCAGCCTAAATTTAACATCGATCCACTCTGTACCACTTCCCGATGCCACCCCTGGTCTTTTCCATGGACCAAAAATCAACCAGATTGCGATAGTCTTGGCTACAAAATTCAATCCCAATCCACCAAAAATTTCATTTACCCCCCCATAAATTTTCATCAGACCTGGAAACAAAGCCCAACAGACGCCACCTACAGCCCCTGCGATAAAAGCCAGCAAAATTACTATGGTTGGATCAAGCGTTGTTCCGTCCAAAAACCTGAATGCCCCCACGGTAAAAATTGCACCAGTAATGATCTGTCCCTCCATACCTATATTCCACAAACCTGCGGTAAAGGTAAACAATAATCCTGATGTGGCAATAACCAGTGGAACCCAGGAGGCGACAACTGATGTAAATTTGATCGTTGACCCGAAAGCTCCCTTAATGATGCTGCCAAAAGCCACAAGCGGTTGTGCCTTGGCTAGGCTGAGAATGATCGACGTAAATAATAACGCCAGAACCACAGCAGAAAGTCGGATTCCAAAATCGATCCATGTGTTTCTTTTAAGAAATCCAGGAGATGGTGGTTTTTGCGGTTTTACCGACATCCATGTGCTCCTTCGAAATGTTTTACCATCCCTTTCCCCCAATTAGCTGACCCAATTCTTCTACTGATGTATTATGAGCGTTAATTGGCTTGGATACTGACCCACCGAAAAAGACAAGGATGCGATCACTATATTGAATAATCTCATCTAAGTCAGATGATGTGAAAACAATGCTCGTGCAGTCCTTGC
>Ga0172371_10012716_pt1 | contig 11046 bp, 14 predicted proteins | sample Lak12m_FD_114543 | JGI IMG/M metagenome (GOLD analysis project Ga0172371, IMG submission 114543) | Freshwater microbial communities from Kabuno Bay, South-Kivu, Congo - kab_022012_12m | ecosystem: Environmental > Aquatic > Freshwater > Lake | place: Democratic Republic of the Congo: South-Kivu... | reverse complement strand
TGGCAGTTAGTGTAAGTGTAACAGCAACTAAAATAGATATACTTTCAACAGGTGGGGTAGAAGCCACACTTGCAGAGGTTTGTACAGCCATAAATAATAGTTCTGTAATGGAATGCACAGGTAGTGGTCCTTATATTTACACAATTAAAAGAGACGCTGGGCAAGTATATAGAGAGTTTGAAATTTCATCAGGGTGTATTATTAGATTTGAAGCAGATGATACACTTAACTATGAGGGTATTTCTAATTCTGGGACTTATGAAATACTTGACTTAGCATCAGGTGCTAAATTAACTATTGAAGAAGGATTTACTATTGATGGTAATTCTGATGGTCAGACTTATGCAAGGGCTTATTTTTATATTTATGGTGAACTTACAATTACAGGGACTGAATTGAAACCAGTAGTAATTAAAAATTATAGAAGCTGGTATGATTTAGCTACTTTTGATGATGTTAGCCTGGATTGGGTTATTTTTAAAAATACTACTTATAGTTCGGGGTATCCGGTATTTTTAGAAAATAATACTTCAATAGGTTTAAATAAAGGTAATAGAAGTTACACAAATATAACTGTAACTAACGATAACGGAAATTATTGGGGGATAGTTTATTTTATTTATGCTGGGCGTCCATTTCCAAGTAGATATATTTTCGAAAATTGGACAGTTAATCATATTAACAGTATAGGTATGTATCAAATAACCACTAAATTAAAAGGATGGGTTGTATCTGATTTAAATTCAGTAGTGGCTGTATATGGGGCAGGAAACTTAGTAGGGTCAGTTTATAAAACAAGTAAACACGATGAATATAATTGTCAAGAGAATTTCCAACCTTGCATTACTTTTGAAAATTGTTCATTTACCGCATCAGTATCAACTTATTTATTATATGCCAATGGAGGGGCTAGTGTTTATATTAAAAATTGCACTTTCAATAATGAATCCGTAGGAATGCTTGGGTATTATGGTGCAAGGGTTCAAGAATATGGAGATAGCAATGTATTTAATTCAATAACTACTAATCGTAATTGGTATGCAGAGGGTACATTTTTAAGATGTAGAGAATTAGATATAACTGTGCAAGATTTATACGCAACCCCTATACCTAACGCAGTTGTATCTATATTTCAGATGCCAAACTATAAAGAAAAATGGGCAGGGTACACTAATGAATATGGTAAATTATTAACTATTAATGGAGATAACCCCCATATTGTAGAAAGAGAAGAAACATCCCAAAATACCTTCCAAAATTGGAGCAATGATTTAGCAGGAAAGACTGCATATCATATAATCCAAGTAGTTGCAGAAGGTTATAAAAAACACGAGGAAGCATTTGAAAACACAGAGGATAGAACATTTGTAATAACTTTAATTCCAGATGATAATCAATATACTGAAAAATTAATTGAGGGAACTATAAATTCAGATAGATTAATTGGGGAAATAACATCCACAAGTGTGTCTGGAGAGGTTAGTTTAACAAACATATCAGGAATAATAGAGGTAGATTAAATATGACAAACGAAATTAGTGTTTATAGAGGAGATACAAAAACATTTACTTGCGTAGTAACTGATTCATTAGGAGATGCTTTTGATTTAACAGGATACACTGCTAAGTTCACAGTTAAAACTGATTCATCATTACCGGATACTAGTTCAACTATAGGACCAATAACTGGCACAATATCCACACCTGCCACAGGAATTATAGAATTTAGTTTATCAGTTACGGATACCAATAAACCCGCAGGAGTTTATTATTATGATGTGCAAGTAAACCAGTCCACAACTAATGTTTATACAGTTGTAAGTTCAACATTCACAATTGTTCAAGACACAACAAAAGCAACAAGTTAAAGGGGTAATTAATATGTCACGAAAATCAAATAATGAAGAATCATACAGTACAAAGGAAGTTATGGAAAAACTAAACGATTTACACGAAATAGTCCAAAGAATAGAAATCCAAACCACAAAAACAAATGGGCGAGTAAACGCATTAGAAGAACGTTCTAAGTCTAATGTTGATACTTTTAATAGGGAAAAGGACACTTTTGAAAGAAGATTGTGCGGTTTAGAAGAATCCAATCTTAAAGCAAATATGAAGATTGCGGCAATAAGTGCAACAATTGGAGTTGTAGTATCAATCATAACAATGGTATTAAGTAAATTATTATAAAAAAATAAATAGGAAGATGGATATGATAAAAAAAGATAGAAATTCAGAACTATATACTCCTGTAAAGGACATAGACTTAAAAAAACCAATAGCAAATATGGAACAAGCTACCGATACTGCCAACTATTGGAATGGGGGGTTTATTGGGACTAAGGATATTTTTAAGGCATATATTCCATACTTCCTATACAAGCCACCTTTTGGATATCCAAGAACGGATATTGATATTATTAATGTTAAAAAGCTCGGACTAACTCCTTATGTTTGGAATGTTAAGAAAGCATTAATGGATAGGATATCTTCGGTGGATTGGGATATCAAGCTTAAAGACAAGAAAGCAATTATGACTCCAGAGTTACAAGCCAAAGCTGATAAAATAAAAGAGTGGTTTAGTAATCCAAACGGTAATTTTGAAAGCTGGTGTGATATTCAAAAAGCATTATTGATGGATATATTTGATTTTGATAGTGGGGTATTGGTTAAAGTATTTGATAAATCCCAGAAGTTCAGTCAAGTATTTGCAAGGGCTGGAGAAACGTTTTTGCAGAATCCCAATGTTTATGGGTATTTAGGTGACAGGGCAGACTTTGTGGACACAAGCTTAATGCAATCAGCTGATGCTTCTTATGTTAGACAAATGTATAAAGATAGTTATTCAGAAACTGCAGCCTACTTTCAATATGGTTGGACTCCTGGAAGTATGCCTATTCCCTTTGGTAAAAGAGAGATAATATATTTAAAAATGAACAGTCGTTCAGATTCTATATATGGGCGTAGTCCTGTTCAAGTTCTTTATGAAACAATATTGATTCTTATATATGGTGGTAGATATAATTTAGATGCCTATATAAACAATAATTTACCACAGGGTATAATGTCAGTAGAAGGGGCTACTCAATCACAAATAGATAATATACAATCCAGATTACAAGATAAAGTCTCTATGCAAGACACATTTGATAACTTTGTAAGAAAACCATACTATTTTCCAATGTTAAACAAGAAAGTAGAATATAATAGTTGGTTTGTTAATCCGGCAGAACTACAAATACTCGAGCAACAGAAATGGTATCAACAATTGGTATGGCAATCATTTGGTGTAACTCCTGATGAAATGGGTGTTACAGAAGATAGCAATAGAGCCGTTGCTAATGAACAAGCAAAAATAGTTAAAAAAAGAGCAATCAAACCGATCCTAAAGCAATTCGAGTATGCTTGGAATAGGGAGCTTATGCCTGAGCTTGACCCTGAGGGATTATTTGTTTTTGAATATGATTATTATGATGTAGAGGAAGACTTTAGAAAGAACGAGCTTTATGAAAAGAAATTAAGCTATATGACTAAGAACGAGATTAGAGAACTAGAAGACTTAAAACCAATTGATGGTGGTGACCAGTTTGAGAGTTCAATGCAGAATCCTTTTAATCAAGATTCTGATTTCGGAACACAAGATAAGAATAAAGAACAAGATATGAATAAGGACAAAAACGAACCGGAAGACGAACCAAAGGATAAATTATTCAAACCAACAAAAGCAGAAACCAAGTCTAATAAGAAACCAGAAAACGAATATGAAAAGGAACTTATTAACTTTTATAAAGACTTAGAAGTTGCAGTTGAAAAGGTTGCAAAGGAGCAGTTATAAATATGGAACTACCTGCTAAAAAGATTGAACAACTAATCAAAGATTTATCATTACCAACTACATTAATAACTGCGTTAAATTTAGATATTACTGACGCATATTATAAAGGTATAGAAAATATTGAAATTGTGGTTAATCGCAATATTATTAATGTTAATCCAGAAACTATACAATTTCTCAAGCAATACAATTTTGATTTAATCAAAGGTATTAATGCTGACTTGGCAAAGAAACTAAGAAATATATTAACTAATAAGCTAATGCAAAATACACCCAAAACACAAGTGATTAAACAAATCCAAGAAGCTTTTAACGCATCTAAAGTTAGAGCAGAAATGATTGCAAGAACTGAGACAATGAGAGCATTTGGAATTGGACAACTAGAAGCCGCAAAAGCAAGTGGGCTACAAATGAAGAAATACTGGCTAACTGCGAGAGATGAAAGAAGATGTCCTATTTGTTCAAGATTAGGTAATAAGCACAGTAATTTACATCCGATAAACATAGATAAAAACTTTGTAGACTCTGAAAGTGGAACGAGTGTATTAACACAACCTGCACATCCCAGATGTAGATGCAAAGTTATTTTTGTGCCAGTTGGAATTAAATAAGAGTAATGTATATAAACAATAAATTGACTAAAATAAAATAGAGTGAATATATATGGAATATAAATACTTAGAACAATTTGAGTGGGAAGAAGTTATCCTTAAAGGGGTTAAGAAATACACAATAGAGGGCTATGCTTCAACTATAAACGAAGATTTATCCCAAGAATATGTTACCAAGTCCGCACAAATGGATATACTCGACCAAATCAAAGGACGACTAATCACAGTTGATGTAGAACACGAGGTTTGGTATGATGATAAGACAGGAAAACCTATTAGCAAACCAAATTCTGTAATTCCAGTAGCTAAGGTTATTGATGCTGAACTACGTGAAAAAGGGGTTTGGATTAAATGCGAGTTTAACGAATCTGCACCAAAGTTCAAGAACGTTTGGGATAGTATAGTTAATGGTTTTGTTCATTCATTTTCAGTGGCTTTTTATCCTGTAGAAGCAGTTAGGAGAAAGGTTGGAGATGGAATTAAATCATTTGTGAATAGACTGAATTTAGTAAATATTACACTTACAGGCAACCCTTGTAATCCCGAAGCAAGATTTACGCCAGTAATGAAAACAATATCAGATGAGTTTAACACAAATTCATTTATTGATAAATCGGAGGAGACAAATATGTCCGAAGTAGAAACAAAAACTGCTGAATCCGAAATCATTAATATAACAGAAACAGATGCTAATATTAAGGTTCAAGCCCCAGAGAATCCAGAAAAGGAATCTGAAAAGGCAAAGGACACAGAAGCAGATGATAATGTTAAAGATGATGAAGAGGATGAAGACAAGAAAGCTAAAAAGAAAGCAATCGAAGAACTTGCAATCTTGAAAAAGCAAAACGAAGAGTTAGAACTTAAACTCAAATCATTAACAGAAAAAGTTAATGTTCTTGAAAAGACTCCAGTAATGAAGGCAATCCAAGAACCAATGGTTATCACAAAAGAAAACGCAAAGGAATTTGATATATTCAAATACATAAAATAAATAAAATAAAAGGTGAATAAGATATGGCTTTTACATCAGGTTTAGGAAATATGGACTCCATAGGAGCATACACAAATTATTTTGGTAGTTTACCACACGGTACTGTGTATTTCGACCCAATGGGAACAAGAGGAGTACAAATAGATAAGAAAACATCACAACAGGTTATTTCTGGAGTAAATCCAGTTATTAAAGCAATGGGCACAACTTCAGGTGGTGCAGGTACAGCAGGTTATGCAATGGTACCTGTATTCGTAGACCCAAGAGTAGTTGATAGAACAAGAAAGCAAACTCCATTAGTAAATATTCTCCCAAGAGTATCAAATATGGGTATGACTGCAGATTATAATGTAATAACTGCAAAGGGTGGTGCAATAACAGCAGCAGAAGATGCAACTTTAACAGAAACAAACACAACCTACGATAGAGCATCAACATCAATTAAATCATTATACGCAATTGGTAGAGTAACAGGACAAGCAATAGCCGCAGTTCCACCATACACAACGGATTCAATGACAGGCGGAACAAACGCAGTTGGAGATGCAGGATTCAATAATTCTTATGCTTCAAACGCATTACAAATGGAAGTTTTAGTAAAAACAAGAGAAATCAAAGAACTTGAAGAAGGGTTAATTTTAATGGGTAATGCAACCACTTCAGTTTATGGTGGTGCAAACGGAACAGAATTCGACGGATTAACAGTACTCCAATCAACAACTAATAAGGTTGATAAGAACACATCTGCAGTTGCATTATCAGACTTAGACTTGGCTTTACAATACGCTTACGATGACGGTGGATTCCCAAATATCGGTGTTTGTGATAGTTCAACTTATAGTGATATCCTAAAATTATTATCTGAAAGAATTGGGTATTTAAATTCACAATACGAAACAGAATTTGGATTCACAGCTATTAAGTATAATTCAATGGTTGGACAAGTAACAATCATACCAAGCAGGTTTATGTCAACTACAACAGGTTCAAAAGCAATTTATTTCTTTGATACATCTGTAATTGAAGTAAGAGTATTACAAGATTTAACTTACGAGGAACTTGCAAAAACAAATGATTCAAAGAAGTTTATGCTTAAGGAATACTTAACAGTAATCAACAGAGCAACAGCTTTCTGTTCATTTGTAGGAGAAATAGCTTAAGTAATTAAGGGATAAGGGGTTTAATCCCCTTATAATATTTATAAATTAAATGGGTGATTAAATGACAGCAACAACAGTAGCATTAGAGCACGTTTGTCCTTTGGGTGGGGTTGGTGCAAGCGGTTTGAAGATTGGGTTTGTTAATTCGCAAGCTAAAGCCGCACAGAACGATACTTGGGTAGTCTCTGAGGCAAAGCAAGTAATTTGGGCTTGTCCAACAGTAGATGCCACAGGTGCAACAGGAACATACACATTAGCAACAAACGTAATTACATTAACATCCGCAACAACAGGAGCACATAGCGGAATTGTGTTATACATATAAGATAAAAATTAAGGAGAATGATTAGATATGGCAGCAGCAGAAATGACAGAAACAGTAGTTGGAGGTTTAATCTCTGGAGCAAGTTCTAAAACAGGTAGTGGATTAGTAGCAGGAATTTATACCGCAACAATAGTAACCACAGCAGACTGGATTATATTTGGTGACTTTGCAGAAGTTAAGTCAGTATATGGTACTGTAAATTCTAGTGGAGCTTACCAAGTTTGCACAATAGATGGAACTACTAAAAACAAAGTAACAATTACTACTACAGGAGCATCTACATTTTTAGTAATTGGAACACCAGCAACAGCTTAAGTGATAAAGTATGGTGTGTTTATGTTGTGGAAATTGTTGTAAATATATTGTATTTCTCATTCCACACAAGAACTATACCCAAGATGAATTAAATTATTATAATTATCGTGGAATCAAGTTTGAAAGAGTGAATCGTGCAATAGATAGGCAAATAATTCCTTGCAAGTGTAATCAATTAGATGAAAATAATAAATGTAAGATATTTGAAAACAGACCTGATATATGTAATAAATCAAAAAGACCAAGTAATCAAAAAGTATGGATACCACCAAACTGCACTGACGAAATATGATTGAAAAAAAGTTTATACAAATTAATTGGAAAATTAGTGATAATAATAATAATTCTCAACAAGCAATAATCATAAAAACCCAAAAAATATTTAAGTTTATAAAAAAGTGATTTTCAATGTATATAAAAAATTCAGAGGTTCGTCAGATAATTGGAGTAAATGAGGCATCAATTATTTCTGAAAGTGTGTTGCAATCATCTATTGAATTTGCAGAAGACGAAGTTGATAGACTCACAAATACCACTTATTACCCTATTGAAGATTCAGGCACTGTAACCACTTTAACAGGAACTACTTTATCGGACTCATCTAAAAGTTGGATTGCTGATTCTTGGATTGGTTACGCAGTTTATATTTATGCCGGTACTGGTAAAGGACAAATAAGAGAGATAACAGATAATACTTCAACTCAATTAACATTGGCAACTTGGACAACAGACCCAGATACCACTAGCAAGTATTATATTACATATTTGAACAAGATTACAGAAACATACGACGGAAATGGATTGACTTCATTATATTTACGATACTTACCAGTTATTCAAATAGATAGTTTAACAATAGACCACACTTCCATAACTCCCTCAAAAATCTGGACTTATAACGATACAGGAAGGATTGTTTTAATGAACACTGCAGAACAACCTTCCTTTAGTCCGGTTTCAAGTTCAAGCAAACGCCAAATAATAAGTATAACTTATCATTATGGAGTATTATCGGATATTAAGCATAATAGGTTAGACATACCTGGACAAGTTAAGCGATTATGTGGGGTAATAGCGGGATTAAAAGCATTAGTGTACCAAATAGGTGGCACTTATGATGACCCAAGTACTTGGACATTGCCAGAGGTTACCGTTTCTGTTGGTCAAGCATATATAAACATTAGAAGTGCAATGGACACACTCTACAAAGAATATGAATACTTGAGAAAGGAAGTTTGCGATAAATACGTGTATATAGCATAAGGGAGTAATGGAATATGACTTATTATGAGATTATGCGAACAAACACAAATGATTTAATAGACAAGATGGGTATTAACTGCACAAGAACTCCAGTTACAGAAAGCTTAAGTAATATGTATATTGACGAAACATTAACAGAAGGAACTTCAGTTACAATTAAAATATTTATTAAACCTAAGCAAGAAAATGAATATGTTTTCGATAAGGACGGCGAAATACAAAAGAACAATATTTTTGCAATGTCTAAAAATACAACCACAATTAATAAAAATGATAAGCTATTAATCGGCACAAAAACATTTAGGGTAATGAATGTTGAGGAGATAACTGCAGAAGGGTATGTAGTTTATAAGAAAGTAAATTTATTTTTAATTTGATAATTTATGAACATAAAAATAAATTGGGATGTTGCATTTAATGTATTGTCTTATAAAATGGTTGAAGAATTGAGTAGGAGATGTCCTGTAAGTTCTGGAGAACTAAGAGCATCTATTTCAGCAAAAGTAATCGGAAATGAATTACATATATATGGTTTAGATTATTGGGAATGGGTAGAAAGAGGCACACCACCACATATGCCACCAGTAGATGCATTAAAGGAATGGTGTAAGGTTCATTGGGGAGATGAGAACTTGGCTTGGGCATTAGCCAATCATATAAGAATTTATGGCACTAAACCGACTTGGTTTGTTAGGGATATGTTAGAGCAAGAGCTTGTAAACCTAATAGTTGAGTCTTTAAAGATTCCTGGTGCGATAGAAGTTAGTTTTTAATTCCAAGAGGAAGATAAAATGAGTAAGATTTCAAAAAAGAATATAGTAGGGGAATATCTCAACTTTTTAAGGAACTCAGATATTTTAACCACTACACAAAGAAGTGTAACCACAACAATTGATACATTCACTAGTACTTTGACCGGTGCAGAAACATTTACGCTTACACACTTAGATGCAAAAAATATAAGAGTAGTAACTTATGATGGGACACCAATAACTTGGATTACTAATTATACTTATAATATTGATAGTGCCACAGTTACTTTATTAGCAGTAGTTCCTGCAAAAACAGTTACTGTTCAGTATGATTATGGTACTGACCATATCCATCCTGACTTCCCAAGATGCTTTACTGATAGTGCAGAATTATTAACTACTACAGGATTTAAAAGAATAGATGATACTTTAGAGGACGAATTAGTGTTAACTTATAATTTAAAGGATAATATTTATGAATATAAACCCATAATTAAAAAGATAAAAGAAGAGTATACCGGAGAAATGTATCATATAAAAAATGGTCAAATAGATACTATAGTCACACCTAATCACAGATTTATTGTAAGAGATGGCAATAATTTGAATTCTAAAAAGATATTATTCAGAACATCCGAAGAACTAAAAATAGGAAATAGAATAATAAGAACCGCAAACTGGGTGGGTAATGATATAGAGTATATAAAATTACTAGAAGACAAAAAGAAATTTTATTTATTAAAAAAAGAACTAATAATAAATATAGATGATTATGTTGCACTATTAGGTATTTATCTTGCAGAAGGTAGTATAAATAGATACGGTGGGGTTGTAATTTCCCAATATAAAGAATCTGGAAGAAAAAAGATAAAAGAATTATTAGATAGAATTGGTTTGCATTATAGTATTGGGAAGGATGGGTTTAATATATCTGATTATAGGCTAGGGGATATATTTAAAAAATATGGTACGGATTGTTATACTAAGTTTATCCCACAAGAAATAAAGGATTTACCATCTAATAGATTGGAAATACTTCTAAAATGGTTAATACTAGGAGATGGGGCCCATATAGATAAATCTGACAATAGTTGGGAATATTATACAACTTCTAAACAATTATCTGATGATGTTCAAGAGATTACATTAAAAACAGGAAGGTCGACAAAGTATGATATTAAAAAAAATAATAAATTTAGTACTTGCGATTGTTATCGTATAAAAATATACGGAAATAGATATAAAAATATGAGATTGTTTAGACAAAATATAACTAAACTAAACTATACTGGATATATATATTGTGTAAATACATCTAATTCAACAATAGTTGTAAGGGATAATAAAAAGGTTTTTATATCTGGAAACTCAGATTTAACTATTTCAAGTTATCCACGAATAGCATTTGGGGTTTATGGTATGTCTTCGGAAATAGCTGGATTCGGAAATGTAAACAGAAGTACTTGGCGTTTTGATACGAGAATATACGCTACTTCACAAACACAGGCAGATACCTTATTAGATAATTTAAGAAGCGAGATAATAGATGCACAGAATAGTATGCAGTATTGTAGTTATATAAAACCGACTAATGTATTGGACTTAGGAATTATGGAACTGGATAAAGGGCACAATAAAATTTATGTAATTGGGTTGGATGTTTCCACTCAATTAAATTATGAGATAAACTAGAGGAGATATGATTAATTATGGGAAATGCACCAATTTCAGCAGGGTCAAAGTCGTATGTATTATACAAGGCAGAAACAACTTATGGAACAGGAGTAACTGCGGA
>Ga0172371_10012715_pt1 | contig 11047 bp, 7 predicted proteins | sample Lak12m_FD_114543 | JGI IMG/M metagenome (GOLD analysis project Ga0172371, IMG submission 114543) | Freshwater microbial communities from Kabuno Bay, South-Kivu, Congo - kab_022012_12m | ecosystem: Environmental > Aquatic > Freshwater > Lake | place: Democratic Republic of the Congo: South-Kivu... | reverse complement strand
CGTGGGGAAACAGTCAACCGTGGCGCTTCATTGTGGTCCAAGATAAAGCCAAGCAAGAAGGTTTGGCACAGGCCGCCGGCGGGCAGGCTGTAGTACGTGAAGCTCCTGCGGTAATTGTTTGCTGCGGTTCCATCGAGGATTTCTCCCGCAAGATGCAAAGGCAGTCCTTGAAAGAGCTTATGGACGTCGGCGCCCTGAACTGGACGGACGACATCCTGGACAACGTGGTCTTAGAGAGCGATCTGTTTGCGCCATATCGTCTGGGTGATCAGGCTATGACCGTGAAAGCCGGCGAACAGATTATGATAGCCATCGCTTATATGACCCTGGAGGCTGTAAATCAGGGCCTCGGTACGTGTTGGGTAGGGGCTATGTCGCCGAAAGATGCGCACAAGGTCATGAACTTACCGGACGATATATTCGTCCATGATCTGATTCCGTTAGGATATCCTGACGAGGATCCCAAGCCCCGACCGAGAAAGTCGCTCGACAAGATCGCTTTCTGGGAAAAATATCGGTAAGTTGTGGCCGCACTGCAAAAGAAGAGACCTCCTGTAGTGTACTGGTGTTCATGGGGTCGCTCGGATCCGGAATTATGCCGCGGTCGTTTCGGCGTCGGAAAAGCCTTCCGACGACCGGTCACCGAGCCGATGACCTATATGCCGCAAAACCGCGCATAATTCCGGTTTCTTGGTTTATTCTTGCGGCGACACAAAGAAGACCGCATGGTTACCATCCACACGCAGCGGATTGGAGTGGTCTGAGACTTCTTTTGATTGGTCTTAGTCTAAAATTAGTAAAACGAATTGACTACCATCTTTTCTCAAACTTACACTGGAGCCAGGGCCAGGCTCGGTCTGGCCAAAGATATTGAAGGAAACATGCGCTCGAAATAGCATTCATTTGCTGGAGTGATCAAGGGCGACAGGCGTGGACCTCAACGGACAGGACGCCGGCCAAAAGACTCGGCCTCCTCAGTTTTGCGTCCCGCTTGCACAAGATCCTGGCTTATCCCCAATCATCGTCAATCTTAATTGCCCGAAGAATCCCTTTTTTTGAACCCACACAAAATATTCCCGTTCGACGCATCCGAATAAATGTGCCCAGCCTACCCACTTAAGAGCGGAGGCTTTGGCAACAGGCCGATAGGTCCAAGACAAGCGGGCTTCTGCAAGAACACTGAAACCCCGCTCGTTTTTTCTTGACTCACAAGGGCGGTTTCCGACTATTATCCTAAGTCCATTCAGTATCACTCATCCTAACGAGTCAAAAATCGGTCAAACTTATCAGAGGTTACCTCATGCCGCGTCGCGATGATGTCAAAAAGGTGATGATTATCGGCTCTGGTCCCATCATTATCGGTCAAGCCTGCGAGTTTGACTACTCTGGAACCCAGGCCTGTAAGGCCCTCAGGAAACTCGGTTACGAAATTCTTCTCGTGAATTCAAATCCGGCGACGATTATGACGGACCCTGGCATGGCAGATTACACGTACATAGAGCCGCTAAATCTACGCACCATGATAGAGATCGTCAAAGCAGAGCGACCTGACGCGTTGCTGCCCAACCTCGGTGGCCAGTCCGGATTGAATCTTTCTGCGGAGCTACATAAATCAGGAATACTCGACGAGTACGGGGTTAAGATCATCGGAGTGCAGGCAGATGCAATTGAACGCGGAGAAGATCGCACGGCCTTCAAGAACACCATGAACAAGCTCGGAATTGAAATGCCGAAAAGCCGAGCCACCTACAGTGTCCATGAAGCGGAAAAGATCGCGGAGGAGTTGGGTTACCCGGTAGTTATTCGGCCAGCGTACACGCTCGGCGGTACAGGCGGTGGATTTGTTTACAATGTCGAAGAATTACGGGTAATTGCTGCTCGCGGCATCTCAGCAAGTCTCGTTGGCCAAATTCTGGTAGAGGAGTCGGTGCTGGGCTGGGAGGAACTGGAACTGGAAGTGGTACGGGATGCCAAGAATCAGATGATAACGGTATGCTTCATAGAAAATGTCGATGCCATGGGCGTGCACACGGGCGATTCCTTTTGCACCGCACCGATGCTTACCATCGATCCGGCTTTACAGGCAAGGCTGCAGAAGTACTCTTACGACATTGTTGAAGCAATACAGGTCATCGGCGGTACAAACATTCAGTTTGCGCACGATTCCAAGACGGGTCGCGTCGTAGTGATAGAGATCAATCCCAGAACCTCCAGGTCTTCAGCTCTCGCTTCCAAGGCGACCGGGTTTCCCATCGCCCTAATCTCGGCAATGTTGGCTGGCGGCCTGACCCTTGACGAGATTCCTTACTGGCGTGAAGGCACACTGGACAAGTACGCTCCCTGGGGAGATTACGTGGTGGTCAAGTTCGCCCGCTGGGCCTTTGAGAAATTCGATCGCGTACAAGACAAACTCGGCACTCAAATGCGAGCGGTAGGCGAAGTCATGAGTATTGGCAAGAACTACAAGGAGGCATTTCAGAAGTCCATTCGCGCATTGGAAAATGGCCGATATGGCCTTGGTTTTGCGAAGGATTTCAACGACAAGTCCCTTGAAGACCTTATGATGCTCCTCTCCGAAGCATCTAGCGAGCGTCAGTTCATCATGTACGAGGCCCTGCGAAAAGGAGCGGATATCCAAACTTTACATGAGAAGACCTACCTGAAGCCGTGGTTTATCCAGCAGATGAAAGAACTCGTGGACCTGGAGGAGGAAATTCTTAAACATCGCGGCCAACCCATCGCGGACGAGCTGCTCGCTCGCGCGAAGAAGGATGGTTTTTCAGATCGATACCTCTCACAATTGCTTCAGAAAAGCGAAACAGAGATCAGGGATCAACGAGAATCCATGGGGGTGATTCAGGCATGGGAGCCGGTTCCAGTGAGTGGGGTAGAAAACGCCGCCTACTACTATTCCACGTATAATGGGCCGGACAAAGTACAGTCAAGCACGAGACACAAAATCATGGTGCTTGGCGGCGGGCCAAACCGTATCGGGCAGGGCATTGAGTTTGATTATTGCTGCGTGCACTGTGCGTTTGCTCTTCGTGACGAGGGGTATGAATCAATCATGGTCAACTGCAACCCTGAGACGGTGTCCACCGATTTTGACACTTCTGACAAGCTCTATTTCGAGGCACTGACTGTCGAAGATGTACTCAGCATTTATAAGAAGGAGAAGCCCCAAGGTGTCATCGTCCAGTTCGGCGGTCAGACACCTCTAAACATCGCTAATGAAATTGCTCACGCCGGGGTTAATATCATCGGGACCTCTCCGGACACCATAGACTTGGCTGAGGACAGAGATCGCTTCCGACAGATGATGCGCAAGCTTGGCATACCCCAGCCGGAATCCGGTATGGCGGTCAATCTGGATGAGGCGCTCCAGATTGCCCAGGAAATAGGATATCCGTTGATGATACGCCCTTCATATGTTCTTGGGGGCCGAGCGATGGAGGTGGTTTACAGCGAGGTCATGCTACGACGCTATGTCGCCGCTGCGGTTGAGGTCAGTCCAGACAGGCCGCTTCTCGTAGACAAATTCCTCGAAAACGCTATTGAAGCAGAGGCTGACGCGATTTCAGACGGCAAGGATGCCTATGTTCCAGCCGTGATGGAGCACATAGAACTGGCAGGGGTCCACTCAGGCGACTCAGCTTGCGTAATCCCTCCGGTGAGCATTCCCCACCGGCATCTGGAAAACATTTATGACTACACGAGGAGGATAGCGATTGAGCTGAACGTTATCGGCTTGATGAACATCCAGTATGCCATCGCCAATGATACCGTTTACATTCTCGAGGCAAATCCCCGAGCCTCCCGCACCGTTCCTCTGGTTTCCAAGGTCTGCAACATTTCCATGGCGCGGCTAGCGACCCAACTCATGCTCGGCAAATCACTGGAGGATCTTAACCTCAGGCCCAGGGCAATCCCCCATTTCGGAGTGAAGGAAGCCGTTTTCCCGTTCAACATGTTCCCGGAGGTCGATCCGGTGCTCGGCCCCGAGATGCGATCAACCGGCGAGGTGCTGGGGCTAGCCAATTCCTTCGGCCTTGCCTTCTACAAGGCTCAAGAGGCCACCCAACTCCCGTTGCCTTCCTCCGGCAAGGTGCTAATTACCGTTGGAGACGCAGACAGATCTGGTGTGCTCGAAGCAGCAGCTCAGTTCATCGCGCTTGGCTTCACTATCATGGCAACGGAGGGTACCCACAATTACCTGACCGTTCATGGCATCCAATCTCAACGCATAATGAAGATGAGTGAAGGACGTCCCAATGTAGTCGATGCCATCAAGAACGGAGAAATTCATCTTGTGGTCAACGTTCCTCACAGTCAAACGGGCAAGCATGATGATGCTTACATCCGTCAGACGGCAATAAAGTATAAAATCCCCTACATTACGACGGTTGCCGCTGCTGTGGCTGCTGCAAGAGGTATTCGAGCTCATCGCAGGAGTTCCGGCGTAGTGAGGTCTTTACAGAGTTACCACGCTGATATTAAGGAGTTGTAGTCCAGGCGCCGTACCCAGTGCAAGGGAGGGTCTCTCCTATTTTGGGACATGGCTGCCTCGGAAGTGAAAGGGGACACTATGAAAGCAGTGAAGATTATGCCCTGTCTTGACATGAAAGATGGGCGTGTCGTCAAGGGAATCCATTTTGTGGATCTCAAAGATGCCGGCGATCCTGTCGAAAGTGCTTCATTATACGAGATGGAGGGAGCAGACGAGCTTGCCATGCTCGACATCGCGGCCACGCTGGAAAACCGCAAGACGCGCCTCGAATGGGTGAGAAAGGTCTCCTCAGTAATCACCATTCCTCTCACTGTGGGAGGAGGCGTTTCCACTCTCGAGGACATACGTCTTCTTCTGGACGCAGGCGCCGACAATGTTTCCATGAATAGTGCGGCGGTGAAACGCCCCGAACTGATCCAGGAAGCTGCTGTCAAGTTCGGTTCCGAGCATATTACCGTGGCCATCGATGCCCGCCGGAACAGCGCAATGCCCTCGGGTTTTGAGTTAGTAGTCGCAGGTGGGACCCAACCTGTAGGTCAGGATGCTGTTGAATGGGCCCGGCGGTGCGAAGAACTAGGGGTGGGGGTAATTCTACCCACGAGCATGGATGGCGATGGAACTCAAACCGGATATGATTTGGAGTTCACCCGGGCTATTGCGGACGCGGTGAACGTGCCTGTGGTGGCATCCGGCGGCGCAGGAAAGCTTGAGCACTTCTTCGCCGCGATCCACCAAGGAGGCGCTTCAAAACTCTTGGCCGCGTCGGTGTTTCACTATCGTCTCCTCACTGTTCGCCAGGTGAAGGAGTACCTGAGAGACAAGGGCATACCCGTAATTCTGTAGGTCTCCATTCTGAGCACGTCCGCAGAACTTTAGGGAATAAGGATACAATTCTCAATCAGCGGATGCTCGACAACGATACTGTGACGTAATGGCCTGATACCAATGCGATTTCATACAAGTAGCATTGAGAGGCTGATTTAGTGCCGGCCCTGCCGGGTCTCCTCCGCTGCGAACGGCTCAGGCTGACTTCGCTTTGGCGATCTGGCAGGACCGGCTTCACCCACTGTCACTCCTTTTACCGCGCGTTGGTATGAGCTCCCAGGTCAGAAAGCTCTCTTTGGCCTGAGCCGCCCATTCCGCGCCTTTCTTATTTCATCGGGCGAAATCTTATCCAGAGCAAGGATCGATTCGCCATTGTAGTCTTTTCTGAGTTGCTCGGCGGCTTCTTTTCCCTTGACCGGGATAAGATCTAGTCCCATAGGACCCACGAGACTGCTTCCCGCGACGAACAACACTTCACCGGCGTCCATCTGTTTCGCTGTGTAATATTCCATTACCCAGACCTGTTTGATATGCTCGCGTTTCTGCCGCGGTTGGTACTTGGAAATATTGAGAAGATTGTGCAGCATGCATTTGGGCGAGCAGTGAAAATACTTCGATCCGTCTTGAAACGCAAAACCCGCCATCCATTTTGGGTGCTTCTGTGGAAACATGCCGCAGACCGGGCAGCTATCCGCCTTCCCAGGTTTCATCGCACCCGCTCCGATTTCCGTCCCTGCTCCGCCTATTCCTGATGGAAAGAGGCACAAAGCCATCCACGCACAGATTGCCCAAGTTGCCCCGAGACAACGTCTTTTTTTCATGATGCTTCCACTACTGGCTTTCGGTTGACAGACTGATACCAATTCCCATGCCCCTTTTTTTGGACACAACGATTCATGAAAGTCCTCAGCTTCGGCCAACACTCGGTGGCTTCGCCCCGGAGATGGGTGGCAAGAGCCCAGGCTGCGCCATCCTGTGGAGGGGAGACGGTGCGAAGGAATCTCCGAGAGTGCCCAACACCTTTGTGCGTGCCCCCTAGCATTCGTCGCTCCGGGAAGCCGCTCGCATTGGTCGCGTTTCGGCGGGATTCCGGCTGCTCTGCAGCCGCCCTCCACGCCTCCCCATAAGTACACCCGACGTCCGGTGCTCCATGTCGAGCGCTTTCATAGGACTCGTCTTGATAGCCTCACTGCGAATGGAAAGGCTCGCCAGTATAGCCTCCATGAGCTTAATAGCCCACACGGAAAAGGTCGGCCGTCCCTCCTGTTTCCAGCCAGAATTTCACGATGGGCGCATAGGCGAACAGCAGGAACAATCCCCACAATCCTCCTGAATATCTTAGGAAGTTTAGGGAGATACGATCAACGGTCAGTTTTAGCGAAGGAAACCTATTCTCAAGGGTTACCAGAATCCCGACAGAAGTCCCCAAAAAAGAAGCCCCGAACAAAGGCATATACACGAGATAGCCGTAGTTAAGATGTTCTTGATCAAGAAAGATGAATGGGCAGTGCAAGGCGGGCATCATGTACGTGTACGGAGCTATGAAGGCAATTACTCCCGCAACACCGACGATCAAGCCCGCAAGCGAACCGAGCGAATAAACGATCTTGCCGATATCCGTTGTGATCCATTTGCCCAGTACAGACGAGATAATCAAAACAAGGACAAAGCCGGTGAGCGCAACCTGAGTCCCCTTTGGCGGTAGTGACGCCACGGATGAACCGAAGCCCTCGGCCCCGACCTCGAATATGACTCCGCAGCATGATGATATGACCGACGGATCGAGGCCGGTGAAGTATACCACTTGCATCAAAAGGTCTAGGGCCAGCAAGGGGAAAAGAACGACCATATACCAGTTCTTGAGCTTGGTGAGCGGAAATCCTTCTACTTGCATGTCCACGTGGTTGATAACTGTCCACCACCCATAGAGATACAGGGCGCTCATTTTCACGAACAGTATGGGCCAACCTAAAGGATGCGCCTGAAGTGTCCCGGTGGTGCACATGGCTCCTGGAATAAACGATGCCAAAGACCGAGCCGTGATCTCGAATACTACTAGCGAAAAGACCTGAAAAAGCAGGCTCCATGACACAATTGTGGCAATCAATTCCGAACGGCGCTCCAAGTCTAATTGGCGTGCGGACATAGAAGAAGTGTTCCAGTGGAAGATGATTCTGAAGGCATTGGCAAAGGCGGTTGCGTTGATGGCCACAACACCTATCTGACCCGTGATAAGAGCCAATACCCAGCCGTTCCAAATCATCTACGACTCCTGAACGACTCTGCCGTCACGAAGGTCGATGATACGAGCGGCTATGCCGCTGTTTACAACGAGGGGGTCGTGGGACGCGATGACCAGCGTCTTTCCTCCCCGATTAAGCTGCCGGAACAATTCGATCACATCCAATGATAGGGCTGTGTCAAGGTGTGCCGTTGGTTCGTCCACCAGCACGATCTCGGGATCGTTCATGAGACTTCTCGCGATTGCCAGGCGCTGCTTCTCACCTCCAGACAGGACGGCCGCCTTATAACTGGCCTTGCCAAGAAGTCCGAATCTCTCCAACAACTGATCTCGTCTGGCTCTTATGGACTTCAAGGGCAGACCTTCCTGATACAGCACGAGGTCCAAGTTGTCGCGTGCATTCAAATCGCCTATGAGTTGGAAGTGCTGAAATATGAATCCAACATGCTGACGCCGAAACAAGGTGCGCAGTCTTTCTCCCAGAAGAGATGTTTCCTTTCCAAGGATGCTAATCCGGCCGGACGTGGGTCGGCTGATCAAACCCATTAGCGCGAGCAACGTGGTCTTGCCCGAACCGCTGGGACCTGCCAATACAGTAGTGCCACCGGCTGCAATATCGATAGATATTTCCTTTACTGCCGTGAATTCGTTCGGCTGGTGCTCATAAAACGTTTTCGTAACTTGTCGCACGGAAATGATGTTCACGACCGGAATACCTCCTCCGGATCCCGCACCGATACCGTCCAAACCGGTATAATTCCTACCGCCAAATACGGGACGACCGTCATGAACATAAGACCAAACACTCTCGACAGATCCACCAAAGGAGGAAGCGGATGCTGCGGATACAAAACTGACCACCCCGAGAAAACTATCCTTAGGAGCGGTGCTCCGGCGGTAAACACGTGGACGTAGGACAGAACGATCCCTAACAGAAATCCTGTGAGCGATAATATGAGGCTCTGGAGCATGTTCATCCGGATCACGTCCCTGGTCTCCCATCCCACCGCCTTCAATATGGCTATTTCACGCTGTTCTTCCCGGGAAAGCTGTGCGACCCGATCATAGGCGAGAATAAGGAAAGCCAGAAGACAGATTACACTCACGGACATGAGCATTCCGCTCCTGAACCCGTAAGAGCTTCCATAGGTGCGCTTCAGTTGACTTGTAGCTATCACCCTGGCGCCGGGCATTATCCTCAAGATCTTTTCACCCACGTTGGCAACTTCTAGTTCATTGGGTACGTCTATGGCAAGATCCCACGCTGATCGTTCGGAGAGACCGAAAAACTCTCTTGCGTCATCTTCTCTCACGACTATCAGATCGTGCGTCCACAGCGATACCGGGGAGGAAAAGAAGCCTTTTACTGTGAAGGACACCGGTCGCGCTGCGTGATCTCGGAAATTCAGGAGTCCGTCCATTCCGACATGTCTCACCCGGGCGATCCCTTCTCCTACAAAAGCCTCCCCATTTTTCAAAGGTTCCGGTTGTCCGCGCTCATGCCCATCAGGTGACCGGCAGACGAGTTTCCAACTTGCCTCAAGGTCGCCCGGATCCCCGACAATTGTGTAATTCGCTCCAGTGTAAGGGTCGAAATAATAGCCCCACAAACGGCCCCTCACACTAGAAACGCCCGGAATGCTGGATATTTCTTTTATCGGGGCCAGATCGATAGGAACCTGTCTGCCTGCTTTGACGTTCTGGGCAATTATGGCCGGCTGAAAGTCGATTGCTTTCAGCGTCTCGTGATATAGCGCCCCGGACATGAAATCCACACCAGAGAGCAGAAACACGATGAGCGCAAAGAGACAGGTAATAGACAGATTCTTCGTTCTGCTCCTCAGCAAACGCTTCAATGCAAAATCCGCAGTATATAGGAATGATCTCATGGCAGGTTTCGTTGGCCACCGCCCTTCGGTGTAAGGATTTGTATGCCTTCGGTCAGGCCCCAGAAGCGAACTGGCGGCGGCCACACCATCCCGGCAGGCAGATAATCTGGTTGACCGGGATAGTCCGGAAACGCGGAGCCAGGCGTGCTCAGGGCCAGGTGTCGGATATACCGAGCCGAGTTGTCCATTCCGGGGTCTGCGGACGGGAGCACAAGGGAAACCCGTTTCAAACAATACAGTTTGCCCGGACAATCTCCTGCGAACCGGCCGTGAATAAGGATGGCCCCGAAAGCTGCTAACAGAATCGCCAGGACTACCGAATAAATCTTCAGGTGAATCAAAAGTTCACTCCTTGGGCTCAATTTTTTCCGTGCTCATCTCCCGAAAGGTTAAGACCTGGCCTCCTTCCTCCTTTGCAAAGCGTTGCGCTTCAACCTTCTTATCAAAGGCAAATGCCTCGTGCCCCATGGGGCCCTGAACCCCTGAGCCGACTACATAGTATGCGGTACGAGCTCCGATCCAAGACGTGGTGGGATAGTCAGTCACCCACATGAGTGCGGACTCCACGTCCTTTCTTGTCGTTGATGGAGGCGTTGCAAGAAACTTGAACAGACATCGGGTCGAACAGAAATGATAGACCTTTTTATCCATGAGGGTCAGTTGGCACTTGCTCTGAGGATATCTGGCAGGAAACATGCCGCAAACGGAACAGTATTCTTGATTGTCCGCGGGCTGTACAATTTTTCCGCTCTTAATGCGGATGCCGGCGATCATATTGTTTTCTTTGGAAAGGTCCTCTTTGGCAAGTTGAAGCGCCTGGGAAAAGGTCTGCAATTTCCCGCCGCAAGCCTCGGAAAACTTCAAGCCTTCCTCCTTGCTTGCGAAGGCTATTTTGCTAACCGTGGTCATGGTTCCCTTTGCTTTCGAACCCACTACGAGGAAAGCTTTTTCTTGCGGCACCATCTTATCGGGTTCCATGTACAGGGCTAGCAAGACATCTTTCGGGTCTTCACCGGTTTTCACCGCTATGTCGGCGAGACAATGAAAAGAGCACACTTCAGACCTGCCCTCGGAATTCTGAAAGCTTTTCCAAGTGCGAGCCCACATACTTCTCGGCATTCCGCAGTTGGGACACTGGCCTGCAAGGTCACCTCTTGGAGGCATATACGGGTGCTGGGCGGAGCAGGAATCTTCCGACCAGACTAATGCCGGAGAGAAGCAGCCTATTGCAACAAAAATAATCAAACACGAGATATACCGTAAAAGGATCGGCATCATTCCTCCTTTCTTGAAAGCTGGGCCTCTGCCTGTTTGTCGACTTGTATGGTCCGCAACTCCGAAAGATGCATGTCGATGACGGGAGACGCGGCTTGGAGACAGTGCAGACTCGGGCGCACATACCACGTCCGCCCTTACTTCATGCGACGAAACAAGCGATTGCGAAAACGAATGACTGTGAAAGAAACTGTATAGAGGAGGCTAGCCGGGAGGGTCCGTGTGTTGGGGGAAAACCGCTGGAGGTAACCAATCTTCCCCCGGAAAAAGTCTGGCAACCAATACAGGGAAAAATGGGGCAAAGGTAAT
>Ga0172371_10012714_pt1 | contig 11047 bp, 6 predicted proteins | sample Lak12m_FD_114543 | JGI IMG/M metagenome (GOLD analysis project Ga0172371, IMG submission 114543) | Freshwater microbial communities from Kabuno Bay, South-Kivu, Congo - kab_022012_12m | ecosystem: Environmental > Aquatic > Freshwater > Lake | place: Democratic Republic of the Congo: South-Kivu... | reverse complement strand
TTGTGCGACATTATGTATCAGAGCTCCCCAGAAATGGGGAGTTTTGATATAAAAAAGATATGTTCGAATTTAAGGTAGATAAAAAATCAGTAAAATCCAAGGCGAGAATCGGGAAATTTATAACCCCTCACGGGGCCATTGAAACCCCGATTTTTATGCCAGTTGGGACGGTTGGCGCTGTTAAGACATTGACCCCGGCCGACCTTAGGAACTCTGGGGCCCAAATCATTCTGGGCAATACTTACCATCTCTATTTGAGGCCTGGCCAGAGATTTATTAAAGCAGCCGGAGGTCTTCATAGCTTTATGCGCTGGGATGGCCCAATTCTGACCGATTCAGGTGGATTTCAAGTATTTTCACTAGGGGAATCCGTTATCGGCAAGAAAGGCGGCGATCTTAAGCCGACAAAAATATCAGATAGGGGAGTCGAGTTTTATTCTCATCTTGACGGTTCGAAACATTTTTTTGAGCCAGAAACATCTATCCAGATACAGGAAGATCTCGGCTCGGATATCATCATGGCTTTTGATGAATGTCCGCCCGCCTCTGCGTCGAGGAGTGAAGTTGAGGATGCTGTTAGACGAACCCACAAATGGCTTGAAAAATGTATTGAAGCTAAAACCAGGGAAGATCAGGCGCTTTTTCCGATTTGCCAAGGTGGTACATATAAGGACCTAAGAGAGGAGTCTGCGCGTTTTATTCAATCTAAAAACCTTCCCGGACACGCGATCGGCGGTGTTTCGGTAGGGGAGTCAAAGCAGCAAATTTATAAGGTTGCTGCTTGGTGTGCTGATATTCTGACGGATGACAAGCCGAAATATTTAATGGGGATTGGCTATCCTGAAGATATAGTGGAAGTTGTTGCCCTTGGAATTGATATGTTCGACTGCGTACTCCCGACAAGGTTAGCGAGGCATGGAATCGTTTGGAGGTTTTCGGTCTCGTCTTTACCAAAGTCAAAAAAACTTAAGCGGATCGGAAAGAGTTATCAACAATTAAATTTGAAGAACGCGAAATTCAAAATGAACTTTGGAGTTATTGATAAAGACTGTAAGTGCAAGGCCTGCTCTGGAGGATTTTCTATGTCTTATATCAGGCACCTTGTCTCGGAAAAAGAGCCGCTTGGAATCCACCTCCTTACTTGTCACAACTTGAAATTCGTTTTTGATCTAATGGATGAAATCAAGAAGGCGATTGTCGCTGGCAGGTTCTAGTATTACGAGATAGCTGATATAATTTACTTAAGAGGGGTTAATGACAGATGGCTTAAATCCACAGCCGCTTTACGGCAACCTGAGTTATTTGCTGTTGTTTGTTATAGCAGCACTTGTTATATTTCTAATTTATTTCATATACAAGAAAGTGAATAAGGGTCTTTTGACTAAGCGCGCGAACGATCTCATATTACTTGAGGTTAGAGTACCGAAAAAATATGAGAGAAAAGAATACGAAAACCTCAAAACTGTAAAAGATATTACGGCCATCTCCGATCAGTTCTTTTCTTCTATTGCCGCCTTGTATCAAGGTGGATTTAGAGGGCTTTTCCAGGAACAGCCAACCATTTCATTTGAATATGTTTCGAAGGATCGAGAAATTATTTTCTTTGTTGGTGTTCCTCGAGACTATCAGGATTTGGTTGAGAAGCAGATACAGAGTTTTTATCCCAATGCTCATGTTGAGCCAAGTGGAGATTTTAGAGTTTTTAGCGACAATCTTAAAATTGCCCACGCCTCCGTACAGACAAACAGAAGTTTTATATATCTGATCAAGACTTATGAGGAGCTTGAATACGACTCCATTGCCAATATTACCAACACACTTTCAAAAATCGGCCCGGATTCAAGAGCGGTGATTCAGATTTTGGTGAAGCCGCTTAACCCGTCATGGCGAAGTCAGATAGAGTGGTCTATTAGGAGGATACAGGAGGGGAAGGGGACGCCACTTGGTGTTGCTTGGTACCAAAAAATTGGGTATTTTCTTTCGCAGTTTTTTACAATTACCAAAGAAAAAGAAAATGAAATCAAAAAAATTACCCCTCTTCAGGAGGAGGCCATTAAGCTCTTGACGAAAAAAGGCGGTAAGACGGGTTTTGCCGTACAAATTAAAATATTATCCTTAGCACCAGATCAGAAGGTTGCCGATCATAACCTGGTCAATATTTTTTCGTCTTTGGCGCAATTTAATTCTCCGGCCCACAACGGGTTCAAGTTGATAAAGGGTGAGCCAAGAAATTCATTTCTGGCCCATTTTATTTTGAGGAAATTTATGGGTTTTAGAAAAATGATCTTAAACAGTGAAGAACTGGCTTCGGTTTTTCACTTTCCGTCGGAAAACGTTTCCACCCCGGGGATAAGGTGGTTTATGGCCAAGAGGGCTCCGGCGCCAGCCGAGCTCCCGAAAGAAGGAATTATTCTTGGTAAGAACATTTATAGGGGGGAGGAAACGCTTGTAAGACTGAAAGGGGGTGATCGAAGAAGGCATCTTTATTCAATCGGGATGACCGGTACTGGTAAGTCAACCTTCTTTGAGTCTATGATCCTCCAAGATATCAAAAACGGGAAAGGTGTGGCGGTTTTCGATCCTCACGGAGAATTAGTTAGTGGTTTGCTTGAGAAAATTCCAAAGGAAAGGGCTGAGGACGTTATCTATTTCAATCCCGCCGATACTACGCGACCGATGGGTCTGAATTTGCTGGAGTGGAAAACGAAGGAGCAAAAAGATTTCTTAGTTCAGGAAGCCGTCCAGATATTTTATAAATTATTTGATCCTAACGGACAGGGATTCATTGGACCACAATTTGAGCACTGGATGAGAAATGCTGCCTTAACGCTGATGGAATATCCCCAGGGCGGTACGTTAATCGAAGTTCCGAAACTATTCACGGATGATGGGTTTAGACAAGAGAGGATCAGCCACGTTAAAGACCCGGTGATTCGGGCCTTTTGGACGCAACAATTAGCTAAAACGGCAGATTTTCATAAATCCGAAATGTACAACTACTTCATCTCCAAGTTTGGACGTTTTATGACCAATATGACCATGCGAAATATCATAGGACAGCCCAAGTCGGCCTTTGATTTTAGAGAGGTTATGGATGGGGGAAAGATTCTGCTGATCAATTTGGCAAAGGGCGAAATAGGGGAGATAAATAGTAATTTGCTAGGTATGATTTTTGTTGCCCGCCTTTTTACCGCCGCTCTCTCGAGGGGTGATCTCGAAGAAAAAGACAGACGGGACTTTTACCTATATGTGGATGAATTTCAGAATTTTGCGACTGATACTTTTGCCTCGATTCTCTCAGAGGCAAGAAAATTTCGCCTAGATCTAAGCATTACAAATCAATATATCGCGCAAATACCCGAACCGATTCGGGATGCGATTATCGGTAACGTCGGTTCGCTTGTGACCTTCAGAATTGGCGTCCCGGACGCCGAATTTATGGTAAAAGAGTTTGAGCAGATTGCAGATCAGAACGATCTGACGAATATCGACGCTTTCAATTGTTACGTCAAACTACTCGTTGACAATACGCCGACAAAGCCATTTAGCATGCAGACCATCAAGGATGTTACTCCTGCAAACGAGAAAATGGGCAAGGCAATACACGAACTTAGCCGCTTGAAATATGGGCGCGATGTGAATATAGTTGAATCAGAGATAGGTGAACGAATAAAAAATTTTACCAAAACCGAGGAAACCAAGGATATGGTTAGAGAAGCTCGGCTGTAGTTTTTATGATCAATTTTTCAAACATTCTAAGAAGAAAACCGCCCGAAGATTACTATGATTCGGATATGGTTTTGTGTCGTCTGATGATTCCAAAGAACAACGAAAAGACACCGGCCGCCGCCGAACTGCTTTTTGCAGCCCTTCACGGAACCTATGACTATTCTAGTAAGAAACAGCCGATCATGAGTTTCGAGATCGTTTCAGTAAATAAGTTCATTCAATTCTACTTCTATGTACCAAGATACCTGAAAGAATTTGTTGAGGGACAGTTTTATGCTCAGTATCCAACAGTTGAGATTCAGGAAGCAGATGACTACGCGAAGAGCATGACTGAAAAAAAATATGTTGTCGGAGCAGACTTGGTCACGACCAAGGACGATGTTTTCCCGATAAAAACTTTTGAAAGTTTTGACGTTGATCCGCTATCTGGTATTACAAGCGTCCTAAGTGGTGCCGATCCCAAGGAAGAGGTTTGGATACAGGTCTGTGTTTCGCCAATCGACGATAGTTGGCAGAAAAATGCAATTAACTACACTAAATCTATTAGGGCAGGAAGAGACCCGGGAGAGTCATTTTTTAGATCATTTGCCAAGGATCTGCTGGGTGCTGCCAGACAAAGAAGTGCCGAGGGTGGATCAAGCGTCTCTTCAGAGGCTAAAGAAGTCTCGGGGCCTATGCAGCTTGCTCTAAAGGGCATTGAAGATAAGACAACGAAACTAGGATTTAGGACGAATATTAGGATTGTTTCCGCGTCACCGGATATGACTAAGGCTAAGCGTCGGCTCAATTCTGTGGTTGGAGCATTTAAACAATTCAATACAACGAACATGAACGGTCTTGTCCAGGGAGGTGCTTTAGAGGGGGAGGTGCTCCTGGAGCTATATCGTAATAGATCGATTGGAGCTAAGCCATATATATTAAATATTGCTGAATTGGCTTCAATATATCACTTGCCTGGCGAAAGCGTTGCAACGCCGACTATGGACTGGGCTGGGGCCAAGAAAGGGGAGCCACCGCAGAATCTTCCTATCATGGATGATAAGGACAGTGCGGATATGACGGTTGTTGGTAAAACCAACTTCAGAGGTGAAGAGAAAAACTTTGGGATAAAGATTAAAGATAGGGCGCTACACGTTTATGCCATCGGGAAGACCGGTACTGGTAAATCAACTCTTTTATCCGGAATGATCCTTGATGACATATACAAGGGCAGGGGAGTTGCGGTTGTAGATCCGCACGGAGATCTTGTTAAAGATGTCCTAGACTTTATTCCTCAAGATAGGGTAGAGGACGTCGTTTATTTTGCTCCTGCCGACAGAAATTTTCCGATCGGCTTTAATCTGCTTGAAAGCGTTGACCCGGAGTATAAAAATCTAATCGCTTCCGGAATCGTGAGCGTTTTCAAAAAAATATTCGGAGAGTCATGGGGGCCGCGACTTGAATATATTTTGCGAAATGTTGTGTTGGGACTTCTTGATTATCCGGGTGCAACCCTGCTCAGCATATTAAAGGTTTTGGCTGACACGAAGTTTAGGCGAGATGTTATTAGTAAGATTTCGGATCCGATTATTAAGGACTTCTTCTTGAATGAGTTCGAACGATATGATCAAAAATTTAGAACGGAAGCAGTAGCTCCTATCCAAAACAAAGTAGGGCAGTTTTTATCATCTACTGTAATTCGAAATATCGTAGGGCAAGAAAAAAGTACGGTTGATATCAGGCAAATAATGGATAGTAAAAAAATACTTTTGATCGATCTTTCAATCGGAAAAATAGGGGAGGACAACAGCGCGCTACTTGGTTCGATGTTGATCACCAAAATTCAGATGGCGGCTATGACAAGAGCCGACCTCTCAAAAGAGGAGAGAGTTCCGTTTTATCTTTACGTGGACGAGTTTCAAAACTTTGCAACCGACTCATTTGCGGTGATTTTGTCGGAGGCAAGAAAATATGGACTTAGCTTGATGGTGACGAACCAGTATATTGCTCAGATGCCGGAAGCGGTGTCCGATGCGGTTTTTGGAAACGTCGGGACGATTATCTGCTTTAGGGTGGGGGCGGGAGATGCGGAAGCGTTGCAAAGAGAGTTCGTTCCCGTTTTTGAAGCGGCTGATTTGACAAATATCGATAATTACAACATCTATATCAAGATGGCAATTGACGGAATAACTTCTACCCCGTTTTCGTCAAAAACTATTCTGCCTAACTTTACTAAAAACGAAAACGTCGAAGGAATTATCGCGCTATCTAGGCAGAAATATGCTAAACCAAGGGAGGAGATAGAGGATTCTATTGCGAGTAAGGTTTTGGCTGATAGTTCAGAGACCGCTGCTGTCGTTTCAAGTGGGGGAATTGATGATTCTGCACCTAGCCGGGGGAGTGGTGAAGAGAAAAGTATTAATTCGGAAAAAAGCGATATTGTCTCTAGTTCGGAAACCAATCTGTCGGGGGAGGGGGGCAAAAACGAAGAAATTGATTCTGATTTACCCGCGGAACTTCAGGGCTACAAGGTAGCAGAGGACTATGATGTTAATAATTGGTATTTTATAAATAGAACCAATTATCGAAAACTTGCAGGAAAGCCAAATCCGGAGGAATCCGAGCCTGCCAGCAATGCTTCAAGCCTGCCCGAATCTGATGCAACGCAGGCGGGCAAAACCGATGCAGTCGGGGGAGTGGCTGAAATTGAAGAAATAAAAGGAAAATAAAACGTATTAATAAAAGTCGAGGGTATGACTCAGGAGAATAGAGGAGAAATAAGCCTCTATTTATTAGTTAATTGGTGGTGAAATAAAAGAGTAATAAGCGATGATAGTCTAAGTAAACAAATGTTTCATGGTGTATGTTTCCCGGCCCTACCATGATGTCGTACAATATATCTTTGCCGACATAACACAGTATAAAGACCTGGGGAGGAGTTCAGGCACGCAGGACGAATTTATTAAAATCTAATAACATTTATAATTAACGACAATTCCGTCTTAATAAGTGCGCCTTATTACTCCGGACTATATGTGCATTGTTTTAGGTCGATGACTCGCCTGCTTTAGAGATAAAAAACAATGTTAATATTAGCCAAACCATAACAGTCGCTCGGACGCAAATATTTATTAGATTTGACATCGAATTCAGGCGTATTTTAACCTGTTGAAGGCCCTAGGATCGACCAGAATCGATTTTTATTTTGTTCATGATAAATGAGTCGTCTAACGATCGGAAATCAACTTATTTTAGTATTCAAAAATCAATAAAATTGTTTGTGCATTAAAACAAATATTTTGTCGCAGAAAATCAATAAAAAATACCAAATTTTTTGGCAATTAATTAGGTGCGAATTTCGACGTTAATTGCGAGTGAATTTTGCCCTCTCCTTCTCTTGTAGTCTTCGTCGTACAAGTAAAAAACCTGTAATTTCACCGAAAAAAAGAGAGCACTCCCCCACCCTGATAACGGGTATATACTCTTATTTTTTGGTTTTTTTCCTGTTTGAGATCTCGTGATACATCACTAAAACCGGTGATGCAACAAATATTGAGCTATATGTGCCGATTCCAATTCCAATTGCCAATATCAATATAAATGGCTTGATCGATGACCCGCCAAGTATTAGCATCGACACGAGGACCAGAATCGCTGCCAATGACGTATTAAGTGAACGAGCAATCGTTTGATTAATGCTTTGATCTGCGTTATCGGAAAGACTCATTTGCGGATGTTTCAATATATTCTCCCTTATTCTGTCAAAAACAACGATCGTGTCATGAACGGAAAATCCCAAGATTGTTAGAGCCGCCACCAGAATTGTGCTGTCAAGCTCATAGCCGCTTATCTTGCCTATTATAGAGAAAATTGCAAAGGTGAAGCTTAAGTCATGAATTAACGTTAACAATGCAATAGTTCCAAACGCCCAGGATGAAACGGATCGAGGCACTTTCCTGAATGCCCAGGCCAGATAGATGATAATAAATATTCCAGCAGCTATCAATGCGTAGATCGCATTCTTTGTTGTTGCGCTTCCAACTGACCCCCCAATTGAATCATGTCGCAAAATATCGGCCGACATTTTGCTACCAAGATCTTCGGCAAATTTCTTGTACTCTTCGTCGTTTAAAAGTCCTGTTCTGATTATGAACTGCTTATCCTCCGAGCTTTGGACAATCGCCTTTTTCTGGTAAAACTCCCCTATTTTTTTCTCAGCATCCTGCTGGCTATTAATTTCTTTAGTTTTAATTTCCACTAATGTTCCGCCCGTGAAATCAATACCGAGCGGAAGCTTAAATATTATAATAAGCGGAATGCTGATGACCACCATCGCTACAGCGATCGATATCCAGATCTTTCGAAACTTAGTTATTTTCATTGTGTTCTTTTAAAACCAATCTTAAAATATTTCGCGTTACAACAATGGATGTAAACAGTGATACTAAAATTCCGATTATCAATGTAACGGCAAATCCTTTTACTGTACCGGAAGCCAGATAGTACAAGACTAGCGCTGTAATGATCGAGGCAGCGTTTGAATCTCTAATGCTAGGCCATGATCTTACAAATGCATTTTCAAGCGCCTGTTTAACCGGCAACTTCTTGTGTATCTCCTCTTTGTATCTTTCGAAGACAAGAATGTTTGCGTCGACTGCAATACCGATTGAGAAAATAAAACCGGCTATCCCCGACAGCGTCATTGTCACACCAATCAATTTAAAAACCGCTATTACAATAAATGTGTAAAGTGTCAGTGCGCCGACTGCAACCAAGCCTAGTCCCCGATAATAAGCAATCATAAATATTGCAACAAGTATTATCCCAATCACACCAGCAACCATGCTTTTTTCTATCGCCTCTCTGCCGAGAGAAGCGCCAACATGGCTTTCCTGAACAAGCTTGATTGGAGCCGGAAGAGCTCCCTCGTTTATCAACTTAGCAGTATTTCTAGCTTCATCTCTTGTCTCAATGCCTTCAATAACGGCTTTCCCGCCGTCAATTTCCGATCTTACTGTAGCAGTATTAACGATTTCGTCATCAAGTTTTGTAATTAAAACTTTTCCAACGTTCCTCTTGGTAATTTCTTTGAATTTTTTTGCACCATCGGGATTAAATTCCAGATTTATAATTGCTGATGCGGATAAACTGGTCGTCTGATCAATATCGAAAGTTGCTCGTTTAATATCAGCACCGGTCAGATCAGTTTCTTTCTCTTGATTATCTTCACCTACTTCATAAAATTTTAGCTGAGCGGTCTTGCCGATAATTGACTTTGCGCTTTCAATGTCGTGAACGCCTGGTAGCTCGACGATTATTCCATAATCATTTCCTATTCTTGTTGGCTGAATAGTCGGTTCGCTAACGCCCAGGTCGTCAATTCTTCTTCTGATCAAATCAACGGCCTCACTTTGTGCCTCGAGGGCGCTCTTGTCTTTAAGTTTGTCTGTTTCGAGTTGATAAAGTAATTGCGCTCCGCCTTGTAAATCAAGCCCGAGATTCATTTTCCTTTCACCCAAAAAGCTTGGTGTCTTGGGGGTAGTAAATAATACCGACAACACAGCTATAACAACAATCAAAAGAAATGTAACAAAGCTATTTTTCATACAAACAAAATTGAATCAGAAGAGAAGAAAAAGTCAACTCTTAGGATTTTCTTTCCAGATAATTATTTACAGCAACCGCCGCTTTTGCGCCTTCCCCGCATGCTACTATGGTCTGTTTTGTCTTGACAGAAGTGATGTCTCCGGCGGCAAATATTCCTTCGATATTAGTTTGATTATCTTCGTCAATTACCACCTCGCGGTGATCATTTAACTCAAGCAGGTCGGAAAAACTTTCAGTATTTGGCTCCCAACCAATCTCCACAAATACCGCGTTGCATTCTAGCGAAAATATATCATCCGATTTCTTATCTTTCAGTTTTATCTCCGACAAAATTCCATCTGTCGAGACCAGCTCTACAACCTCGCTTTGGTATTTTATCTCAACCTTCTCGTCGCCCTCGATATTTTTTATCCTTACTGATTCTCCGCGTAGTTTCTCGTCTTTTACGATAAGTGTAACCCTCTCTGCTACCTTCGAAAGAATCTGAACAGCTTCAATTGCTGAATTTCCACCACCGACAACCACAACCCTTCTACCTCTTGATAGCGGCCCATCACATGTCGCACAATAACTAATGCCCTTACCAATCAATTTTTCTTCCCCGTCCAATCCGAGTTTTCGGTGCTTTTTGCCAGCCGCGATTATGAGCGACTTTGCCTCGTATTCGCCTTTTCTTGTTTTTACGATGAACACGTTTTCTCGTTTTCCAATCTTTTCTGCCTGTTCCCCCATTTTTACTTCAACTTTATCGAGACTCTTTATCTGTTCAAGTATTTTATTTGACAACTCAAACCCGTTAATTTGGTTAAATCCCGGATAATTCTCGAGCGTTCCCGCTATCGCTGTTTGGCCGCCTGTATCTCCTGACAGCAGTAGTGTTTGCCTCTCGTATCTTCCGAGATAAATCGCCGACGTTAGGCCTGCTGGCCCGGCACCAATAATTATTGAATCATAAACCATTTTATTTGCTCATTTTAATTACTTGTTCAACCATTCTGTGCGAGTATCCCCACTCATTGTCATACCAGGCTACAACTTTTACCAATGTCTTGTCAACGACTTGAGTCAGGGGCAAGTCTACTATTGCAGAATGAGAATTGCCTATAATGTCGCTTGAAACTATCGGTTCGTTTGTATATGTCATAATACCTTGCCACTCTGGCTTTTCGCATTCCTCAATGATTGCCTTATTTACCTCCTCTGCGGTCACTTCTCTCCCAACGAGCATTGTAATATCGGACAGAGAACCAACCGGAACTGGAACCCTGATGGAGAGGCCGTCAAATTTTCCCTTGAGCTCTGGAATGGTTTCTGTCGCCGCAATTGCCGCTCCTGTCGTGGTTGGGATCGTGTTGACCGCCGCTCCTCTGGCTCTTCGGAGATCTCTGTGTGGACCATCAACAAGCGACTGGTCTGCCGTGTAGGCGTGTGCCGTTGTCATCAGCGACTTTTTGATCGAGAACTTGTCGTTCATTATTTTCATGATCGGAGCGATGCAGTTCGTTGTACAAGAAGCGTTTGAGATTATAGTTTCTCTTGGCGAAAGTTTGTCCATATTAACCCCGATAACATACGTTCCAACTCCCCCACCTTTAACTGGTGCGCTGATAATAACCTTCTTGGCTCCTGCCTCGGTATGGGCTTTGGCCGACTCTCTGTCTGTAAATCGCCCGGTTGATTCCACGACAACGTCAATCCCAAGTTTCTTCCAGGGTAATTTATTCGGATCGGG
>Ga0172371_10012713_pt1 | contig 11047 bp, 15 predicted proteins | sample Lak12m_FD_114543 | JGI IMG/M metagenome (GOLD analysis project Ga0172371, IMG submission 114543) | Freshwater microbial communities from Kabuno Bay, South-Kivu, Congo - kab_022012_12m | ecosystem: Environmental > Aquatic > Freshwater > Lake | place: Democratic Republic of the Congo: South-Kivu... | reverse complement strand
TGTCCGAGGTTTGATCCTGCGCCGTGGGATGGGAAAACTTTTGACTGGAAAGATAAAAATCAGTAATCAACTAGCAACAAACTTCCTCAGGTTGCCCACGGGCAACCTGAGGTGATATAATAAATGAAGGACTAAAAAAATCATGCAGGAGAAATATTTTTATACAACCAAAGAATTGGTAGAGATTCTGGGAATAAGCAAACAGTCGGTTTTAAAGAGAATAGGCCGGGGGAATATAAAAGCCATAAAAACTGGTCGAGATTATATAATTTTCAAAAGAGATATTGATTTGACTAAAATAAAATCCGACATAAAATAAAAAAAATAATGTAAAATAGTCAGGTTGTCACGTGACAACCAAAAATAAAAATTTATAAATAACATGTTTTATAATCTAGAACCAAGCGAAAGGCCCCCAGAGTCCGAAGATCGCGAAAGAATTTTGAACATTTTAGAGCGCGCCTACGAGTTAAAAGTAAAAGCAGAATTAACTGTTTTGGAGCCTTCGGGCCAGTTGAGAGTCGCCGAAGTTTTTATAGAAGCGTCTGAAGACGGTCAGCTATATGTTTCTGCCTCTAAAGAATCTCCAGTTATGACTATCTTGCTAGAAAGCGTAAAAGACGCAAGGTTAACTGACCTAAAAGAGTAAAAATTAATCAGGTTAACATATGTTAACCTAAAATTATGGTAGAGATAAAATTGGGAAAATATAGACATTTTAAGGGAGGCATATATGAGGTTGTGGGGCTAGCCAAACATAGCGAAACCTTAGAAGAGTTAGTAGCTTATTATGATTCGGAGCGTCAATTGTGGGTAAGACCCAAAGAGATGTTTTTAGAGCAAGTTGAGAGAAGTGGCAAAAAATTTCCTAGATTCGAATTTATCGGATAAAATAAAAATTAATATTATTAAAAATAAAAATATGACACAGAAAAAACAAATATATAAGTGCGCCATTTGCGGAAACATTGTAGAAGTTTTGCATGAGGGGGCGGGGCAGTTGGTTTGCTGTGGCCAGCCCATGAATTTGCAAGAATCAAAAACTCAAGACCAAGGCCAAGAAAAGCATTTGCCAGTAATTGAAGAAACTGCAGAAGGAATAAAAATTAAAGTTGGTTCGGTAGAACATCCCATGGAGCAAGCCCATTATATAGAGTGGATAGAAATTAATACTGTTGACGGAAAGTCTGGCAAAAAGTTTTTAAAACCAGGCGAAAAGCCCGAAGCAGTTTTCCAGACAAAGTCGAAAATAGAAAGCGCTAGGGCTTATTGCAACGTTCACGGCCTGTGGGTTTATAAAAAATAGGCGTATAAAAAATTTATGCCGGCCTAGGGATTCCCTAGGCCGGCCTTTGTTTGCTTTGGCGCGCGTTAGCGCGCCCCAGGACAGTGGCAACCAATACAGCTTTGGTTTCGGTTTTCCCGGTTGCCGTAGATATTCACGGTGACCGGGTTGCTTTGACGCTGCCCTTGACTCTGATTGCTTTCCGCTGATGCCGCCGGCGCCGCTGGTGGTGGCGGTGCGGGTGGCGGTGGCGCTGGTTCCACTTTCGGCGGTTCCGGCGCTGGCGGCGGTGTCGGAGCCGGCGGAGCCGGCTTCTCGACAATCACCACCTGCGGCGGCGGTGGTGGTTGCTGGACAACCACAACCTGTGGCGTCGCGTAACCGCCACCATACCCGTACCCATAACTGCGGTACGAGCTGTGATGATACACCACCGGCGGGCGCCGGTGGTACATGGGCACCGGCGGTGGGCAACTTCGCCCATATCCGCCGTAGCTACCACCGTAGCTACCATACCCACCGCGGTAGCCTCCGCTACCGAAGCCGAAGCTGACGCTCCAGCCACTGCGGGAGCGACAGCTTTGCGCCTGCGTTTCAGGCGCAGGCATCAGCGCGACTAGCACCAATGCCACAACTAATGTGAGTGTTTTCAATTTTCTCACCTCCTTTCCATATTATTTATTATAGCATATTTTAATAGCTCTTGTCAAGCCCTTGCATGCCCTTCTGCCAGAGTTATAATTAATTAATAAAATGAATAAAATAGATAAAAAAATTTTAATAGTGGAAGATGATAAAGCCTTTTTGTGGATTTTAAAACAAGCTTTTGATGAGGCAGGTTTTAATGTTGTTTTTGGCCAAGATGGCCAAGAGGGAGTAAAAATGGCGCAAACAGAACACCCAGATTTAATTTTGCTGGATATTTTAATGCCCAGAATGAATGGCATTGAAACAGCAAAAGAAATAAAAAAAATGGGAATTACCACCCCAATTATATTTTTGACAAACGTTAGCGATTTAAAGCAAATGAGCAAAGCCGTGGAAGTGACCTCGTCAGATTATATTATTAAGTCAGATGTGCCAATTGATAAAATTGTTTCTAGAGTAAAAGAAAAACTAGGCGTAAAATAAAAATTATAAAAAAAGGCCCGTCCGCGACACAAGTGTCGGGACGGGTTTTGTTTTCTGTTTAAAATTTCAACGCAACTCCGAAACTAAAGATCTTTTCAGTTTGGCGAGGGTCGTACATTGAAACAGAAGTGATGGGGGCAATGACCCGAAAGCTTACCAACTTGACTTCAAGCCAGTCAGTGAGCCCCGGGTTTAGCCCAACTTCGTAGTCAAGAAAAGTTGCTGGGCTCAGGTAAAGCGCGCCGTCGTCTAGGCACAAGCCAATTCTCTGGCGCAGTGACATGTTTTTGAAAAATCTCCAATCGTGCTCAGCGCTTGGGTAAACGCGAACACCAGTGGGGCCCGTTTCATAACCTTTAATACCCCAAGGAATTTCCAGCCGTACAGCTGGCTTTATGGTTTGGTGGCTGGTTAGCTTAAATTCGCGACTCAGCTCGAGACAAAACCAAACTTGGTCGTAGTCGGGGAACTTTCCCAGAGGAACCACGTCAAAGTAGGTAGCAAAGAGCAAAATCTGAACTTTTTTCACTTCAGCTGCAAGGCCAAGAGTGTAGTCTAGCTCATCGCCGGAGTTTGAGTTCATGGCTTCCAGGTTGGTGATGTGGGTCACGCCGGCGAACACACCAACAAAGTTTTTCGGCTTCATTATCGCCAATACTTGTGACTGGATAATTGGATTTTTGTAGATCCTTTCCCCGTACACAGAAATGTAGCGCGACCTCCATTCAGAGTAAGCCTCGAGGCTGAAATCTGCGAAGAATTTATTCGTCTGAATTTGCCCAAAGACGTTTGTGGCAAAGACTGCAAGCAACAGATATATTTTTTTCATTGGGCACCCCTCCTTTTTGGTTGTTTAGGTGCTAGCCCCACCTTAACACAGTACAAACCTTCTGTCAACGGGCCCTTTTTGTTTTGAATTTTGACAGGAAATAAATATTTATATATAGTAAAAATAGTACGGTGGGAATAAATTTCACCTTTGAAATAAAAGGAGGTTAAAGTGAAAAGTTTGATAATAAAAAAGATTGGTGGCGAAGATATGAGGGGATTACCGATATTGTTGATATTGGTAGGCGAGTCTGGATCGGGAAAGACCACTTTTGCTAAAATGATGGATTGTGATGGTAATTGGTTCGAATCTAGTAGGGCAATGGTAGCCGAGTTGAATAAGAGGGGAGAACCAATAACCCACGACACAATCCATTCGTTTGCAAATAAGGCATACAAAGAAAATCCTTGTTGGCAAGTTCCCAACATTCTCAAAAATCTTTATGAGAGAGATTTTCTTGTATACGATGGCCCTCGTAGAATAGAAGAAGTTGAGGCCATACTTAAGGCGCATCGGCGCGTTTTGGTGGTTAGGGTGGCCATCTCTTCAGGATCTTTAAGGTTTGGGCGTTTGCAAAAAAGAGATCAGATTAATCATGAAGATTTTTATCGCATCCTAAGAGATGAGGCGGGAGAGACCGAATTGATGAGAATAATCTCCCTATCTGACCTTACAATATTCAACGATGGTTCTGAGGAAGAAATAAAAAAACAAGCTCAAGAACTTAAGAGAATATTATTATCTATTGACGACCCATCTTATGATCAGGGTTAGTCGAGCCCCGCGATTCAATGCGGGGATTTTTTTAAAATTATTTAGGAAGCGATTTCGTTTCTTTTATGCCATCGTTGTCGGGTCTTACAACTACAATTTCTTTGCATTTTCTTCTTTTGAATATCTTTATAGCTTTATTCTTCTTTTTAGAATCAAGCGTGAAGGCCACTAAACTTGGTCCAGCCGACGTCATCCATCCACCCTCTAATCCTGCCTCCTTAAGTTCGAAAAGTATTCCAGTCGCATCGCATCTGTAGAAAAGCATTTGCATAGCCTTTCCTCCGAATAGAGTATAATTATAAAAAGCTTCTCCGGCCTTTTTATAGTCTCCTTTGACCCAATACGGCATTACTTCCATAAGTATCCAGAGGCAAGATTTTGCAGCATTAACTCTCTCATTATGTCTTTCCCATCCCATTACATTGACGTCAGTTTCAGATGCTTCCGGTCCGGCCACATGCACGTTGGGCGTTCCAACTATAAAATATGCATTTTTGGGAATTGGCTCGCGGAATATTTTTTCGCATTCAGAAGACGTTATTACGAACCCGCCATCCTTTATTGTATTAAAGGATCCACCGGTTGAAGCTCCGGGAAAGAGCTTATCCTTGTTTTTGTCGCTTTCTTCAACAAAATTATAAGCAACAAGTTTTCTTAATTCCTCGAATGATAGTGGAGACCCCAATAAATAATTTATTGCATAAGCTGTTGTCTCTGCCATAATTGCGCTGGATCCAAATCCAACATGACGATATGGATGTGCGATTGTTTCAATTTCGAATCCGCCCTTATAATTAGTAGCGCTCCTAACTATTATGGCATAATGTTTGATGAATTGAGGCCTTTTACCTTTGATATTAATTTGAGGAGATTCTATTAGTTTAACTCTGACCCATGTATAAGCGTCGCAAGCGAAAGACATTTCTCCAGCCTTATAGTCATTTTCATCGGTAAATTTAAGAGCCGAATAATCTAAAAGTCCCACATCAATTCTACATGGTGCGCGTAGGATTATTTCTCTCTTTTCTCCTATTTTTACTTTGGCGATTTTTTTTGGTTTATAAAATTTTGTACCTGGCTCCAAGGGTTTGGGATTCCACTCAACGGTATCATAACTACTTGCTTCAAATTTCATTTTATTTTTTGATATTAATTATTTAAATTCTTTATGTTTCGGTTTATCGAATTTTTTCGATCCTTCGTCGTATGTCCTGGTTTCACAATACCCCATTTTTTTTCTAATAACCGACGTTAGGTCTTCGGAGTCGTGAAATTTTTCGGCTATATTAGCCATTTTGCAAGCAAACACTATAACGTCGGCTACTTCTGCGGTAATTTCCGACCACTTACCTTCAAGTAAGGCCTTAGCCACTTCGCCGACCTCCTCAGTTAATTTGCATAATGCGATTTTTATAGAAGTTTCCTCTATTTCTGAAATACCTTTCTTCTTGACGAAAGATTTTTCCCAGTCTTGGATTTCTCTTAAAGTTATATTTTGCATATAATTTTATTCATTTAATTTTAATATTGACAACGCATATCTTCTAGTATTAATATAATATTGTATTGTAGAATAAACGTAAATTTTTTGCAATCCTATCTGCGTACGCGGGTAGATTGTTCTTTGTCAAACAAAACAGAAAATGCTGTTTAGAAAGGAGATCGCAAGATGGATAAAAAAGATGTGATAAAGGCGCTTATAGGTTTTCAAGAAGAAAACCTTTCGAATTTAAGAAGATCCTTGGGGGTTGTAAAAAATGAGGCCGTAGATGCTCCGGGCGCCAATGTTTCTCATTCGGATACTTCGAAGTTTCAACAAAGTAATTTGGCATTGGGTATTCAAGCGAGAATAGAGGATGCGGAGCGCGCTCTGGCTCTAGTTAAGGGTCTTCCAGAAACCAAATCTGATGTGGTAGCAGGAGGAAGTTTCTTTTCTGTACGAGATCAAGCAGACGGGGAGATCATGTATTATTTGTTTACTTCCATTGGAGGTGGCGACACTTTCGAAGTTGGCGGCAAAGAAGTAACTACCATATCTGCAGAAGCTCCTCTTATTAAAGTATTAAAGGGTAAAAAGAAGGGGGACAAGGTCGTTTTCGGTAATAAGGAATTTTATATTGTTGAGATTCAATAGAGGACAAAATGAACGACGTGGCTCAGAGATAGTATCAACGGGCCTCTTTTTTTGTTTTAAGTTTTGACGGAATGGATTTGACATATTGTTTTTATTGTTCTATACTTAAATTGGTTCGCCGGAAGTAATTTCGGCTTTGAAAACAAAAAAACAACAAACTACCCGAGGAGGTGTGTCGTGAACAAGAGCCGGAATATCCATTTGGCAGTAGAAGTAGCGATTGCCTTAGATACTCCGGTTGAAAATATCGGGGTTACTACGGTGGCGCAGTCAGTAGAATTTGAACGTTTTGAGAAGCAGCGTTGGCAGTATTTTTTAGTGTTGCCACTGATGTGGTTGCTGACCCTATGGGTCATGGCTAAAAAAACATTGCGAAAATGTCTTGGTATGCCCGTTCCTTCCGTCAACGCGTTTTTATTTGATAGGTGCGGATCATTTGGTCGTATAGTCAAAGAAAACGTTGCGTCTTGGCGAGCATTAGATGTAATCTATAACCGGCCCTTTGAGGAGGAAAAAGGGGGGGGTGGGACGCTGGATAGATTTTGGGGGAGTATGCTCAACTGTCAGGCAGTTCGTAATCGCTTGAAACTCGTTAAGCGGGAGATTCGACAAGCCATCTTGCAGTTTAGCAATTGCAAGGAGGTTCGGCTTCTTTCTCTGGCAGCTGGTTCGGCACAGGGAATTATTGAAGTCATTGCCGAGTTAAAATCCCAAGGCGTTCGCGTTAGGCCTATGCTGGTTGATATCGACCAAACCGCCTTGGATTACGCCAAACATTTGGCTAGCATTCACGGCGTTGAAGATCAGATTGAAACAGTAAAAGCCAGTGTTGCCAATGTTTCTGCGATTGCTCGCGATTTTCACCCGCAGATTATTGAGATGCTGGGATTGCTTGATTACCTTCCTCAACGTAACGCCATTGCGCTGGTCAGAAAGATTTACAAATCCTTGGAACCCAAGGGTATTTTTCTGACGTGCAACATTAAGCGCAATCTTGAACAGCACTTCGTTAAGTGGGTAATAAATTGGCCAATGATATACAGAAATCCTGCCGAGTTAGCAGACGTGGTTTACCAAGCAGGGTTTACTGATTATCGGCTGGTTTATGAGCCGCTCGAAATTCACGGGCTGGTGATTGCCCGAAAAGATGTTGTGTAGTGCCCGAGAAAGATGTTATAATTAAAAAAACAACTTACTCGGGCATCTTTTTTTCAAAAAATTATGGAAGCTTTAAACGCCTTTGCCATTTCAGGACTTGTAAATGGTTTAATAGTTTTAGGGTGGGGTATTTTCGTTATTTCTCATAATTGGCGGGATAGGATAAACCGTTTGTATTTTTTAATAATATTAGCAACTAGTCTGTGGGCGTTTAGTTATTGGAGGTGGCTTTCTAGTGATAATATCGAGTCCGGATTGTTTTGGGTCAGGCTATTATCGGTAGGATCAACATTTATTCCCATTTTTTACTTTCATTGGTTAGCATCTTTATTAAAAATTGAAAAATCGCAAAAAATAATTATAAGAATTATTTATATATTAGGAGTAACGCTTCTTTTGTTTTCATTTTCACGTTTTTATATAAGTGGAGTTGAGCAAAAATTATTTTTTCCCTATTGGCCAAACCCAGGTTTATTATATAATGTTTATTTGCTATTTATTTATATATTTTTAGTTATATATTCCATAAAACTGCTAATTAAACACTATAAAAAAGTTGTGGGCGAAGAAAAGAAACGAATAGAATATGTGTTACTAGGAATATCTGTGGCTTTCGGTGGCGGGTTCTTTAATTTTCCTCTTTGGTACGACATACCAATTCTTCCTTACGGGAATTTTGTGGTTGCCCTTTTTCCATTTTTTTTCGGGTACGCTACAATCAAATACCATCTTTTTAATGTAAAAGTTATTGCCACCGAGCTCTTCGCCATTGCAATTTGGGCATTCTTATTTGTTAAGATATTAATTTCTGGCAATATAAACGATCTATTATTAAATGGCATATTGTTTATTATTGTTGTATTTTTCGGCTTACTCTTGATTAAAAGCGTGATTAAGGAGGTGGAGCAGAAGGAGAAGATTGCCCAGATGGCCGAAGAGGTGAAGAAATCTTATGAAGTGGAGAAAAAAGCTAACGAGGAGTTGAAACTTTTAGATAATGTTAAAAATCAGTTTTTAACACAAACCCAGCACGACTTAAGAACTCCGCTTTCAACAATTAGGGGTTATTGTGACCTAATGATTGGCGGGACTTTGGGCAAGCAAAATAAAAAGACAATTGATGTTGTTAAAAGAATAGAAGCTGTGGCCACAGCTAAAATACAAGACGTTGATAATTTTTTGGATGCTGCTCAATTTAGATTGGGCAAGGGGGTAATTAATGCACAGCCAGGCGTTAATGTAATGCTTTTGCTAGATGAAATACAAAACACTTTAAAATTAAAGTACGAGCAAAAGGGCCTTTATTTAAACATTGAAAAACCAAGTCAAGAAATTGTAATTTCTGCCGATAAAGAAAAACTTAAAGCTGCAATATTTAATATTGTTGACAACGCCATAAAATATACAGAAAAAGGCGGTATTACCATAAAACTACTAATTACTAATAACAAACTACTAATTACTATTTCTGACACTGGCATTGGCATACCAGCAGAAAAAGTAAAAACTATTTTTGAAGATAAATTTGAAAGGACAGAGCAGGCCAAAAAGGTTGCCGAGGGCAAGGGCGTGGGCTTGTATTTGTCTGGGCAAATTATAAAGCTCCACAATGGCAAGGCCTGGGTGGAATCTGACGGAGAAGGCAAGGGCTCTGCTTTCTATATAGAATTACCTATAGGATAGCAGCAAAAATGCAGATAATGCGAATAATATGCTAATCTACAAAAATGCGAATATTATTTTATGGAAAAATTAATTTATTCAGAGCTGTCCTATAAGATTAACGGGGTTTTATTCGCCGTGCATAACGAGTTAGGTCAATTTTGCAATGAAAAGCAATATTGCGACTTGATAGAAGATCATTTCAAGAAAAATAGCATAAAATATGAGAGAGAAAAAATTTTACCCGCTGCTTTCGAAAGTGAGTTAAAAGGAAGAAATAAAGTAGATTTCTTAATTGAAGATAAGATAATTTTAGAAACTAAGGCTAAAAAGTTAATAATTACCGAAGATTACTACCAAATCAAAAGATATTTGACCGCATTAAATAAGAAACTGGGAATATTAGTTAACTTTAGAAAAAAATATATTGTTCCAAAAAGAATATTAAATTCTTCAGCTAAAGAATAATTCAAGGACAAACAGGCGAAAGCCTGTTTTTTGTTGAAAAAAATAGTTTCTGTGGTATATTTATAGAATATAGATACGGTTTAGGGGCGTGGTGAAATGGTATCATAAGGGTCTCCAAAACCCTTGGTCTGGGTTCGATTCCCAGCGCCCCTGCAAATCTATTGTGCGACAAATAAAACTTAAAGCCGTCTTTTAATTGAGGTGGTTTTTTGTTTCTGTTGACAAACGCAACTGAGTTGCGCTATGCTATAATTATGAAAAGTACAAGTCATCTAATAAGTAAGCCAAAAGATAAATCATACAGGTTTAGTGCTGTTCGTAATTTTATTTTGTTGTCATTAAGTAAAAGCAAAAAGCCACTTTCAGCTTTTGATTTGCAAAAAATACTTAGGCTAAATAAATTATCTACTAACAAAACCACCGTTTATAGGGAATTAGATTTTTTAAAAAACCAAAATAGCATAGAAGAATTTAAACTTGATGATGGGGTGAGAAGATATGAAGTTTGTTCTAATCACCATCACCATACAGTTTGTTTAAAATGTAGAAAGATTAAATGTGTTAAGTTAGATAAAGAGCTTAGTGAACAAGAGAAAAAAATTGAAAAAAATAATAAATTTAAAATAATTAGTCACTCGCTTGAGTTTTATGGCTTATGTCATAAATGCCAGGTGGTGAAATAATAAAATGAATAAAAAAATAGCATTTGTTTTTGGGATTATCGTAATTGTTATTTTAGGAGCACTTGTGGTAATGAATGTTGCTCAAAAACCAATTGTTTCTTCGGGAAAAATATCAGTTGTCACAACTCTTTTTCCTCAATATGATTTTGCTAAAGCAATTGGTGGGGACAAGGTTGATGTAGCACTTCTTTTACCACCAGGAGTTGAGGCTCACGCATATGAACCAAAGCCAAGCGACATTGCTAAAATTAATGAAGCGGATATTTTTGTTTACACAGGAGAATTTATGGAACCATGGGCACATGATATTATTGATGGCGCTGACGAAAAATTAAAAGTTGTTGATGCTAGTATTGGTGCTGTAACAGCAAAGGGGGGAGAAGAACACGAACATGAGCATGAACATGAACATGAAGAGGCAGATCACCACGAGGCAGAAGAGGGCCATCATCACCATGACGGAATTGATCCACACATTTGGCTTGATTTTGATAATGCTAAAATAATGGCTGAGAATATTGCCAAAGCATTAGCTGAGGTTGATCCGCAAAATGCAAATTATTATCAAAATAATTTAAAAGTATATCAGGATAAGCTTACAGCACTAGATAATTCTTATAAAAATACTCTGTCTGTTTGTAAATCAAAGACAATTGTATATGGAGGTCATTATGCTTTTGGTTATTTGGCTAAAAGATATAATTTAGAATATGTATCTGCTCAAGGTTTTTCGCCAGATTCAGAGCCAACTGCCAAAGACATGATTGCTCTTGTAGAACAAATAAAAAAAGATAATATTGGTACTATTTTCTACGAAGAGTTAACTAGCCCAAAAATTGCAGAGACATTAGCAAATGAAACCAATACCAAGCTATTACTTTTAAATGGTGCACACAACTTGGCAAAAAAAGATTATGAATCTG
>Ga0172371_10012711_pt1 | contig 11048 bp, 14 predicted proteins | sample Lak12m_FD_114543 | JGI IMG/M metagenome (GOLD analysis project Ga0172371, IMG submission 114543) | Freshwater microbial communities from Kabuno Bay, South-Kivu, Congo - kab_022012_12m | ecosystem: Environmental > Aquatic > Freshwater > Lake | place: Democratic Republic of the Congo: South-Kivu... | reverse complement strand
CAGCAAGATGGTTTTTCGCGTCAGCAACAGAAATGGTTCGCATAAGCACCTCCATGAGATGTGAATGAAACAAGGGGGGCAAATCTTCTCCTTGCCCATCCCCACAAGTTACCCCCTCTTCTTGCGGGCGTTAAAGACATAGGCCAGCACCTCAGCCACCGCATGGAAGAGGTCTTCGGGGATTGGGCCGTTGATGGCCACCGTCTTGTAGAGGGCCTGGGCCAGGGGTTTGTTCTCCACCAGGGGCACGCCGTTTTCGGCTGCGATCTCGCGGATCCGCCCGGCAATCACCCCGGCCCCCTTGGCCACCACCAACGGGGCCTCCATGGTGGCGCTCTCGTAGCGTAGGGCGATGGCCAGGCGCGTGGGGTTGGTGATGACCACATCGGCCTTGGGCACCTCGTCCATCATCCGCTGACGGGCCATCTGCATCTGAATCGCCCGGATACGGCCCTTGACCTGGGGATCGCCCTCGGTCATCTTGGCCTCTTCCTTCAACTCCTGCTTGGTCATCTTCATCTTCTTCATGAACTGCCAGCGTTGGAAGGTGTAGTCCATGATCGCCAGCAGGGCGATGATCAAGGCGCATTTCAAGAACATCTTGAAGGCCACCTGGCCGCCAAAGGCCATGATCTGATAGGGCTGTTTGTCCATCAGGGGCATGAAGTTCGGCAGCGCCTTGTAGGCCTCCGAGAAGGCAACGTAGCCGATCAGCCCGATCTTCAACAACGACTTAATCAAATCCGCTAAGGCCTGCATCGAAAACTTGCGGGCAAAGCCTGAAATGGGGTTCAGCTTGGTGAAATCCGGGGTGATTTTTTCTGTCGAGAAGATCACCCCAACCTGGGCGTAATTGGCCACCAGGGCGGCCACAAAGACCGCCACCAAGATCGGCCCACAGGCCATGGCCATGGCCAGCATCCCCTCCTCCGTCAACTGGAGCATGGTCTCAGGGAGCAGGCGAATCGTATCGGCGTTGGCCAGATAATGGGTGGTATAATCCATCAGGGTGCGCATCATAACCCCCTGAGTCAGGTAGAGGGTAAAGAGGCTAACCAGGAGCACCGCCGCTGAGGGCACCTCGATGCTCTTGGTGACATCGCCCTTATCGCGCGCATCCTGCAAACGCCGCGAAGTCGGGTCTTCGGTCTTCTCCTGGCCACTCGATTCATCGGCCATGACCTAGCCCCCCATGCCGATGGCAAGTTTGGTGAGGGTAGCCCCCATCAGGTCAAAATTCTTGATCAACAGGGCCGAGAGATAGGGCAGGGAAAGCCCTACGAAGACAAAGCCAACGCCAATGGTCAGCGGCATGGAGACCAGCATGACCGGCACCTGCGGCACCGTTTTGGCGACAATGCCCATGGCGACATGGGTCAAGAAGAGGGCAACCGCCGCCGGGGCCATGATCTGAATGCCCAAGACGAACATCTGGACAACCCCCTGCATGATCCCCTTGAGGGTCGCCGCCCCCAGGGTAATCGCCCCCGGGGTCACCCAGTGGAAGCTCTCGACCAAGGTGCGGAAGAAGAGGTGATGGCCGTTGATACCCAAAAAGATCAGGATGGCGATGATGTTCCACAGGGTGCCGACCAGGGAGACCTGGGTGCCATTTTCCGGGTCCATGGTCCCTGCCATGCCCATGCCCATGGAGACGCTGACCATTTGGCCGGCTAGATCGGTGGCGTCAAAGACCAGACGGGCAAAGAAGGCCAGTGTCGCCCCGAAGACGATTTCCACGGTCACAAAGACGACGAAGCCCACCACCGTGGTCGGCAAGAGGGCCGCCGACACCGTGACTATCGGCAGCAGGATGAGGGAGAGGGCCAGGGTGAACAAGACCTTGACCTGCACCGGCACCGAGCTGGAACCCACCACCGGCATCAGAAAGATCAGCGGCCCCACCCGGGTCATGATGACCAAAAGCGAGAGAATATGGTCGAGCGTCCAATGCAGAAAGGCCGTGTCGGTCATGACTTATCTGATCAAATCAGGGAGGCGCGTCAGGAGGTCTTGGGTGTAATCGTTCAGCTTGATCATCATCCAGGAGGCAAAGAAGATGAGGGAGAACATCACCGCCACGATCTTCGGCACAAAGGTGATGGTCATCTCCTGAATCTGGGTGGTGGCCTGAAAGACGGCAATGGCCAAGCCCACCACCAAGCCGACGATCAACGGTGGAGCGGACAACAGCATGGTGATATTGATCGCCTCCTGGCCCAGAGTAATCGCTTGCAATGCCGTCATGGTCAGACCCCGTAGCTGTGGATAAGCGAGCCGACGATGAGGTTCCAGCCATCGACCATAACAAAGAGCAGGAGTTTGAAGGGCATGGAGATCATCACCGGCGGCAGCATCATCATGCCCATGGCCAGCAGGACGCTGGAGACCACCATATCAATCACCAAGAAGGGCAGGAAGAGGACGAAGCCAATCTCAAAAGAGGTCTTCAGTTCGCTGATCATGAAGGCCGGCACCAGGATGGAAGTGGGCACCTCATCCTTGTTCTTCGGCTTATCGAGCTTGGCAATCGACAGGAAGAGGGCCAAGTCCTTTTCGCGGGTCTGCTTGAACATGAAGGAACGAAGCGGCACCATGCCCGTCGCGAAGGCCTGTTCGATGGGCATCTCTTCGGCGCGATAGGGCTTGATGGCGGTCTCGTTCATCTGCTTGAAGACCGGGGCCATGATGAACAGGGTGAGAAACAGGGAGAGCCCGATCAGGGTCTGGTTGGGGGGGGTGGTCTGGGTACCAAGGGCCTTTTTCAAGAAGGAGAAGGCGACAATCAGCCGGGTGAAACAGGTCATCATCATCAGGATGGCCGGGGCCACCGACAAGACCATGAAGACCAAGAGCACCTCGACCAAAGTCGAGACCTGCTTGGGGTTGGTGGTCTCGCCAAGACCGATCTGCATGGTGGGTAGCTGCACGGCAGAGGCTGAAGCCGCCAGGCAGAGGGCCACCAGCGCCAAAACAAGGGCGACCAAAGGTGGACGGCATGGTTTTACTACGATGCGGTTGCTCATGGCTCTTCCTGCCTATCTTGAGGGCTTGCCCCCGGCTGCCGGTCGGCCCCAGGGGGAGCGACACGCCAGGACTGCATCGACTTCTGGAGCAAGGCAGCAAAGCCCGAGGCCGGGGGTGAGGTTCTTTGGTTGGCGAACGCGGCCTTGCCCTCCTCGCCAAGGTCGGCCAACAGGGAAATCGTCTGTTCAGTAACCCCCAAGGCCAGACACCTGTCCGCCACCCGCACGATGGAGATGTATTTTCTGGGGGCCAGCATCCGCGTTTCGAGGACGGCAATCGCCGTCCCTCCCCCCCCCCGTCCCTGCCCCAGCCCCAGCCGTTTGATGGCGTAGAGCAGGACAAGCATCAGCCCCACCACCACCAGGAGGGCACCAACCACCTTGGCAATCGCCGACAGCAGGGAGGCGTTTTCAGGGAGGGGCGAGGCCGCCGGGGGCTCGGCCTGGCAAACGACAGCGAAAGCGATCAGGCCCAAGGCCAGCAGCCCTGCGACCGGCCAGACGGAGCGATACCCGCCGGGGGAGGCTACCGGCATCAAGACCGCCCCATATTCTTAACCCGCTCGGCCTGGCTGATGATCTCGGTGATCCGCACCCCGAAACGATCGTTGACCACAATGACCTCGCCCTTGCCAAGCAACTTGCTATTGACAAAGATGTCGACCGTATCCCCGGCGTTGCGGGAGAGCTCAACCACCGAGCCCTGGGTGAGCTGCAACATATCATTAATAATCAACTTGGTGCGGCCCAGTTCCACCGTGACCTCCAAGGGGATGTCCAACAAAAAATCAAGGTTGTGACTCCCCTCGGCGTCGGTCGCCCCAGCCCCAAGCTCGGTGAAACTAGCGGCCTTGGCATCCTGTTCATTCAAGGCCGCCGCCCAGTCATCACCGGCCCCGGGGTTGTTGGTATCGTTCGGCATTGCTCCTTCTCCTAACATTGGTATGATTTAAGTAACCGTTCAACAGCACCACATCTGCTTTGTCATCGGCCTACTCATGTGCAACTAGCACACTTCGTAGGCCTCTTTCGCGCATCTGTGCCACTGTTGAACGGTTACGGCTCTGAGGTTTAGCCACGTTTTTTCGTTCCTGGTGAACGATCATTGATTTAATAGTCAGAGGTAGGGCCGAAAGTCGCCCCCCTCCCCTACTCCCGTTCTCGGTCGATCACCTTGCGTTTGATCAAAAATGCCTTGCTGCCGCGACGAATACCGGGCATGCCCATGAACTTACGCACCCCAGCCAGGTAGCAGGGCAAGAGGTCGTCTTTACGACGGTCGAGCTGAATGATGTCGCCCACCTGCAAACCGACAATATCCCCTGCTGAGATGGTGGCTTTGCCTAATTCGACCTCAAGATCGATCGGGACATTTTTGATATTTTCCTGCAGGGTACGAGCCAACTGGATATCCTCCTCACTCTGCTCGCGCTGGAAGGTGGTGGTCAACTTCGCCTTGATCGATTCGAGATTGGAGAAGGGGATGCACGAGGTGATGCTGCCCACCGCCCGATCCATATCGACCTCGTAGCGGTTGATCAAGACAACATCGTCCGGCTCACAGATCTTGGCAAACTGGGGATTGATCTCGCTGCGGATGAATTGAATTTGCACCGGATGCAAGGAATACCAAGCCTTCTCCAGATCGGAGAGCAGCATGTTGATCACCCGTTGGATGAGGCGTTGCTCGATGGAGGTAAAGTCCCGGCCTTCGATGCGCACATTCCTGGCCCCGGAGCCACCAAGGAAGGTCTCAACCAGGGCAAAGACCAGTTTGGGCTCCAGCACAAAGAGGGCGTTGCCGCGGAAGGGATCCATCTTGAAGATCTGCAGGCTGCTCGGCACCGGCAAGTTCCGGACAAAGGAACCGAAGCGCTCCATCTCCATAGGCACGGCAGTGATATCGATCACCCGGCGCAAGCTGTTGGCCAGCGAGGTGCGCATGGCCCGCAGGAAGGAGTCGTTGATGACATCCATGGCCGGCATCTTGACCGGGCTGATGCCCTGCTGCCGGCTGAAATCATAGGTCGAGAGGGCGATGGCCTCAGCAGCAACCGCCTCCACCTCCGGCTCTTCAATATCCCCCCCGGAAATGCCTTTTAAGAGGGCATCGACCTCATCTTGACTGAGTATCTGCTCCATGCTTACTGAACCACAAAGTCGGTGAAGAAGATCTCTTTGACCCGCTCCGGACGCAGGATCAGGTTGAAGCGCTCAAAGAGCTCTTCCCGCACCCGGATCTTGCCCTCCGGGGTCATCACCTCCTCAAAGGAGAGGCTGGTCAAGATCATGATCACCATGTCCCGCATCTTGGGCACCTGTTTCTCGGCCTTGGCCTTGGCCTCCGGCGATTCAAGCTCCAAGGTGACGGTGACCTTGAGATAGCGTTTGCCTTTGGGGTCGGAGAGGTTGACCAAGAAGGGCTCCAGGGCGAACATCTCCCCCTCCTTTTCGACGGGCTCCTTTTTGACCTGCTCGGCGACATTGACCTCAGGCTTGGGGGCCATAAATTTCTTGTAGGCGAAGAAGCCACCACCGCCCAAGGCCAGCACCAAGACGCCGACGATGATCAGGAGCATCCCCTTCTTCTTCGGCTTTTCCTCGGCGGCGCCTTCACCTTTCGCTGCTTGTTCTGCCATCGATATTCTCCAAGGGTAGTATAGAGTTAACGTAACAATCAGACGCCATGGCGACTGAGAACAGAGATTCTCCCAGACATGCCGCTACAGCAAAAGACATACCAAGTATCAGCCAAGGGCGGAGACACAAACACGATTACCACTAACAGAGGCCCCATCCTACACAATTTATGTGTTTTATTCAAAACGTAAATCCTGCGGGCAGGCGTTGCCTCCGTTTGATCAGATATTTGGCGGACTGTCAAAAAAAACAGCACCCCAATTGGATACCCTCTTGAAAAAAGATTTTGAAACGGTATCATGCCCGGCGCGCCAAACGGGCACTCCTACCGTGCCCGAACAGCAAGAATAACCTAAGTGAGACGACTCACGTTGGAGGGCAACATGTTCAATTTGCAGGGGAAGGTCGCATTGATCACAGGGAGCTCGCGGGGAATTGGCAAGGCCATCGCCCTCCGCTTCGCCGAAAATGGCATCAATCTGGTGGTCAACTATATCCGCCACCGAGCCGATGCCGAGGAGACCGCCCACCTCATCGAAGCCAAAGGTGCCCGCTGTGTGGTGGTCAAGGCCAACGTCGCCGATGACGCCCATGTGGCGGCCATGTTTGACACCATCAAGGCCGAGTATGGCCGGTTCGACTTCCTGGTCAGCAACGCCGCCTCAGGCGTGCTGAAGCCGATGATGGAACTCGACAGCCGCCACTGGAACTGGGCGATGGACATCAACGCCCGGGCGCTCCTAACCTTAGTCCAACAGGCGGTACCGCTGATGCAACGCGGTGGCCGGATCATGGCCGTCTCCAGCCTGGGATCCGTTCGGGCCGTAGAAAATTACACGGCAGTTGGGGCCTCCAAGGCGGCGTTGGAGTCGCTGGTGCGCCATATGGCGGTGGAACTCGGGCCCCAGGGCATCAACGTCAACACCATCAGCGCCGGGGCGGTCGACACCGAGGCCTTGAAAAAATTCCCCAACCGCCAGATCATCCTCGACACCGCCCTGGCCCGCACCCCACTCGGTCGCCTGACCACCCCTGAAGACGTCGCCGACATCAGCCTCTTCCTCTGTAGCGATCTCGCCAAGATGATCAGCGGCCAAACCCTGGTCGTCGATGGCGGCTACTCCATCCGCGCCTAGGCGGTAGCCCTGAGACACCGCTTGTCACCCTGTTTTCACAACACCACACCCTTCATCCTGGCCTCGACCTCCCCCCGCAGACGAGAGATGCTTGCCAATCTCGGCCTGCGTTTCACCATCGAGGCGGCTGAAGCCGACGAACGGGTGGTGGGCAGTGAGGCCCCTGCCGGCTTCGTTCGCCGCATCGCGAACGACAAGGCCATGATTGTGGCCCAACGTCACCCCAACACCTGGATTCTAGCCGCCGACACTGCCGTCGTGCTCGATGGCGATATCTTAGGGAAACCCCGCGATGACCACGAGGCAAGGCAAATGCTCAAACGCCTATCTGGCAGGAAGCATGAGGTCTGGACAGGATTTTGCCTGGTCAGGACGGGAGGAGATGGGCCGCTCTGCCGGACGGTCAAAACCGACGTCCACTTTGCTGAGCTCTCGGAGCCAATCATTGACGCCTATGTCCGTTCTGGAGATCCACACGATAAAGCGGGGGGATACGGCATTCAATCGCAGGGAGGGTTCTTGGTCCGAGAGATCTGCGGCTCGTACAGCAACGTGGTGGGGCTGCCACTGGCTGAGGTGTTGGCGGAGATGACCGCCTTGGGTCTGGTGCAGCCAGTAAAGGAAGGGCAAGGGTGATGAAAAAAACATGGAGCGGGGGAAGCCCTACGACATAGTGGTCACGCAAACATCACAAGTGGCCGATAGAGATTGACATCCGGCGGCCCCATTGTTATGAACAGCCCATTCCTCTCCATCCCCACCGCTACGGTTCCTCATTACCCACCGATACAACAAGCAAAAAATTGTAATCAGCCACGCTTTTCACCTTCTTTCACGGAGCCTACCAACAATGAGCATACGAGAAGACGCCTTACGGGGCACCATCACCCCTCTTTTTGAAAAATGTGCCGCCAATGAAGGGGTAACCCCCGAGTTTCTCGTCAAAGGAGTGGCACAGGGAGTGATTGCGATTCCCAAGAACAACAACCATCACTTTGAGAAAATCATCGCCATTGGCCAAGGCCTATCGACCAAAGTGAACGCCAATATCGGGTCTTCCAAAGATCATCAGGGGGTCGAGCAAGAGCTGCACAAACTATGCGTTGCCATAAAGGCCGGAACCGATGCGGTCATGGACTTGAGCATGGGGGGGGATTTGAACGAGGTACGCCAAGAAATTCTCCGCAACTGCCCCATCCCGCTGGGTACTGTGCCGATCTACCAGTCGGTGGCGGAGGCGGTCGAAAATCAAAAGAAAGAGATTGGCGCGGTCTCGGTTGACGACATCTTCGCCACCATCCGCCAACAGGCCAAAGACGGCGTCGATTTCATGACCATCCACTGTGGCATCACCCGCAACACCTTAGAGCGCCTACGGGGTCAAGAACGTCTGATGGGAGTAGTCAGCCGTGGGGGATCTTTCCTCATCGAGTGGATGACCTATCACCAAAAGGAAAACCCCTTTTACGAGCACTACGACCAATTGCTGGCCATTCTCAAAGAGCACGAGGTGACCTTAAGCTTAGGGGATAGTGTACGGCCCGGCTGCCTGGCCGATGCCACGGATGCCGGGCAGCTCCAAGAGCTGATTCACCTGGGCGAATTGACCCAACGGGCCTGGGACGCCGGAGTGCAAGTGATCATTGAAGGCCCTGGCCACATGCCCATGGATCAAATTGAGGCCAATGTCATTCTGCAAAAACGGATCTGCCGGGGGGCGCCTTTCTACGTCTTGGGGCCACTGGTCACCGATATCGCACCGGGGTATGACCATATCACCGGCGCGATTGGCGGGGCCATCGCCGCTAAGGCCGGGGCGGACTTCCTCTGCTACGTCACCCCCGCCGAGCATCTGAAACTGCCAGACTGTGACGATGTCCGCAACGGGGTGATCGCCTCCAAAATCGCCGCTCATGCCGCCGATATCTGCAAGGGCGTCCCCGGGACAATGGATCGCGATATTGCCATGGCCAAATGCCGCAACGCCTTGGACTGGAAGGGCCAGATCGATCTTTCCCTCGACCCGGAAAAGGCCAGACGTTTTCGGGAAGAAGGGGGCACCTACAAGGGCGACGCCTGTAGTATGTGCGGCTCATACTGCGCCATTAAGGTCTACAAGAAGGCAACTCTCCCCCAGCGGCAGGCAGGGTCTTAGCCAAAGAGCGTTACACAACACCGGAGGAAACCATGACCGATTTTTTTATCCGGGCTCACGAATGGATCCATCAGACTCAGGTGCTTGAGCAAATCAAAGGAGTCGAAGTCGCGGGTCTCTTCCATAACCCCTATTTTTTAGCCCCCTTGATCTGTGTGGTTGTCTATAACCTCTATCGACAAACATTCACCAACCTGATCATCATTGGCCTTGCCATTGGCTTATGGGCCTTCAGCGGCACAGACTATGTGCAGAGCGCAGTCGTTGATGGCCAGATACAGATCAGCAAGATTCTCCCGCTTGCCGGCGTCGGGATTGGCGGGATTGCGATACTGATCTACCTCTTTTTCATCCGACAGGATTGAGCGTACAATCGCCCCTTACCGTGAAACGCTGATATGTCCAAGCCTCGTCTGGTCGAAATATACGATGAACTCCTGGCCTTTTTTGGCCCCCAGCACTGGTGGCCGGGAGAGACGCCTTTTGAGGTGATTGTCGGGGCTGTGCTGACCCAAAACACGGCATGGACCAATGTCGAAAAGGCCATCGCCAACCTCAAAGACATGGGCGTCCTCAGCTTCGAGGCCATGGTCGATCTCCCCCATGCCACCTTAGCAGAGCTTATTCGCCCCTGCGGCTACTTCAACATCAAGGCCAGCCGTCTACACAACCTCCTCGGTATGATTCAAGCCCGCTACCGTGGGGATCTGGCCCTCTTGGCCGAAGAAGATTTGGCCACCCTGCGCCAGACCCTCTTGGAAGTTAAGGGGATTGGCCCTGAGACGGCCGACTCAATCCTACTCTACGCCACCAACAAGCCCACCTTTGTTATCGACGCCTACACCCACCGGATACTCAGCCGTCATGGCCTTGTCTCGGAAGAAGAGGCAAGCTATGACGACATACAGAATCTCTTCATGACCTCCCTGCCCAACTCCACCGACCTCTTTAACGAGTACCACGCCCTCCTCGTCCGTACAGGGAAAGAGTTTTGCAAGAAATCGACACCACGTTGCTCAGATTGCCCGCTCAAGCCTCAAGAGTTACGCCCTATCCACGAGTAACCACATCAATGAGCATTAAGCTCCTACCCGCAAATTTTCAATCAATTCAGCAGCCAACCCTGTATATCTAACGATCTTGTCGGTCGGCGCGCCATCTTTTATCATCTCAGTAGCGATCTCAATCTTCCCTTCCGCCTTCCCTTTTTCTCTCCCCTTTTCTTCTGCAAATTCTATTGAGCCTTTCTGAAGCATTATGAAATCCTTACGCTTCCATTGAGCTTCCTGCTCTTCAAGCGAAAGTCCAGCTTCATTAGCAATACGAAAAGCATGAGATAGCTCAGGGAGTAGAGAGAGAGTTGTTGGTATGTATTCAAGGCTGCCAGCGTTTTTAATAAAGTAAAGCCATTTGTCTGTTATAGTATCCAACTCTTCTTCGCTTTTTGTAAATTTGGGAAGTTCTATGAAAATTAGCTCAATATCGCCATTGTATTCCACCAGGCGCTCTTTTTCTGTGAGGCGAAAGGTGCTCTTGCATTCAGCGGTATCATCAAACAGGACAAAGTCGGTGATTGTCAGTGCTATTACCGGATTAAGAAGGTGATAACGTTCACCTTGAACCAGTTGTGTCGAGTAGGCTTTGGCCGCATCATAAAGAATACGTTGCTCCATTCCCCGTACATTTAATATCTGCATTTCTATGATAACCGTCGAGCCATTGGAGATCTTCGCTTTTACATCAACACAGGTATCTTTCATACCTTTGATGAGCGGTATCTGATACGGATCAACGATGCTAAGGTCTTCAATGACTTCGTTTCCAGAAAAAAGAACCAGAGCGTTTAAAAAACTCATAAGAATATCTTTTGAGCCTTCGCTGCCAAATACTTTTTTGAAGGCAAAGTCTGTTTTCACATCAAGAAATCTCATAGGAATAGACCGTTAGGCGCTCGGCAAGAAATAAGCATACCAAGATTGCGCCGGATTCCGGTTCGATTTCAAGGCGTCACGAGGGGAGCATAGCAGGGCTATGTGACCCTCGTGACAACGCGGAAAGCGGGCCGGAAGACAAGCAAGATGGGATGATTAT
>Ga0172371_10012710_pt1 | contig 11050 bp, 10 predicted proteins | sample Lak12m_FD_114543 | JGI IMG/M metagenome (GOLD analysis project Ga0172371, IMG submission 114543) | Freshwater microbial communities from Kabuno Bay, South-Kivu, Congo - kab_022012_12m | ecosystem: Environmental > Aquatic > Freshwater > Lake | place: Democratic Republic of the Congo: South-Kivu... | reverse complement strand
TTCACCAAGCTTCATTATTGAGCCCTTGCCGAACTGTTTTTCTATTTGGTCTAGCGCCAAGCCCAGCGCTTTGCTTTTACTTTCAGTTATTGTCTTATCGGTGGCCATGTACCCTCCATTCAAATTATTGTTCGTCCCACCTCTTTCTTATAAATACATTATATAGGACTTTAGTGAACTTTTGTGCAGTCAGAATAAAAATCCTATATAATTAAGCTTAATCGTTATGCGTATATCTGATACATTGGCTGAAAAACTTCTTAAATCTACTCATAAAGTCACACCCGAGCAGTTGGCATCTCTGCGCCAGCAAGCCAAAACCGACAAAAAACCCTTGCAAGATTTAATTCTAAAAAACAATCTGCTGACCGAGAAAGATCTAACCAAACTCTACGCCACCGAGGTTGACGTGCCATTTATTGAATTGAACGCCAAGGAAATCAAACGCGAGGTACTTAGACTTATTCCGGAACGAATCGCCCGCCAGTATAACGCCGTGGCATTTGGTGTAGAGGAAAACGGCTCCAAATTACTAGCGATGGAAGACCCCGATGACATTCAGGCCATTAACTTCTTACAAAAACAACTGGGTACCAACCTGAAGGTTCACGTTGCTACCAAATCAAATATCTCAACTGCTTTGGACCAATACCGCGGCAACATCAGTAGCGAGCTGACCAAGGTTATCGCCCCCGAAGAACAAGCCGAAGAAGAAGACGAAGAAGTTAGCGAGGAGGATTTAGCAGAAGATTCACCAACCGCCCAAACCGTCAATTTGCTAATTGAATATGCTGTCAAAGCCGGCGCCAGCGACATCCACATTGAGCCGCGCGAAACCTGCGTTTCTATCCGCTACCGCGTAGATGGCATTTTGCGCGAGGCCAACAAACTGCCCAAAAAGGTATTGAACTCACTGGTTAGTCGCATCAAAATTTTGTCTAACTTAAAGATTGATGAGCGCCGCGCCCCGCAAGACGGTCGTTTTAAGGTGCAAATTAATGACAAACTGTTTGCCCTGCGTGTTTCTACTTTGCCGATTTCCGACGGTGAAAAAGTAGTTATGAGGATTTTGGACGAATCAACCAAGGCCGCCACCCTGGAAGAGCTGGGCTTTTGGGGTACGTCGCTAGATATTATCAACAAAGCCATTGTCCAGCCCCACGGTATGCTACTAGTTACCGGGCCAACCGGATCGGGCAAATCCACCACCCTATTTAGCGTGCTTAGCATCTTGAATAGTCCGACCGTCAACATTTCTACGGTTGAAGACCCCATAGAATACCGCATCCCCGGAACCAACCAAACCCAAGTTAACCCCAAAGCAAATATGACTTTTGCCAACGGCCTTAGGGCGCTGCTGCGCCAAGATCCAAATATAATAATGGTCGGTGAAATTCGCGACACCGAAACGGCTAACTTAGCCGTCCAAGCCGCCCTGACCGGACACCTGGTGTTCTCTACCCTTCACACTAACAACGCAGCCACTTGTCTGCCGCGCCTACTGGATATGGGGATTGAGCCGTTTTTGATTGCCTCTACGGTACGCGCCGTGGTCGGGCAGCGTTTGGTACGTCGCGTTTGCGTTGATTGCCGCGAAGATTATCAGCCCAGCCAGGCCGTCATCAAACAAATTAATGAAATTTTTGGCACAGATAACGCCGACGTTATGAAGCAAATCCACGCCCTAGAAGAACAGGCGCTGGAAGGCGGCATCGGCCAATCCAATACCAGCAAAGTCAACAAACGCTCATCAGCCGAGCTTGGTAGTAGCGAGACCAAAATCCTAAAACTTTGGAAAGCCCACGACGAGGGCTGCGAGACCTGTAGCCACACCGGCTACAAAGGCCGGCTAGGCATTTACGAGACGCTTGGTTCTAGCCAAGCTCTGCAGGAACTTATTGTCGGCAACGCCACCAGCGACGTCATCCAAACCCAGGCCATCAAAGAAGGTATGATTACTATGCAGATTGACGGTTTTGTTAAGGCGCTGCGCGGTCAAACTACCATAGAAGAAATTTTGCGCGTAACATCGGAGAAATAAACAAAAATGCAATTTTCATACACCGCAACCACAAAAGAAGGCAAAACCGTTAACGGCACGTCCGACGCGGCTAACAAAGAAGCCTTGATAGAGATTTTGACTCGCCAGGGCTTAAGGCCAATTATCGTCAAGGTTGGGTCGTCTGGGGGCGGTTTGTTTGGCCGGCCTAAACGCGCTAAAAAAGTAAAATTAAAAGATTTGGTGGTATTTACCCGCCAGCTTTCCACTATGATTTCGGCCGGTGTACCGCTAGTGCGGTCTATGTCCACCCTGCAAAGCCAGTGCACAGACAAGTATTTCCAGCAAGTCATCGGCAACATTACCAAAGATGTTGAAAGCGGTATGGCCTTGGCCGATACTTTTGAAAAATACCCCCATATTTTTTCCGAGGTTTATGTAAATATGGTCCGGGCCGGCGAGGCCGGCGGCATCTTGGACGAAATCCTAAAACGCTTGGCTTCTCAAGTAGAGCAAGACGCCAGCATTCGCAAAAAGATAAAGGGTGCCATGATTTATCCGGAAGTTATTTTGTCAATCACGGTAGTTGCTTTTTTTGGAATTATGATTTTCATCATCCCAAAAATTGCCAAAATCCTGACCGACCTGGGCGGGCCGGACGCCAAATTACCGATTTATACCCAAGCCATGCTTTCTATCAGCGCTTTTATGCAACATAACGCCGTTTTTGTGATAATCGTTTTTGTTGTTGTTGTCTATTTGATCCGCCGCTACATCAAAACGCCGGGCGGCAAATACAAATTCCACGCCCTGCTACTTAGAACGCCGGTAGTCAAAAATATTATTATGAAAGTTGCTATCGCCAGGTTTTCTAGAACCTTTGCTTCGCTAATGTCGGCCGGCGTGGACGTATTGAACGCACTGGACGTTACCGGCGGAGCGATTGGCAACAAGGTCATAGAAGAAGAGCTAAAAGAAGCCGCCAAAGCCGTCAAAAACGGCAAGCAATTATCCGAGCCGCTGTCTACCAGCAAACATTTTCCGCCGATTGTCAGCCAAATGTTGGCGGTTGGCGAGGAAACCGGCCAGATTGACACGATTTTAGTAAAAGTGGCGGACTTTTACGAGGAAGAAGTAAATGTAATTATAGACGGGCTGGGCGCCGTAATTGAACCTCTGATGATTATCGTTCTGGGCAGTATCGTAGGAGTTATTGCGGCCAGCGTGATGGGCCCGATTGCCTCGCTCAGCAAAAACATCGGCAACAACTAGATAATTTCCTTTGGGGTTACACGCTTTACAGTTAGGCTAATTTAAGGTTTTAGCTCTACGAAAACACTGTGTAGGTGTCCGCAACCTTCGCATTTGGATGCTAGACAAGGAAATGTTGAGAAACGGACAGAGCCGTACACGCTAGTACGGTGAAGGAGTATCGGAGACATTGACGAAGTATAGCGCCAAAAGCAGTGGCAGAGTTTCTGGCTCTGACAGAAAGCAGGTCACTGCGGTGCGTAGGTTGCACAAAAAAGTGCTTGACCTGATGATGTTTATGTTTATAATCATTATCAGATACTTTCTAAAAAAGCATTTATGCATTTTTAGAATATCTTAGTAAAAAATTAATATAAGGAGGGTGGGTCCTCATGATCTCACTAAAAAGTAAACAAAAAGGTTTCACCATTGTGGAACTGTTAATCGTGATTGTCGTAATCGGCATCTTGGCTGCATTAGTCATCACTACGTTCACCGGTATTCAAAAGAAAGCGCGTGATACCGAGCGCACAACAGACATTAAGGCTATGCATGGCCAGGTTGAGGCGTATTATGCCCAAAACGGCAATTACCCGACATTTATTGACATGGACAGCAGCACATGGAGAGCCGACAATATGAAAGGTCTTGACGCGGAAGCGTTGAAAGATCCTAAGGGAGCTACCCAAAATCTAGCTAGCGCACCCGCAGCTAACGTTTACAGCTACGAAGTTGGCCCTGCCAACTGTGTTGACGGTACCGCCAGCGGCCCGGGATGTGCAACTTACACTCTAACGGCTACACTAGAAACAAGTGAAACGCCATTCACAAAGAGCAACCTTAACTAAGATTGCTAAGAGTTCGACCTTAAAAAAACCCGAGGGGAAACCCTCGGGTTTTTTGTGTTAGGATCTACGCGCCATGTTCAAGGTAATGTAAATGATTATTACGCATTTCGCTCTTAGGCTAGTTTGGGTGCGACCCTCAAGAATAGCAAAGGAACCGTACTTTGCGGTACGGTGACTGCGCCTCTTTGGAGGGGGCAAGCCCATAGTAGCCAAGAGACCAGCGGAGTTGTCCCGCTCGCGGGACAAGCAGAATAGCCAGTGCGAGATGTGTGACTACTAGGGTTTGGTTAAAACCTCTCTCCAAGATAATATATTGTACGAGCTGGTCATAGGAAAACTTGGTGGCGGCGCATATAGCATATTATAGTCATACTGGGTATTGTTGTGTTCTACCCCGGAAATATAGCCGTTTACTGGGTCATGAGCCGCGTTACCACAATTATTACCGACAAGCCACGTCCAGGTCCAAGACTGCCTTGAACCAACTGAACCGTAAAAAGTAAATTGCTGATTGGCGTCCACCCAACCGCGAGTGCATTTATTTGAATTAGATCTGTAATACAATGGGTAAAGTACACTACCTGTTTGAGCAATTACAGCGGCGTCAACTTCAAAATTAAATCCCCCGCTAGTGGGTGGAGCATAAGGTGCCAGTGTTACAGAGCCTTCTGCAATTAGCCCTATCGCATCTGAACCATTTCTAGTGGTGTAGAGCATATCATCAGCTATAACTATTTGAGCTTTAACAGAGGATGAAGCAAGCCGACCAGCGCCAATCGTAACCCTGCCATGATACGATGGGTTTGTTCTAACCCAAACATTATCTTCCGCAAAAATAACACCCGAGCTCGGGATAACTATACCGGTAGCCACCGATTGTAGAGTAAGCGCCGATGAATAGTTGGCAAGTGTATCGTTTTCGGCATTAACATATGACAAATCATAGGTACCGTTAGTATTTAGTTGGATGAGATAGCCCTTTGAAATACTGTATCTACCATTAGTTGCGCGTTGAGGCAAATATGCTTCTGTGCGTGTATTCGGTACTTTGGTACAGGCATTGGTTAAACCGGCTAAACTTGATGTAGACGACGACGCTAAGAAAGCGGTTTTTTTGATTGTACACAGACTACTGGTTACTTGGTTAAAATCAATGGATGGTACCGGATAGCGCCAGTCTACTTTTGGACGAGTATTACAATTTACCGGTGTTAATACACTGGTACTACACCAAACCCCGGGATGACTATTACCGTCACCACCAAGTTCGTATGGCGGTACATAGGTCGCGTTGGCGCTTGTAACATCAGTCGTACTAGCACCATCCATGCGAATGCCTTGATTAGAATTAACCGGGCCTGTGGCAGTTTCGGTGTTTCCAAACCAAAGTGCGGTATCCGACAAAACAGCATAGCTAGCAAAAGAAGGTGCACCAATTTGGGCTTCTATAGTACGGGTTATATTACTCCCCTTTACCATACCAATGGATCTAATTTTCGTTATAGTTGACCCGTTGCCTTGAGGTTTTATCCAAAGAGTAAACGTTCCCTGATTTATCGCATTACTATCTATGTAGTTATGAACATACGGGCCATAACCAAGTGTTGCGTCAGGAGTAGCAGGTGTGGATTGACCATCTTTGTAATCAAGCGAGTTATGACTCAAATGCCACAAATAATAATTTATTCCAGCTTCAGAGATGTTGAAAGCTTTTTGACGTTTGATATTGTTGCCAACTAAAATATTATTGGTATCTATAATCTCTACTGCTGCACCCGTGATTATTACTAATGCAAGCATACAACTAAGTAACGACGGCAAAATAAAACCATCGTTTTCATTTTTTAGAATGCTTAATTTCATCATAGATTTGTCTTCCTATTGCGTAGGCTTACCTGCAAAGATATCGTTTCGTTACCGTTGGCAGTAGGTGAGTTTATGGGGGAAGAAAGAGTTACCTGCAAGCCCTTTATAGTATGTAGATCAGCTATAGGAAGTGTCATCACCGCTCCAGCCGAATCAAGATAGATAAAAGTAGTAACACCGGCACCCGAATATAAATTATCGATGATAGTATAAGTCTCTTTGCTGGCATTTATCAGTGTACCATCGGGGGGATTAGCCGTCATAGGTGTAACATCGGCGAATAATTTGGTGTTAGTGGCATTTTTATAATAGTGAATAAACGATACAAACTCATCATTTGGCGAAAAATAGGCATAAACGCTTATATCATTGTCTGAAACCTGCGTAATATCTGTTGCGCCACGCAATACTGTTGCTACTCGCTGAGACTGAGTGGCCAAATCTCCAAAAATCATTCCCTCTTTTTGAAGCGTTAAATATTGATTAATTGAGGTGTTAAAAAACATATAGAAGCCGGTACTAACAATACCAATCATTACCATAACAACAACTAGTTCCACTATAGTAAAACCATTTTGATTATTTTTTTTAAGGAGTAACATTTATGCCTCCAATCATCGGGCTTGACGGCATAGTTAGCGTGTAACCATTTGCCGCTACAACCAAATAAGCATTACCCGCAGTAATTCCGGTTAAATTCACTACACAATCCAACTGCAAGCCAGTGCTAGCGCCTGTACACGACGCTACATAATTTGATCCATTTTGAACAAATTTTACAGTTGTAGCACAGCTTCCGGCATTTGCGCTACACGGCAAATTAACACCATTAATCTGAAAAGCAAAAGAGTTTATGACATCAGACGAAAGACTTGCATCATCGGGCGCCATACTAATAACTCTAGGAAAGCTAGAATTAGTAGTAAACATCAACCGAACTTTTTGCAAAAAATGATTATCCCCGTATTCAAAAGTTACTGGTGGGGGTGATGACGGACTATACGGTGGCACAATTATCGGGTTAAAAGAATTCGTACCGCCGTACGGCACTGCGGCCGCTAGATAATAAGTTGTTCCACCCACCGAACAGCTCGTCGCCCCGCTATCGCCACAGAATATGTATGGTCCGGGAGCTAGGTTTGATATACTAGCGAACCCACCTCCACTAGTGGTTGGCCTAGTATCTGACGGTGTCATATTATCGTAGTAATAGCTAGTGTTATTAGAGGCAATATATTTTTTGTAGCCTCCTTTTATATAGATTTTGACATTAGCGAGTGGTGATCCGGATACGTCTGTGGTTTCAACAACAATACTGTTGGCACCTTGCGGATTAATAGTAAGGGTTACAAACGACGGTAGTTGTGTAAATATTTGTTGGTTGGGAAAATTAGGTTGTAGAGTGCCAGATGGCGCAATAGTGGTTAGATTTGAATATCCCGAATTGGTAGCCGACACAACGTAGTCATAGCCATTTGTGTCTGGTGTAAGTCCATAGAAAATTGACATTCCATTACTATCGGTTAAATCATTTAAATTTACCGCCGGTGAAAGGGTTGAGTTGCTAACGTTAACATTAGCACCTTGTACTGGATTACCATTATCGTCTTGAACTTTTATAAATAAAGCGCCAGTAGTGCTAGCGGTTTCTGATACACGAGCCGATACCTCAGTATCTACTTCTGCTAGTTTAGAATTATTCTTATCAAATACCGTTACATTAATTATTTTGTAGTCTTGAGGATTACTATCTACCGCTGGCGCCCCTGTGGGTGGTGGATAATTGCGGCAGTAAACCTGCTTTAATTCTTGTGTTGGATAAGTTGTACATCCATCAAAAGCATCATCAACATAGTCAATATCCGTTTTTATGGTGTACGGAACCCCGTTAAGTGTTTTGGTTGTTGTTGCCGGTAACGGTGAGGCGCTATAGATGCTTCCGCCAACCACAGCTAAGCTGTTAAACGGCAAAGATTTAAGATACTCCATCTGATTAGTGGCCAGAGTGACCGCCACAGCCCGGCGTTTTGTAATCAATGCACTGTTTACTAACGCCGTAAAAAGACCCAGCATGCTTATAGCAATTATACCTAGGGCTACAACGCCAATAACCAGCTCAACAATTGTAAAACCGTTTTGATTATCGTCCACCATTTCAGATACTTATTATAAACCATTATCATATTAAAAAGTTTCGTCATCGCAAGCAAACTATAGAAAAGCGACAAAATCATATATAATTTATCTTGAAGTTGTTATGCTTTATATGATGGGCAAGCATGAAAAATAATACTGCTAATTTTTACCACGATAAACCGCTGTTCGGACTGGACATCGGTTTTAGTTCTATAAAAATAATGCAAATGGATCGGTTTAATGGCCGTCCGATGGTGTCTGGCTACGGGGTATGTGATTTTGATTCAAAAGCCGTCAAAGACGGTGTAGTTATAGATCCGATTACAATTGCCAAGTCAGCTATGGAGCTTTTGAAAAATCATATTGTCGGCGAAATAAACACCCGGCGCGTAGCCATTGCCATTCCGGCCTCTAGAACCTTTAACCGCATTATCAAGCTTCCCAAATTAACTGACAAGGAGCTAGCTGACGCCGTTAAAATGGAAGCCGAACAATACATTCCCGTTCCAATTGATGATCTTTATATGGATTATAACGTCATAAAACGCACCGACAAAGAGATTGAACTGTTCGCCGTCGCCGTACCAAAAAAAATAATTGATTCATACATTACGATGACTCAACTGATGGGTTTAGAGGTTGTGGCTATGGAGACTACCATCGGTGCCGCCAGCAGATTATTTATCCAAACCGAGCTAAACGACATCCCAACCGTCTTGATAGACTTTGGTTCGGTATCGTCAGATATTACGGTATTTGATAAAACTCTTATTGTTACTGGTACGGTAGACGGCGGAGGCGATAATTTTACAACTTTAATTTCCGAAAAACTAGGCGTTACCCGCCAAGAAGCTAATATCATCAAAACAAAATACGGGCTAGACTACAGTAAAAAGCAAAAAGAAATTAACGATGCCCTGCGACCAATTTTGGAATCATTATTAAAAGAAACCAAGCGGATGATCCGCTACTATGAAGAACGTTATGGCACCCAGCGAAAAATTAGCCAAGTTGTGGCTATGGGCGGTGGTGCCAATATGCCCGGTATTAACGACTATCTAACCAACTTGTTGCGCCTACCGGTGCGCACCACCGATCCTTGGCAACATATTAGTTTTTCCAAACTACAACCGCCCAGTATGGTAGAGCGGTCATTGTATGTTACGGTTGCCGGTTTGGCGTTGTTAAATCCAAAGGAGATATTTGTATGATTAATCTCTTGCCGCCAGACATCAAGCAAAATATCTCTTATGCCCGTCAAAACACCAAGTTGGCTCACTGGGTTCTGGCCTGCCTTATTGGTATATCCGGCACTGGGCTTGTTGTGGTGTTTGGACTATTTTATATAAATCAGTCCGTCCGGTCATATACATCACAAATTGATAAAACCAACCAGGGTCTAGGCGCCCAAAAACTTGAGGAAACCCAAAATAACGTTCAAGAAATATCCAGCAACTTAAAATTAGTTGTTCAGGTTTTATCAAGAGAAATTTTATTTTCTAAACTTATCAAGCAAATCGGAACAGTCATTCCACCCATGGCTATTCTAACCGACCTAAAAATAGCCAAAACAACCGGCAGTATTGACATCACAGCCGCGACCATAAATTACGATACCGCTGCGCAGTTACAGGTAAATCTACAGGATCCGGCCAACAAAATATTTGATAAAGCCGATCTAATTAACGTTACTTGCGGTAGCTCCAGTTCATCTAACCCGCGTTACCCCTGTACGGTATCTATTCGCGCGCAGTTTGCCAAAAGCAATCCGTTCCTGTTTATAAATACACCTGCGCCGAAAGGAGCAAATTAATGAATAGCAAACGTGTTTACATTGGTATGATAATTCTTGTGGCATTACTGGGCGTTGGCATTATTGCTACGGCTGTGCTGGGCGATAGAATATTACAAAAACAATCCAAAAAGCTGGTTAGTCTAAAACTTGACAGCGAAGTTTTGAATGAACAACAAACATCCCTTACTCAAGCCAAAAAAGATGTAACTAAATACTCCGAGCTTAATAAAGAAGCCAAAGCGATTGTCCCACAGGATAAAGACCAAGCCGCCGCCGTTCGCGAGATATCCCAAATTGCTCTTTATAGCGGTATCAAACTAAGCTCCATTAGTTTCCCGGCATCTTCGTTGGGCCAAAAATCAACTACACCTACCACCACAAACAAATCCGATGGCGATGACTCGGCCAAAAAAGAGTCTGCTCCGCCGGTTACACAAGTTAAAGCCGTCGAAGGTATCAAAGGTGTCTATGCTATGGAAATTACTATTCAACAAGATACCAATAATTCGGTTTCCTATAACGATTTAATTAGCTTTTTGAGTAAGTTGGAACAAAATCGCCGTACCGCCCAAGTAACTTCTGTTACAATTCAACCAATCGCTAAAACCCCAGATAAATTAACTTTTACTTTAGTATTAAACGTCTATATAAAGCCATGAAAATAGATATCAAAGCCCTACCAATTAAAATTATCAACTACTTAAAAAAACTGCGCCGATACGTCAGGTTTATTTTCGTTATAGTCCTGTTAATAATTTACAGTTTATTAGTATTTAGAATAAATCTTCTTAATAACAGAACACCCGATAAAGATGCCATTACCGAAAAGTTAAAAACAGTTCAACGGCCTAAAATTGATCAATCAGCCATTGAAAAAATCCAGCAACTGCAGGATCACAGCACAAATGTACAGTCGCTTTTTAATGAAGCTCGCGAAAACCCCTTCCAAGAATAGTTTTATAGGGTAGAGGTATTACGCGTAAAGATTAGCAAATAGGAACTAGGAATTAGAAATTAGTTTAGGAAGTAGCTAAAAAGTTCAAATATCAAACTTCAAAGCTCAAAAAACTTTTGTATCACATACTACACTTATACTACGATCGTAACAAGTTGTAGTATTGATAGATGTTAAGTAGCAAAAATTGTGAAATGGTT
>Ga0172371_10012708_pt1 | contig 11051 bp, 7 predicted proteins | sample Lak12m_FD_114543 | JGI IMG/M metagenome (GOLD analysis project Ga0172371, IMG submission 114543) | Freshwater microbial communities from Kabuno Bay, South-Kivu, Congo - kab_022012_12m | ecosystem: Environmental > Aquatic > Freshwater > Lake | place: Democratic Republic of the Congo: South-Kivu... | reverse complement strand
TTACTACGGTCTCGCGGGTAATCAATAAAGTTAATTCGGTTAAAGAAAAACACCGGATTAAGGTCATGGAGGCCATCAAACAGCTTAACTTTCAGCCTTCAGTTTTTGCCCAGAGGCTGGCCACGGGTAAAAGCGATGTGGTAGCCTTGGTTATACCGCGCTACGAAGGGATATTCTACTCTTTCTATGCCCTAGAGTTAATCCGCGGTATAGGCACGCTCTGTGAGACTATGAAGTTGGATTTTCTACTTCATCTCACCGATAGCCGGACGCCGCTTAGCCTCAGGGGCGTAGGCGGGATAATCTTCGCGGATATTATCGCTAACCGTAAACAGCTGGAAGATGCGCTTTTAGCCAAAATCCCCAGCATAGTGATTAATCACTATGTAGAGGAATTAGAGGTAAGTTGTATTGCCATTGATAATGTGGGAGGAGCGGAAGCGGCGGTAGATTATTTACTGGAGCTAGGCCATAAAAAAATCGTCCATATAACCGGAGATATAGTGACTCAGGCAGCTGCCCAGCGCCTAGAGGGTTATCGGCGCTCACTTATAAAACATGACATCGGCCTTAACGAGGACTATATTTTTAAAACCGATTATTCGCGCGGCCAGGCGCGTTTGGCGGCAGAGAAATTACTCAATATGCCCAACCCCGCGACTGCCGTGTTCGTCGCCTCAGACTCTATGGCCTTAGAGGTGATGACGGTGGCTAAAGAGTTAGGCAGGGAGATCCCCAAGGATTTATCCATCGTGGGCTTTGACGATAACCCTTCAGGCCTTTATGGGCCGGTGGCCTTAACTACAGTCAGGCAGCCTCTGATTAGAATGGCGGAGACTAGCGTTAAAGAATTAGCGCGGCTTATTACCAGCAAGGAAGAAAAGATTAAAAAAATAGTCCTTCCTACAGAATTGATAATCAGGGAATCCTGTAGGCCTTTGAGCTAGAGCGAGTTTTTTAGCCCGCCGGCATAAATACAATTTGTTGTATATTCATTAATAAATTACACTACATATTGTATTTTTATCTTGACAAAGATCCCTCCGGCGTTTATAATCGTAGCGTATAAATTCTAACAACAAAATTAAATTACGGGGAAAAAAGATGACACCACAATTATCCGAGAATGCCATAAAAGTGCTAGAACGCAGGTATCTTAAGAAAGACGAAAACGGCAAAGTTATCGAGACTCCGGAAGGGATGTTCCGCCGTGTGGCTCAGGCTATAGCTGAGGCAGATAAGCTCTACGGAAAACCAGAGGAAGAGCTCAAGCGCCTGGAGGATTCTTTCTGCCAGGCGATGGAGAATCTGGAATTCTTGCCTAATTCCCCCTGCCTGATGAACGCGGGAAAGGAGCTGGGGCAGTTGAGCGCCTGTTTTACTCTTCCTATTGATGATGCCATGGAGTCTATATTTGAAACCTTAAAGATTACCAGCCTGATTCATAAATCCGGCGGCGGGACAGGGTTCTCTTTCTCTCGCCTGCGGCCCAAGAATGCCGTAGTCAAGACTACCGGCGGGGTAGCATCCGGTCCGGTCTCATTTATGAAAGTCTATGATGCTGCCACGGAAGCGGTAAAACAGGGAGGAACAAGGCGCGGGGCGAACATGGGAATCTTACGGGTAGACCATCCGGATATCCTGGAGTTTATCGCCTGTAAAGAGAATAATAAACAGATTACTAATTTTAATATCTCCGTAGCCATTACCGACGATTTTATGCAAAAGCTTCAGCAAGGCGAAGATTACGATTTGACTGACCCGCATACCCATAAGGCAGTGCAGCGGCTTAATAGTAAAGAGGTATTTGAATTAATCGTTAAGCAGGCGCATAAAAACGGCGAGCCGGGAATTATCTTTATTGACCGTATCAATCAGCATAACCCAACGCCCAGGTTAGGCAATATTGAAAGCACTAACCCTTGCGGCGAACAGCCTATCCTGCCCTACGAGAGCTGTGATTTAGGTTCTATAAATTTAGCCGTATTGCGTAAAAAGACAGCCCCCGGCCGCTATGAAATAGACTGGGACAGGTTAAGGGACGTGACCCGCCTAGCCGTGCATTTCTTGGATAATTTAATTGATATGAATAAATTCCCTCTGTCGCAGATAGAGAAAGCGACAAAATTAACGCGTAAGGTTGGGCTGGGGGTAATGGGCTGGGCGACGCTGCTTATCCGTCTAGGCATACCTTATAATAGTGATGAGGCGGTAGCTTTAGCGGAAAAAGTGATGTCTTTTATTTTAGAAGAGGCGGTTAAGAAATCTCAGGAGTTAGGCCGGAATAAAGGAACGTTTCCCGCCTTTAAGGGGAGCATTTACGATAAAAAATCCGGCCCGAAGATGCGCAATGCTACTTTAACTACCGTTGCTCCGACGGGAACTATCAGTATTATCGCCGGGCCTTGCTCATCGGGTATTGAGCCTTTATTTGCCATATCTTATTACCGCAATGTTATGGATAACGATAAACTGGTAGAAGTTGACCCTTTGTTTGAAGAGATAGCCCATGAGCGCGGTTTTTATAGCCGGGCCCTGATGGAGAAGATCGCTGAGAACGCTTCTATCCAGAATATTGACGATATCCCGGAGGATGTCAAGAGAATCTTTGTTACCGCCCATGACATATCCCCGGAGTGGCACGTGCGGATGCAGGCGGCTTTTCAGAAATATGTGCATAATGCCGTCTCTAAGACCATTAACTTCTCTCAAGGGGCAAGTATTGGCGATGTCCGCAAGTCCTATCTTCTGGCTTACCAGTTAGGCTGCAAAGGCATCACTATCTATCGCGACTGCAGCCGGCAAGAGCAGGTTTTAAATATCGCGCGTAAGGATTCCGGCTCCCAAAAACAGAGAGAAGATAAGGAGAAAAATTTTAATTTGAAAATAGAAATTGCCCCCCGTCCGCGTCCTGAAGTAATCAACGGCACGACCACAAAAGTGGCTACGGGTTGCGGCAATCTTTATGTCACCATTAACGTTGACGGGGAGGGCAAGCCTTTTGAGCTCTTTACCCAGATGGGCAAGGCTGGCGGTTGCGCGGCTTCGCAGTTAGAGGCAGTGGGCCGTTTAGTCTCACTAGCTTTCCGCTCGGATATTGAAGTAAAATCTATCATTGAGCAATTACGCAATATCCGTTGCCCTTCGCCTTCCTGGGAGAAAGGGCAGCGTATCTTTTCTTGTGCTGACGCTATTGCCCGGGTAATTGAGAAGAGATTGGTGAACGGCCAACTCGGTTCGGTTCCCGTAGAGCAGGCCAGCATGGTCATGAAACACTCCTCTGAAGACGAGCACTCAAGCTCATCTTCCAGCCTGCACGGAGAGATAGTGGGAGTTTGTCCTGACTGCGGAGGGGCGCTTAGGCACGAAGAGGGATGCGTTAAATGCCAGGCCTGCGGCTTTTCTAAGTGTTAAAAGCAGATATATGAAAAAGATATTATATATTGTTCTTGATGGTTTAGGCGATTTACCCATAAAAGAGCTCGGCGATAAGACTCCTTTAGAGGCAGCGCTTACCGTGAATCTGGACCGTTTAGCGCAGAAGGGCAGTACCGGGCTAGTCTATCCCGTAGGCAAAGGTATTGCCCCCGAATCCGATATCGCCGTGATCAGCCTTTTGGGTTATGATGCCCATAAATATTATACGGGCCGGGGCCCTTTAGAGGCTTTTGCCGAGGGCTTGACGATTAATGAGGGCGACCTGGCTCTGCGCGTGAATTTTGCTACCGTGGATTCCGACGATAAAACCATTAAGGACCGCAGGGTAGGCAGGAACCTTGTCACCGAAGAGGCTACGGCCTTAGCTAAAGAGATTAATTCCAAAGTCACTTTATCTAGCGCCACTTTTGAATTTAAGAATACTATCGGCCATCGCGGAGTCCTGGTGATAAGAGGGATACGTTCAAAACTCTCCGGCTGGATAACCAATACTGACCCGGCATACGACAGGCAGGGCGTCTTTGGGGTAGCCAGGGAAGAGTTTACGAATTCCGTAGCCGAATCTTTGCCTATGCCCGGCTATGAAGGTTCCCAGGAAGCCAAGGAATCCGCCTTTCTCTTAAATGAATTCACCCAAAAGTCCCATAAGGTCTTAAACGAATCGCTGCTAAATAAAAAAAGGGTTTCAGAGAATAAGCTTGCGGCCAATATAATACTCTGCCGTGATGCGGGCGATTGCCTGCCTAAGTTCCCCTCCATAAACAGCCTCTTTAATTTAGGGTTCGGTTCATTTGTGCAGATGCCGGTAGAAAAAGGGATCGCTCTTTTAACCGGGATGGAGATAATTAACGTGCCTTCATCCACAGGGCACCTTGATGTAGATTACGCGGTCTGGGCTAAGGTAGCATTGGACTCCCTGCCCAAATACGGCGGGATATATGTGCATATCAAAGGGCCCGATGAGCCAGCACACGACGGAGATTTTAAAGCTAAGAAGGAAATCATTGAAGCTATTGATAAATTTTTCTTTGCCAGCCTCTTGCCTGCCCTGGATATCCAGAATACCATAGTAGCGGTAACCGCCGACCACTCTACGGTCTGTGCTATTAAGGCCCATTCAGCTGACCCTGTGCCTCTTTTGATTTCTGGCGGAAATATCAAGCCTGATGGTTCCCTGAGTTTCTCGGAAAAGACAGCTAAGCTCGGTTCAATCGGCGGGATTCTTGGCCGCGAAATCATGCCTCTGCTCATCTCCCAAGCCAGGGACGGTTCTTAAACCCCCTTAAAGGTGTCCCCTAATTTCTAAAAACCAGAAAATTTATCCAATATATTATTATCAGTTGGTCTAAAGCGATAACTGCTCCATAAGTATAAGTTCAAATTTGAAACTAAGTTGCTCCGTAGGGGATTTGCTTCTATATAGTCAATGCACTTTAAAAAATAATCATCCTTTTGAATTATCTTGCTTTTGAATCTGTCCTGCCAAAGGTGGCCTACTTTATTATATTTGAAGTTAAAATATAAAGTATAGCTTAAATTGAGACCCTGCATGATCCTCTGTAACATATTCTGATTATTGACTTCGATGATAAGATGCACATGGTTAGGCATTAAGCAAAAGCAGTATAATTGGAAGCTAAACCTCTTTTTGTATTTTGTTAAGATACTTAGATACTTTTCGTAATCTTGCGTATCTAAGAAAACCGGTTGTTTTTGATTACCCCTTGTGATAACATGATAGCAACCGTTTTCTACTATAACCCTTGCTATTCTTGGCATAGTAACCACCTCCAGAATAATAGACGCAGAGAGTTCGACTTTCTAACCCAAAAGGGGACACCTTTAAGGGGGTTTAAGAACCGTCCCTAACTATGGATTACGATATTGTTGTTATTGGCGCAGGGCATGCGGGTATTGAGGCAAGCTTGGCTTCCGCGCGCATGGGATGTCCGACTTTACTAGTGACTATGGATACCGCAACCATTGGGCTGATGAGTTGCAATCCGGCAATCGGCGGCGTTGGGAAAGGGCAGTTAGTCAAGGAGATTGATGCTTTGGGCGGCCAGATGGCCCGGGCAACCGATACCTGCGGTATCCAATTCAGGATCCTCAACGCTTCCAAGGGGCCGGCGGTGCAGTCTTCGCGCGCCCAAGTTGACACAGCCCTTTATAATCAATATATGCGGGGGGCCGTCAAGAACCAGAGTAATCTTACCCTAAAGGAAGCGCAGATAACCGGGCTGATAATCCAGGATAGCCAGATCAGGGGCGTGATTACGGATAAGAAAGAAAAGATTAGCGCTGCCTGCGTTATTCTCTGCCCGGGGACATTTCTTGAGGGCTTAATCCATATCGGGCTGAAGCATTCTTCCGGCGGCCGTATTAATGAGCCGGCTGCTTGCCAGCTGGCCGGTAACCTTAAGGCTTTAGGTTTTAGGCTATTGAGATTTAAGACCGGGACCTGCCCGCGCATAGCCAAGGACTCTATTGATTTCTCCAGGCTTATTGTTCAAGAGGGCGATTGTCCGGCGAAGCCGTTTTCTTTCTCTACGCCAGAAATTAAACAGAAACAGGTTCCTTGCCATATAACCCATACCAATAAAACCACCCACCAGATTATCTTAGGCAACCTGGATCGTTCTCCGCTTTATGCGGGGATAATCAAATCTACGGGGGTCAGATACTGCCCGTCAATTGAAGATAAAGTGGTAAGGTTTAAAGACAAAGAAAAACATCAGGTTTTTTTAGAGCCGGAAGGTTATGAAGCAGAAAGGGTATATCCTAACGGTTTATCTACCAGCTTGCCTGAAGATGTGCAATTAGAATTTCTACGTTCTATCAGAGGATTGGAAGAGGCAGAGGTAATCCGTTTTGGCTATGGCATAGAGCATAGCGTAGTTGAGCCAACCCAGCTTTATCCAACCCTAGAAACGAAATTAATCAGCAACCTTTATTTTGCCGGACAGATCAACGGCACCACAGGTTACGAAGAGGCGGCTGCCCAAGGATTAATCGCGGGGATTAACGCCGGCTTACGCGCCAAGAATAAAGAGCCTTTGGTTTTAGACCGTAGCTTAAGCTATATCGGAGTCCTGATTGACGACTTAACTACCAAGGGTACAAATGAACCATACCGAATGTTCACTTCCCGGGTTGAATACCGCCTCATCCTGCGCGAAGATAATGCCGAATTGCGCCTTAGGAAAATAGGCTATGAATTGGGCCTCGTAGACGAAGATAGCCATCGCCGGACGGGAGAGGAGATTAAAGAAATTCAGGAAGGGCTGCGTTTTTTAAGGACTACGCGGGTTAACCCCGGCAGGGAGATTAATAAAACCCTGCCAGGATTAAAAAGCGCGCCTATCAAAAAGAGCGTTACCTTAGAGGGTCTTCTCAAGAGGCCGGAAATAAATTGGTCGAACCTAAAAGAGCTGGGTAGTTTTACTTTGGATATAAGCGAATCCGCTTCTTATCAGATAGAAATTGAGGTAAAATACTCTGGGTTTATCCAGAGGCAGCTTAAGGAAGTAGAAAAATTCAGGAACCTAGAAGGCATACGATTGCCAGGGGATACAGAGTATATTAATATACCGGGCCTCTCCCGAGAGATAAAAGAAAAATTAACCAGGATTAAACCGTTCAACCTGGGGCAGGCCTCGCGTATCTCCGGGATTACGCCAGCAGCGATTTCCATCCTCATGGTTTATCTAAGGAAAAAAAATGCCCAGCGCTAATAAAAATTATACCGCTCTTAAGAAATTCTGCCTAAGCCTGGGCATAGACTTATTCGGCGTAGCAGATATCCGCCAGGCTAAAAAGGATTTTATGCTTTCCGAAAAAGTTTTAAAAGAACTGGATAGGGCAGTTTGCTTAGGCGTGGGATTATCCGGATGCATATTAGAAGAAATCATTAGCGCCCCTACGCGGCTCTATTTCCATCATTACCGGACGGTAAATAACTTCCTCGACCAGGCGGCGCTTAAGGTGTATAATCATATCCAGAGAAAGGGTTACCTGGCGATGCCTATAGCCGCTTCCCAGATCATAGATTGGCAGGAACAGAAGGCGCACCTGGCCCATAAAAAGATCGGTTATTTAGCCGGCCTGGGGTGGCTGGGAAGGAATAACCTGTTAGTAAATAAAACCTTAGGCAGCCAGTTTAGGTTAGTCAGCGTTCTTACCGATATGCCTCTTAAGACCACTAGCCCGGTTAAGGAGGGTTGTGGTGATTGCCGGCTTTGCCTCGCGGTTTGTCCGGCAGGGGCAATTAAGGAGAAGGCTGAGGACTTTGAGCATCTTAGGTGTTTTGAAAAATTAAAAGAGTTTCAAAAGCAGCGCTTAGTTGACCAATCTATCTGCGGGGTCTGCGTAAATATCTGTAGGGGAAAGAGAAAATAGATGGGAGTATTCTTAATAATTATTACCTTACTCATGAGCATCGGCGTAGGCTGGTCTATCGGCGCCAATGATGCCGCTAATTCATTAGGCACTGCCGTTGGCTCAAGGGTGCTGACTTTAAAAAGGGCAATTATTTTAATTTGTATTTTCGGTTTTCTAGGGGCGTTCTTACAAGGTTCGCATGTGGCTGAGACCATCGGGAAAGGTATCGTGCCTATGGACCAGTTAGACAGGAACCTGTCGTTATACCTGGCGCTGGTAGCTTCATTCGTTGCCTGCGCCTGGGTAGTCTTAGCTACCTATTGGAGGATGCCGATTTCCACCAGCCACTCTATCGTAGGGGCTGTGGCAGGAGCGGGCTTAGCAATAGGCGCTCCGGTGAGATGGAAGGTCCTCTTAGACATATTTATCTGCTGGATTTCTACTCCCCTGGGCGCAGCAGTCTTAGGTTATCTATTTTACCGTATATCCAAAAACATATTTTATAGGATTATCCCGCGCAGGCACATCAGGATAACTATGTCCGTCCTTATTGTTGTAAGCGGTTGTTATGTAGCTTATTCCTGGGGCGCTAATGATGTGGCTAATGCCACCGGCGTTATCGCGGGGGCAAGGATACTCCCGGTACAGATAAGCGTAGCGTTGGGCGCCTTGGCTATAGTTTTAGGTATTGTTACCTGGGGGTATAAAGTTATTGAGACCATTGGCTCCGAGATAACCCATCTTTTACCGATTATGGCTTTTTCCGCGCAGTTGGCCAGCGCTATTAACGTGCATATCTATACTCTTTTCGGTATCCCGGTTTCTACCAGCCACTCTATTGTAGGCGCTATTTTCGGAGTAGGCCTAGTCAGGGGGATGAGAGTTCTAAACATACGCATAATGCGCGAGATAGTCTTATGCTGGCTGGCTACGCCTTTTATTTCAGGAGCTATAAGTTTTTTTGTTTTAAAAGCGATGAGGATCTTTATGGGTTTTTAATAAAGGAGGCTTAAGATGAAAGAAATAAGGAATATCTTGGGGTGGTTGGGGATGGCTGAAGAGGAAGCTATCTTGGGGGATGCCCAGAAGCACGTGGAAGAGACCTATAAAACCGTTACTCACTTTGCCGAAGCCGTGCAGGCTTTTATCCGTGGAGACGCAAGCGCTATGGCGGTAGCAATTAACAATGTGAGTGAGGGTGAGCATCAGGCGGACCTGCTGAGGTCAAAGATGGTCAACGAGCTCTCCGAGGGCCTGCTTCTGCCTCCCGACAGGGAAGACCTGATGCATTTTGTGAGATCTCTGGATAAGATTGCCGATTGGACCAACGGCGCGGCGCGCCTTTTAGGCTTTATTGAGCAGAGGCTGCCCGAAAATATACTAAAAAATATTTCTTCTGCTACGGATTTAATTTTTAGCTCTATTGCTAAGCTGAAAGAGGCAATCCGGGCGCTTACTAAGAATGACCTTAAAAAAGCGGTCCAGGATTGTGAAGATGTTGACCGGCTTGAGCATGAAGCGGATGACCAAAAGAAGCTCTTGATCGGGGCGATCATACATGCCAAGCTTGAGCCTACGAGCCTGTTATTATGTTACCAATTGGCAGAATATTTGGAGGGCGTTACGGACAAGATAGAGGATGTGGCGGATTTTGTCAAGGTTATGGCTATAAAGTCAAGATAGGCGCTTTGGCTTAAACTAATCTAAAACCAAATAACTTACGTAGCCCGAGTGAGAACTTAGGTTTTGTGTCATAATCATGTTAAGATGAGAAGACTGATCACTTTTTTCTTTTTGCTATTAGTTGTGGCTGTAAATATTTATTTTCGCTCTTACCCCATTAACTTCCCCCAATTAAAAGCCCGGGCTAAAGACGCTGTAGAAAGAAGAATCTCTCTGGATATGCTTAAAGAGGTTGATAAGGACCTCCCCGGTTTTGACTCCCGGGCCAAGGAGAGGCTGGCTATTCAGAAGGCGCGCGAGTATAAAGATAAAAATAAATGCCAGATTAAACAGGATATACGGAATGAATACCTGAAATCAAAAAGTATCTATCAGGACTGCCGGGGCCAGACCTATCTTATGGAGCTTGACCCTTGGCACTGGGCGCGGTACGTAGAGAATGTCTTGCGCTTTGGCCATGCAGGCGATGAGGTTATAAAAGGCAGGGAAATTGATGTTTTAATGCTGGCCCCCTTAGGCGTCACGGTTAGCTATAATAAATTCCTTTTTTATTCTTCCGCTTTCCTCTATAAAGCCTGCCTTCTGATAAAGCCGATAGCCCTGCCCGTGTTTTTATTCTACCTGCCGCTATTCTTTATAATTATTTTTATAGTTATTTTATATATATTTTGCTTAAGGCATTGGGGGAATATATCCGCGATATTAGCCTGTCTTTACGTGGGGTTGGCGCCGATTTTTCTACAGCGTAGCTCGGCAGGGTGGTTTGATATGGATACCCTGAATCTGATATTTCCTCTATTGATAGTCTGGACATATCTTATGGCCCAGGAGCAGGCTAGTTTCAGGTCCAGCCTGCGCTATATATTTTTCTCCTCTTTTTGGGTAGGAATTTTTTGTTTTACCTGGATAAGCTGGTGGTTTATATTCTGTATTATCATATTATATGAGATTATTTCTTTATTGGGTTTATCTTTTGGCTATCGGCAGGATAAGGCCGCGACACTGGTTTTATCCAAGAGGCACCTTCTATCTCTTAGCTGTTTTTTAATATTTAGCTTTATCTGGATCATTGTTTTTTCAGGCCCTGACCCGATTTCTGGCCTCTACCGTCAAATCACGGGAGCAATAAATCTGAATAAACCGTTAAACGGATTAATTTGGCCCAATATTTATTCAACCGTGAGCGAGCTGAGGAAGCCTGAGCTCATTGAAGTTATTAATCAGGTAGGGGGGCCGCTATTATTTGCCTCTGGGCTATGCTGTATAACGTTGCTATTTGTGCGCCATCTAGGGAATCAGGGATGCGGCATCTTTGAATCAGGCCTCAGGCTGATTTTATGTCTTTGGTTCGCGGTTATGTCTTTCGCTGCCTCAAGAGGGGTGAGGTTTGTAATGTTTATGCTTATCCCCTTAGGGATATCTTTAGGATGGATAGCAAGCGAGGCCTATTCCTACCTACAAGATAAAAAAAGGCACCTCTGCCTTATTCCCTTAGTCGGTTACCTTATATTATGCGTTACTATGTTTCATAACGCTTCCCGGAGGTCGGA
>Ga0172371_10012705_pt1 | contig 11052 bp, 11 predicted proteins | sample Lak12m_FD_114543 | JGI IMG/M metagenome (GOLD analysis project Ga0172371, IMG submission 114543) | Freshwater microbial communities from Kabuno Bay, South-Kivu, Congo - kab_022012_12m | ecosystem: Environmental > Aquatic > Freshwater > Lake | place: Democratic Republic of the Congo: South-Kivu... | reverse complement strand
TCGATCGGCCACGCCCGCCCGTTGCGGTGATCCTGCGCCAAAACGATCCAGTACCTCCTGCAAAGATGCTCGGTGCACACCGACCGGCAAATCACCAACGTCCGTGAATGGCGGCAACGGCATGCAGCGTTCCTCTTATCCCGTGCGGCCGTTTCCTAGTTCAGTTCTAGTTCTTGGGTCAGACCCGCCCGATACTCCGCGAGAGCCTCCCTCGCAAGTCGCGCCAGCTTATCCCCGGAAGCCGCGATGGCCTGGTCGAACTCGTCCTCCTTGTCCAACTCCGCCAGCAACCGGGCGGCCAAGAGGTCCTGTTCGGCCGGCGGCAACTTCGCCGCCTCGCTGAAAGCACGTTCAAGCAGCGTCGTTATGGGCATGTCTCCAAGCTTCTCTATTGTACCATCCACCAAGCCCACCGGCAGCGCCTTCAGCGATCCCCCTAAATCACCTCCCCTCGCAGCCGCGCCACTTCGGCGGCGTCCTTGTCGCCGCGGCCGGAGAGGCAGACCACAACGGCCTCTTCGGGCTTCCGTGTCCGCGCGATCTCGATCGCCTTGGCCACGGCATGGGCGCTTTCCAGGGCGGGGAGGATGCCTTCGGTGCGGGCCAGCGTGTCGAACGCTTCGAGGGCCTCGGCGTCCCTGGCAAACGTGTATTCGACCCGGCCCGTCTGCTTCCAGTAACTGTGCTCCGGGCCGACGCCTGGGTAATCGAGCCCGGCCGACACCGAATGGACGTCGGCGGTCTGGCCGTCGTCGTCCTGGAGCACGTAGGTGTGCATGCCGTGGAGGACGCCCGGCCGTCCAAAGCCGATGGTCGCGGCGTGGTCGCCGAGGCGGCTGGATCGGCCGCCGGCCTCCACGCCCAAGAGCTTCACGCCGGGATCGTCGACCAGCGGATAGAACATCCCCGCCGCGTTGCTCCCGCCGCCGACGCAGGCGACCACGAGATCGGGCAAACGCCCCAATTGCTCCAGGCACTGCCGGCGGGTCTCCCAACCGATGACCGACTGGAAATCGCGGACGATGCAGGGAAACGGGTGCGGCCCCACCACGGACCCCAAGCAGTAGTGCGTGGTCTCGACCGAGGTCATCCAATCGCGGAAGGCCTCGTTGATGGCGTCGCGGAGGGTCCGGGAGCCGCTCGTGACGGGCCGCACCTCCGCCCCCAAGAGCCGCATGCTGAACACGTTGGGCTTCTGCCGCCGGATGTCCTCCTCGCCCATGTAGACCACGCACTCGAAGCCGAAGCGGGCACAGGCCGTGGCCGTGGCCACCCCGTGCTGGCCAGCCCCAGTCTCGGCGATGACGCGGCGTTTGCCCATCCGCAGGGTCAGGAGGGCCTGCCCCAGCGTGTTGTTGATCTTGTGGGCCCCGGTGTGGTTCAAGTCTTCCCGTTTCAGATAGATTTGGGCCCCGCCGCCCATGCGGCTGAGACGTTGGGCGTGATACAGCGGCGACGGCCGGCCCACATAGTGCGTGTAGAGGCGATCCAGCTCGGCCTGGAACCGGGAATCGGCGCGGGCCTCGTCGTAGGCGGAGGAAAGCTCCTGGAGCGCCCGGATCAGCGTCTCGGGCACATAGCACCCCCCAAACGGCCCGAATCGTCCTGCCACATCGGGAACTTGGCTAATCGCGGGCATGTGTCCCTCGGCGAATAGTGATACGTTCTGGTGGTTTATATCCACCCACTGTGGGTATCCAGACAGCCCCTGAGGCCTTGATTGTGGGTGGTTGGAGGAGGCGGGTCAAGGGAACACCAGGGCCGAATTTGGCGCGGGCCCGAGCGTAAGTTATGCAATAGAGGAGGCCATAGCCTTACCCTCGGTTCACGAAAGAAGTCCTTCGGCGACCGCATACCCAACCAACGGCCTGTTCCATTCCAGCCATGCCACACGTCGGAAGCGAGATCGACGCCAACTTCTACTGCCTGATCCATCGGATGCTGGTCACTCCCCGCGACGATCAGGGGGTGGAGCGGCGGTCGCAGAAGCGGAGCGCCTACCGGGTCGCGCAGCGCATCGCCCCGTGGGACGGCGCGAAGTTCCCCGACGAGGGCGAGTTCGTTCAGGTCCGATGCCACGACCTGACGCGGGCCGGGTTCTCGTTCCTTACCCCAACCGAGCCTCGCTTCCGCACCTTCGTGGTCGAATTCGGCGTTCCTCCGGACGTCCTCTACCTGGCTGCCCAGGTCCTGCGGAGTGTCCCGGTGATCTGTTATCCCTCGGGCACGGTGACGCGGATGAGCGGCCCCAACGACGTCGCCACCTTGCGCGGAGAACCCGGCGAGAAGGGCCAACCGATGTTCTTGGTCGGCTGCCGCCTCACCCGGCGCCTGCGCAGGCCGACCTAGCACCACAATCGCTGGATTCGCGGAGAAAGGGGACTGGCTCCGTGGCGCAATCCGGTGTGACGCGAGCGGAAACGTTACCGCCACGGTGCCTGTCCCCTTTTTCCACACGGTCGCCCCGAATCATGGACGATCAACGCAGTGGAGGCTCAAAGATATCGAAGAGCTTCACAGTCACCTTGCCGTCTCCGACGGCGATCAGTTCAAAAACGTGCGATCGATTCGCCAGGGCTTGGAAAAGAGAGACGCGGAATGCACCGCCTTTGCCATGAAAATCGACGACCGGTTTGCAGGCACGATCAACGTTGAATGTGTAGGCATCGCCCGTCTTGTTGAGAATCTTGCCATCCCATGGTTGCAGAAATGGGACGCACCCCGCCCCATGACGCCAGAGTTCCGGGGGGATGCCGATCTGGCCGCTGTTGCTGATGAACGGCTTCAACATATTCCCCGTGCCATCGGACCCCGTGACGCTGCCCGTTAGTCTGTAGTTTCCTTCGTCGTCCGTCACCAGAATTGTCCAGGTCTGTGGAACAAGATTCGCGCGAAGGGCAATGCCGTGAGGGCCGATGTCTCCGAGCGAACCTTGGCTCGGGCGGGCATTGTTGGCGCCGGCCACAATGGGACCGGCATAGAAACAGGGGACTTCTTCCGCGGGCAGGCCATCCAGCAGGACGCGGGCCTTGCCGCCGTCCGGCGACGCGACGCCGATGAGATCGATCCGATTGCCGGTGAAACAGACCTTGATCCGGCTGCCGCGAGCGGTGGCGCTGGCCGCGCCCTCCCGCAGAGTCCAATTCGGGCCTGAGGTCGTCGCACTCTCCTTGCCCAAGACCGCCTCGCTTGGCGTCAGGCCCAGGCACCGCTCGCGGCTGCCGGGGTCATACGCATAGGCATCTCTGGCGGCAAAATGGCGAACGATGTTCTCATTGATCACGAGTGCTCCATACCTGGATTGGTGCACTCCGTCGAGAAGCAGGCCATGCTCGGGATCCACTTCAACCTTCATGTCGTGATCGCGCAGGTACTTCGCCCATTCCTTGCGGTTCTCCACGAGCTCCACGCCGTACTTCTCACAGATCCGGCGCATCTCCGGGATATTCGCAAAATTCGTGGCGTCTTCATCCTTCCCCCAGTACTTGACGTCATCAGCCTTCCAGTGCACCGTCGCCACGATGATGTCGGCGGTCGTGTGCCTGCGGAGCGTCTGGAAGATTTTCTCCAGATCGCTCTCGAGTCCGATGCCGTAAAGGACTACCAGGTCCGGCTGTTCGGGAATCACCACGTGGTTTGCCCAGCCCAGCACATAGCGCCAGGGAACCGATGAGCCAACGTGCTTCTTGTAAACAATCGGAGGGGCATGAGGAAACCGCCGCCGCAGATAACACGCCAAATCCGTGCCATCTCCCAGGAAATTAAGATAGCTTGGGCCGATGCCCCAAATCAGAAACGGCCGTTCGGGAGCAATGCCCTGGGTGAGCTTGCGAATACTCAGCGCCAGGTTCCGCCCGTCATCCGGTCGAGGGGACAAATCCCTTTCCGGGTACTTGGCCCGCCATCTCCAGAATCCTCGATCCACTCTGGCCGCCGCCGCGCGCAGGCGATCGGGAAGCGGGGGCAGCGTCGTGGTCCGCATCCCATCGATCAGCAGAGTGATCTCTACCGCGCCGGGCGGGAGTTGGAAATTCAGACAGATGGTCGTCACGTCGCGTCGGTCGTAGATGCCGGCCTGATTCGGGTTGGACTTATCGAGGACGCGCACGTTGGTGAGATCAATCACGGCCCGTTGCCACTGCCCCGGCGCCGACACGTCGATTTCATCAAGCCAATCGGCAATGGCGAGTTTCTGGAAACCGGGACTGCAAAAGAAGGCATCGCGCGCCTTCAAACCCGATCCATGAACGACTTTCAGCCGCAGCTCGACTGCCTCGGCCCGGGACAAGTCCAGCGGTTTCGGCAACGTCAAACGCAATTCGACCGCATCTCCGGGACGTTTCGCCCCCACCTGCATGTGGACCTGCACGCTGGATTCGCCCGATACCCGGTCGTCCTTGTTTTGCGTGAAACTGTATCTCTGCAGGATGTTGGCGTCCTGCCAGTAGGTCTGTGTAGTCCAGGTGGACTCCCCTTCAGACCAATCGGACACGATCTGTCCTTCCGTCGAACTCACGGATCCCACGCAGATGCCACATACGATCCCCAACTTGATTGCGAGTTCAGACATGATCGTCCTCTGGGATACGGGGAACGGCTTCGGCCTTCCCGAAAAGCCTCTCAACCTTGCAACCGCACACGGTTCATTTATACTCGATGTTCTGCGTACTTGGGGAGTGGTGTCGGCATGGCGAGCGAAATGATCGAAATCCGGTGGCACGGCCGCGGGGGCCAGGGTGCGAAGACCGCCGCTCAGCTCGTGGCCCAGATCGCCCTGGAAGAGGGCCGATTCAGCCAAGGCTTCCCCGAGTACGGGCCGGAGCGCATGGGGGCCCCGATTCGGGGGTTCACCCGCGTCAGCGACGCGCCGATCCGCCTCCACTGCGCCATCGAGCGGCCCGATGTGGTCGTCGTGCTGGACGACACGATGATTGGCATGCCGGCCGTCACCGAGGGCGCCGACCGCAAGACGGTCTTCGTGATCAACACCGCGATGGCGCCCGGCGAGATGGGCGACAAGCTCAGGGGCGAGGGGGGCGACCCAGTGGGCAAAGTGTACTGTGTCGACGCTACCAAGATCTCGATCGACGAACTCGGGCGGCCCATGCCCAACACGCCGATGATCGGCGCCCTGGTCAAAGCCACCGCCTGCATCTCGATCAGCACGCTGAAGAAGGACATCCAGAAGAAGTTCCTCGCCAAGTTCGGCGAGCGTGTGGTCCGGGGCAACATCCGCGCCATCGAGCGGGCCTACGAGGAGGTGCAGTCATCGTGAGCAAATTGCTGGGTTGGGAGGATATGCCCATTGGCGGGATCATCTTCGAGTCGGGCAGCAGCCATGGCTACGTGACGGGCGGGTGGCGAACGTACAAACCGGTCCGTGCCCCCGAGCGTTGCGTTCATTGCCTTCGCTGCTGGATCCTGTGCCCGGACTCCGCCGTGCTGGTCGAAAACGGCCGCGTGGTCGGGTTCGATGACGATCACTGCAAGGGTTGCGGGATTTGTGCCCGGGAATGTCCGGCCAAGTGCCACGCGATTGAGATGAAGCTCGACAGGTAGCAGCATGGCTCAACGAGTGCCTCTGACCGGGAACGACGCGGGCGCCGAGGCCCTGAAGGATGTGAATCCCGACGTGGCCGCCGTGTTCCCCATCACGCCGCAGACCGAGCTGATGCACAAGTTCTCGTCCTATGTCCACGACGGCGTGGTGGACACGGAGCTGATCCTGGTCGAATCGGAGCACAGCGCCCAGAGCGCCTGTTTCGGCGCGGCGTCGGCCGGGGCACGCACCGTCACGGCCACCTCGTCGCAGGGCTTGCTGCTGATGGCCGAGATCTGCGCCATCACCGCCGCCACGCGGCTGCCGGTGGTGATGCCGGTCGTCAACCGGGCGATCAGTGCGCCGGTCAACATCGGCTGCGACCATAGCGACTCGATGTTCGTCCGCGATGCCGGCTGGATCCAGTTGTACTGCGAAAACAACCAGGAAGTCTATGATACGGTGGTCCAGGCGTTTCGGATCGGCGAGCAAAAGGAGGTGCTGCTGCCGGTCATGGTGTGCCTCGACGGCTTCATCATCAGCCATACCATGGAAGGCGTGGAGCCGATCGGGCCGGAGGCTGCGAGGCAGTTCGTCGGCGAGTACGTGGCAGCCTTCCGATTGCTCGACACCGCCAGGCCGATTACCGTCGGCCCGCTGCACCTGACCGACTATTACTTCGAGTGCAAGCGCCAGGTGGTCGAGGCCATGCAGACCGCGCGGAGGGTGATCGGGGAGGTGGGCAAGGACTACGGCCGCTTGACCGGCCGCGAGTACGGCCTTTTCGAGCCCTATCGGCTGGACGACGCCGAGGTGGCGATCGTCGCCCTCGGCTCGACCTGCGGCACGGCCAAGGTGGCGGCGGACCGGGCCCGGGAAAAAGGCATCCGGGCCGGCGTGTTGAAGCTCCGGTCGTTCCGGCCCTTCCCGGGCGAGGAAATCGCCGAAGCCCTTCGGCACGTCGGCGCGGCGGCCGTGTTGGATCGTTCGATCTCCTACGGGCTGCCGGGCGGGCCGTTGTTTCACGAGGTCCGATCGTTTGCCAAGGAAGGCGTCCGCCTGGTCAGCTACGTGTACGGCCTTGGCGGCCGGGACATCACGCCCACCGACCTGCAGGACGTGTTTGCCGACCTGGCTGCAACCCGCCGGTCCGGCGAGCCGGACGGAGTTTACCGGTACATTGGTTTAAGGGAGTCGTAGGTTATGCTTCAGCATAACGCGGGATAGCCGACAACCAGAACAGGTCTTGGGGCTTCGGTCTTTGGTCTTGGGTCTTAGTACCGCAGGCGCCAGGGGCCAAGACCCAAAACCTAAGACCAGAATCATACTCAACGTCATGGCGATCAACCTGAAACAAATGTCGGCCACACCGGAGCTGCTCGCCGGGGGACACCGGTCCTGTGCCGGGTGCGCCGCGCCGGCCATCTTGCGCCAAGTCCTGCACGTGGCCGGGCAGGACACCGTCGTAGGCTTCGCCACCGGGTGCATGGAGGTCGCTACGACGATCTATCCCCATACCGCGTGGCGAGTGCCGTACATCCACTGCGCGTTCGAGAACTGTGCCGCCACCGTCAGCGGCGTGGAGGCCGCGTACCGCGCGCTACAACGAAAGGGCCGGATTCCCGCGGAAAAGAAGATCAACTTTATCGCGTTTGGCGGCGACGGCGGCTCCTACGACATCGGTTTTCAGTCGCTTTCCGGCGCGATGGAGCGCGGGCACCGGATGCTCTACGTGTGCTACGACAACAACGCCTACATGAATACCGGCACCCAGCGATCCAGCGCTACGCCCCGCGGGGCGGCAACCAACACCAGCCCCAACGGCAGCGTCATTTCCGGCAAGCAACAGCCACGCAAGGACCTCACGGCCTGCATGGTGGCGCACAACATCCCGTACGTGGCCCAGGCTGCCGCCTCCCATCACATCGACTTCATGCGAAAGGTGGCACGCGCGCTGGAGATCGATGGTCCGTCGTTCATCAACATCCTGCAACCCTGCCATCGCGGATGGGGCTGCAAGCCGGAAGATTCCATCGAGTTGGCGCGCCTCGCCGTCGAGACGCGGTGGTGGCCGCTGTACGAGGTCGATCACGGCCGGTGGAAAGTCAATCATAAGCCCAAGACCATCGTGCCCGTGCTCGATTGGTTCAAGGTCCAAGCCCGATTCAAGCACCTGGCTTCCGGAGACAAGGACGGGATCCTTGCCTGGCACCAGCGCCAGGTGGACAAGGCGTGGGCCGAGCTTCTGGAGAAAGAGGAGAAGAGCCAATGAGCCGCTGCCAGCTTCCTCCGGAACGGCTGATGCGGGTCACCGATCTGCTCGAAATCGCCGGGCGATTGAGCCCATCCACGGCGGTCCTGCCGGGCGGCCATCGCGTCGAGGACCTGCGTCTGGTCGAGTCTGCCCGGGACCATGGGTTTGTGGACCGCATCATTCTGGTAGGCCCAAAGGACCGCATGGCCGCCGCAGTGAAAGAAACGGGGATCGACGTGGCCTCGGACGACATGGTCGCGGCCGACGGCGACGAGCAGATCGCTCGGGCCACGATCGAGGTGTTGAAGGCGGGGGGCGTGGATATCGTGCTCAAGGGCGATATTTCCACCCCCGTGATGAATCGCCATATCCTGCCGCTGGCCGTCCGGCCGACGGTGAGCCTGGCGACCGTCTTTGATGTGTCCGCGATCGCCGACGGGCGCCCGATGCTGCTGACCGACGCGGGCGTGACCACGGTGTGCGATTTCCAGCGCATGGTGGACCTGGTCGGCAATGCCGTCGAGGTTGCCCGGGCGGTGATGGGGATTGAGCGGCCGCGCGTGGCCATCCTTTCGGCCAACGAGAAACAGGTCCCCTCATTGCCCTCCACGCGTATGGGGCTGGAGTTGGCCGGCCGATGTTGGCAGGACGCCGTGGTGTGCGGCCCGCTCTCGTTCGACCTGGCCACCGATCCTGCGTCCGTGGCGATCAAGGGGACGCCCGACCTGCCCGGCGCCCAGGAGGTGGCCGGCAGAGCGGACGTGCTGGTCTGCCCCGGAATCGACACGGCCAATGCCCTCTACAAAATGATTGCCGCCTTGAACAAGTACGGCGAGGCATCGCTGGCGAGCATCACCGTCGGGTTTCCTGTGCCGTACGTCATCTTATCGCGTTCGGACACGCTGGAGACTCGGTTGGCGTCGATTGCACTGTGCGCCGTCTATGCCCGGCGAAGACCTCAGGACTTTATCGAGAACCCCTGAACAACCCGACCATTTCGAGGCCGCATTCGGTCCAAGGTAGGGTTGGGCGAGGGGTCCTAACACTACAGCGCTAGGTTCGCGGGAAAAGGGGACTGGCTCCGTGGCGCACTTCGGCGTAGCATCAGCAGAAACGTTGCCGCCACGGTGCCTGTCCCCTTTTTCCGCAGCGCGACCCCGATGGCCCGCCGCAAAAGGGGACAGGCACCGTCGCCGGAGAGCGTGCTGGCAGGGCCACCGTTGTTGAGGCGACGGAGCCAGTCCCCTTTTGCGACTACCGACCTAGCGATGTAGTATTAAGCCAGGAGAACATGGAGATGAGTAATCAAGAGATGTGTCGATGGGTCTTTCGAGCCCACGTGCTCGATCGGGCCGGGGCGCTGACCAGCATCGCTTCCGCCTTCAGCAACGAAGGCGTCAGCATCGACACGATTGTCGGCCACGGGTTTGAGGAACGCGCGGGCGTGGACGGGAGCGTGGTGCTCACCTTCTATTGCAGCGAAGCCGAAAAGGACAAGATGGTCCGGAAGGTCAAACGCCTCAGCAAGGTAATCCAACTCGAGGAGCATCCTTATGAGTCGCAGAGCCTGCGCAAATCGGCCCTCATCCTCTGCAATCGGCAGCTTAAGCCGTGCGACGTGGTGGGCGAAACGGCGTTTCTGACCAGCGAACTGGTGAAGAGCGACGCCCACGGCTGGACGTACCTCCTGGCCGGCTCGCCGAGCGACCTCGACCCCGTCCTGGAACGCCTGGAGGCCGCCGACATCGTCAAAGACGTGATCTACTCGGTGCTCAGCCTCTGAATTCGCCTGCTGACGGGCCCACTGCCCCAGGAAGGAAACGGATTTTGACACAGCGTTCGGCCTCACTACAATGAGGGATGAGTGAAGCGGTGGATGCCAAGAGCCGCATTATCCACGCCGACGGTGGATCGCCTGTCACACACTGGGAGTTCCAAGCCATGCGAACACTGCCCTGGATTGCCCAATCGCTGATAGTGTTTGCCTTTGTCGCAGGTGCGTTCGCCGCTGGTCGAGGCGGACAGGAGTTGAGCTGGCGGGTAGGTATTGGCCGTCGCGTGATCACTCCGCACACCGCGGTGTGGCTGGCGGGGTACGGCACCAAACGCGCGCCGGCCGGCAAGATTCATGACCTTTGGGTCAAGGTGTTGGCCCTCCGGGCGCCCAACGGCAAGTGCGTGGTCATGGCTACCACCGATCACATGGGCATGTCGAAGACGATCTACGAGAGCCTCTATGCCAAAGTGAACCGGCGATTCTCGTTGGATCGATCCGAGTTCATGCTCACCTTCTCACACAACCACTGCGGTCCCGTCCTCAAGGATGACCTGGTGGACTATTACCCCTTGGACGATGAGCAGCGGCGGCTGGTCGCCGAGTACTCGGATTGGATGGAAGATCAAGTGGTGGAGGCGGCGGGCCAGGCCCTGGGCAACCTGCAGCCGGCGCAGTTGCTCAAGGGCTAGGGCAAGTGCCCGTTCGCCGTCAATCGACGCGAAAACTCCGAGGCGGAGGTCCCGAAAATGTTGGCCGAAGGGAGGCCGCTGAAGGGCGTGGTCGATCACTACGTGCCGGTCCTGGCCGTAAGGGGCGAGGGCGGTAAGCTGCTGGGCGTGCTGTTCGGATACGCCTGCCACCCAACGACGCTCTCCTCGAACGCTTGGTGCGGCGACTATCCGGGATTCGCCCAACTCAACCTGGAGGCAAACCACCCGGGCACCGCCGCCATGTTCTTCAACGCTTGCGGCGGCGATCAGAACCCCATCCCGCGCCGAAAGGTGGAACTGTGCGAGCGGTACGGCAAAATGCTCTCCGACGCCGTCGAGAAGGTGCTCTCCCAGCCCATGCAGCCGGTGTCGGGCGGGCTGCGGTCGGCCTTCGAGTTCGTGGACCTGGCGTACGACGAGCTGGTGACTCGGGAGAAGCTGCTGCCCATCGCCAACGGCAACAGCGCACTCCATGCGCGTTGGGCCAAGCGCATGCTGAAAATGATTGAGGAGGGCGTGACGTTCCCGACTTCCTACCCCTACCCCGTTCAAGCCTGGCGGATCGGCAACGAGCTGCTGCTGATCGGCATCGGCGGGGAGGCCGTGGTGGACTACTCGCTACGCTTCAAGCGCGAGTTCGGCCCGACGACGTGGGTCTGCGGCTACACGAACGACATGGCAGCCTACATTCCCTCGCGGCGCGTGTGGAAGGAGGGGGGCTACGAGGGCGGCCCGCACCTCGACGAATATGGTCGCCCGGCCTGGCGCTGGG
>Ga0172371_10012704_pt1 | contig 11053 bp, 19 predicted proteins | sample Lak12m_FD_114543 | JGI IMG/M metagenome (GOLD analysis project Ga0172371, IMG submission 114543) | Freshwater microbial communities from Kabuno Bay, South-Kivu, Congo - kab_022012_12m | ecosystem: Environmental > Aquatic > Freshwater > Lake | place: Democratic Republic of the Congo: South-Kivu... | reverse complement strand
CTATTACCAGCATACATTTCAATATCGTTTCCCGCCTCATAGGCAGAAAGGATAAGTTTGCCCCCCTCTGCTTGAAAAACATTATTGCCCACATAAGCAGCAATTGTTGAATATGCGTCATCGTAAGCCATGAAGTAGATATTACTATCATCAGTTACAGCTTTAAACCCGGCACCTTTATCACCTGAACCATATGTCTTTGCCTGAATTCTTGTATATCCCGAACTTTGAACATCTAAATTTTGTTCCGGTGCCGTCGTCCCGATGCCAACATTACCAGTGTCTTTAATTACCATTTTTGCTCCACTCAACGCTGAATTTGTTATCGCTTTACCAAAAGCAAAACTTCCATTTTTATCTATTACCAATCTATATTGTCCATCGGTATCGTCCCTTATACTAAATGCTCCAGCTCCCACCAAACCAGCTGAACCCGTTGAGAACAAATTCCACAAATGACCCCCTGTATCTGTAGCTTGAAGCCCTAATGTAGGACCATATGAACCAGTCCCAGTTATTAACACATCACCAGTGTATATACCTCCAGCAGTACTCCATCCACTTCCATTTATATTTAATTTACGTGCTGGACTTGTTGTTCCTATGCCTACCTTCTTATTCGTAGTATCAAAAGTTACAAAGTCAGTTCCATCGGCTTGGGCGATATTTATCGCTGTTGTAGAATTAGAAGATGGCTTAATATCTCCGCCTTCGGTTATAACAACATTAGCAAATTGAGGGCTTGAAGTTGTCTTTACAGCTTGATTTAAATAATCTGAAAATTGATATCCATCCCATAAATCCGCGTTTAAATTTGTGCATACTGTCGTGCTCGTTACATTAAAAGGCATCGTGCCTGTTGCTAATGTGCTTATTAGCTGTTTTGATAATGAGGTTACAGGATAAATAAAAAATTTGCTTGTTCCTTCCATATCTGCAATGTCCATTAATAGTATATTATTTGCTCCTGTTCTTCCAAAAATCCACTGAGGCGAGGAATAATTCCCTGTTTCAGGATTCCATCCTGTAAAAATTATGCTATCCTTTTGCACTAATGTCATTTTTGTAGCTGTTAGTAGGCTATCAGTATTCATTAAGAAAAGATTATGATTCCCAAGATAAACAGAAGAAGTCGCTCCTGTATAAGGAACATAAGCACTTATGCTGTTATCGACGTACGCTTTATTAGCTATATCTGAATTATTGACAGGCACTTTTTCTATAGTTCCTTCTCTCGTTGCTACATTTTTTCTTATAGCATAATCGTCAAGAATCCCTGCCGATTGATTCTCAGGTCTTGTAAAAGTTGTTTTAGAATTAACTTTAAAAGGGTTTTTCATCTTAGGTTTTTAGCCCTGCAAGGATCTAAAAACCTACGTCCAGCAAGGTATATAATAAGCTGTTCCGCCTACGTCTATCTCCAGCCACGCTGAAATCGTTGCAGTTCCTACTGCTGCTGGAGCTACATTTGAGATTGTAACAGTTTCTGAGGCATTAGCTGTCAAAGCATTTACTCTTATTTTTCCGTTCAATAAACATATTTCCTTTGGAGCGATAGCGTCAACCACTTCTGCCCCTGCAAATCCATCTGCCATTTTATGCCGCCTTCACGATAGCAAACCAAACTTGGTTATTTGCTACCCACGAAACTATATCATCTGCTACGACTACAGCTCCTGTTAAAGCTGCGTCGATTGTAGTTGTATCATTACAATTGTATGGTCCTAAAACAGTTATATCTCCTGCTCCCATTTTACTTTAACACCCTCACTGCGACAACGTCTCCACCTGCACAATCTTCCAATAAATATCCAACTGCTGAGCCTTGTAGCATATCAGCTCCGTCAGCGGCTTGGATTGTGTTTTCTGTCGCAGAATTTGCTTGCATAGCTCCTGCACTCTGAGCTCCTGCTGCTGTAAGCATATCAAAGATTCCGTTAGTATAGACACTTATTGTTGTTGCTCCGTCATTTGCCACTTTTTCCATAGCGGCAATCCCAACCACAGGAGCGTTATCATTTGTATTGGCTATTACCGTTCTTGGGCTTGTTACTTCTAAGAGTGTCCCTTTTGCTATTCCTGTCCCATCTGCACAAGTAAAATTTATAGGACATCCTGGCACTTTGCCAATCAATTCGATTATTGTTGCTTCGTTTGCCATTTCACTTTAAGACTCTAACTGCATTTGTTGACCCTGCTCCTCCTGTTTCCAGGGCCTGACCTACTACTGAGCCCTGCAATAAATCATTAGCGTCTGCTTCGTCTACATCATTTAAAGCGTCTATCGCTAAAATTGCTCCTACTGCAACGCCATCTGCTGTGTATAAGTCAAAGATTCCGTTAGTATAAACAGATATTGAAGTCTCTGTCCCGTCGCTTTCCATAGCTGCAATCCCAGCTATCGGTTCGTCATCTGCGGATGATGCGGCTACAGTTCTCGGGCTTGTTAACTTCACTATTGTTCCTTTTGGGATTGCAGTTGCGCAGGTGTACCTTATAGGGTCGCCTGCGTTTCCTAAAAGTTCAATGATGACTGCTGGTTCATTAGCCATTTTAAGCCTCTACGTTTGTAATCTTACAAACGGCGTTTGGATTTGGTATTTGACAGACCCCCAATTCAAATGCTCTTATAGTCCATTTGACTCCTGGGTCTTCTATAGTTACAACACTCAAAGGAGCAACCTGCTTCCAAGTTAGAGCTTCTTTTGCTATAACTACATAGCACTGGTCTGCTGTTACTGCTGGTGTTACTATGATTTTTAGTCCGCAAATCTGACCTACTACTCCATTTGTAACAACATCAGCACTCTTAAATGATGGGTTGTTTACGACTTTAGAATTTCCCAAAAGATATTGATATTGCTTTGGCGTTACAACCAGATAGCCGTTACTATCTGGGTCATAATTATCATCAGCCAAATATCTTTTAGCTTTTAGGATGTCTCCAATAGGGTCTCTATTTGCTATTGTTGCAGAGTCCCACTCATATCCTGCTGTTAAAGCAAATGTGTTCCCTGCTCCTGCCATTACAGCTTCAATTTCTGTATCTACAGCATAAGCAACCGCCCTGCCTATCCTTAAAAGGCTTCTTGCAATAACATCGATGTTATTGGTTTTAGCGTCTTCATAAGAGATGACGCCTTCCATACCATACTTTTGGATATATGAGCTTACTTTTGTCCAGCTAACTTCTCCATAAGGGAAATTTGCTAATCTTGGAATTCCTTTAACTGCTGAACCTGCTCCGCCTGTCAGTTCTGTTGCGGTCTCCCTGAAATAGGATTCTATCCAAGCTGAGCTTGAGTTAATCATACATAACTGTTTTAGTTTGTAGTTTTGCAAAGCAAAACCTGTAACTATCTTAGAAATATTCTCGGCTCTTAAATCAGCCATACCTGTTGAATCTGCCATTATTCCCCCTGAGTTGTTAGCTCAATATTAGGCACTACACACTTTGTGGTATTTAAACTTTATTGAGGTTATCTTTCTGCCAATCCCAACACTCGCCGCATATGTTGGTTTTGTCTCTTTCTGAGCCTTCAACGAACGCCCTTATATTTCCGCACTTTACGCATTTTTTTCTGATTATGCTTACCATCTTAATTAAAAGGATTCAATCCTGTTCCCTCGAGAAGTTTCCTGGCTTCATCTTTTGCTTTCTCATCATCAGATTTCTCAACAGCTATTCCAGCCTTGCTTCTGCCCTGGACTATATTCTCTGCAACGGCTTTCTCTATCTTACCCCTCTCTACTTTTAACTGCTCCAAGAGATTCTGATTTGAGGCTTTTTCTTCCTCGAGTTTTTTTCTTTCGTCCTGAATTTCTTTTTTAATCTTTAATGCTTCATCTATCAGACTGGGCTGTCCTTCCTCTTTTACCTGCGGAGCTGATTCCGAAGGATCAAGCGGAGCAGGGTTTTCTTTTTCGTCTGCCATCTTAACCTACAAAATTAAAGAGCATAGAGCCCTTTTTATTCTTTTTTGTTGCATCCGGGCTTTCCCAATACTGCTTAAATTTTGTAATCGCTACTACTCCAGCAGCGATTATGCTTGTAATAACTCCGCTGAGTGTTATGTTTCCGCTTGTTAGCCCACCTAAAAAGACTAAACTACCTGCAAGAACGCTGTTAACCAAGTGATAAACAATCTCTTTTTTCTCAAATTCAATCATATCTTAGCCACCTCTTTTTGTTTAATCTCGCTCTTTTTCTCGCCTTTGATACTACCATCTTTCCTCTCATCTGTCTTTAAATTCTCAGCGATATTTTCAGGGAAATTGAACTCTACATCCAGCCCTAACTGGAGTTTAATTTGTTCTTCCAAGAAGAGTTGGTTCCTCTCTATTACCTGCTGAAAAGCTAAATACATAATTTTTGAGGATGCTTCTGTTGCATCTTTGCCATAGCCCAAAATTACTTCTGGTACTCCTTCGGAGATTAAGAAATAATGATTAAGCGTGTTTATCCACGGCAAAGGGTCCAAAGTTGAATATTGCGGAATAGCAGCTCTTTCGAGCTCTACCGTATCTTTTGGAATAAAAAGATTTTCTTTATTTTTGTAAGTTGTTTCTACTTTTGCCTTAAAAGCTGTTATTTCTGAGCTGTCATCTGTGTCCAATTTCCATATATTTAGAGGCGAGACATATCTGTGGAATACCAGTTTCATATCTTCCATCGCCTCGTTTCTCATCAAAATAATCCTTTCTATCTTTTCGATTGTGCTTCTGCCGTGAGGCTCATCTCCCAGCCTGTTCCAGGATAGATGAAATATGTCTTCAGGCTTAAATTTTATTTTTGTTCCTGTCGAGATAACATTTTGTTCATATCCTGTTATTATTCCAGAGTCATTTGAAACTATCGACATACTTCCTGGGTTAATTGGTTTTAGATTAACCAGCTCTCCCCTGTGGTTCTTTATTATTTCTGCAAAAGAATCCCCGCATATCGTATAAGCTGTAATCATGTTATACATTATTCCGTTAAAGGTGTCTTTGCCATTTCCTTTAATCTTCCCTAATATCTTTTTTACTTTAACATCAGCTATAAACCCTTTTCCTATAGTCCAGATGGCTTTTTTATCTATAACAGCTTGGAGCTCAGGAATAACCTTATAATATCCAAACCATTTTGACCAATTAGGCATAAAAGAAGTTCCAGGAGTGTCCTGCTCCGCACTATTTACAGAAGTCTCAAAACCGCTTAAATTCGTTAAATCTGATGTTGTTGCATTAGAAATGCGTTGATTTGACATACTTTTGCATAGTTTTGCATATATTTAAACTTTATTGAGTTTTAATAAATTGTGTTATTCGCTACCGTGTTTCCTGTTCCTGAATCGTCTACCGCTTCATCGCAGATATTGCTGGTTACATTATTATAGTTTGCTCCTGACAATAAAAATATTTCTGCTACCTTGTTTCCGCTTACTTTATTCCTCACACATCCAGAATTTAAAGTTAATTCATCTGTGAAGTTGTTATTTGTTATTTTGTTGTCTGTCGAGTTTGTTGCTAATGTAAAACTATCACTTGCGACATTTTCAGAATAAGTTGAGTTGTCTATTTCTGACATCTTTGTCTTTTTTAATAAACATCCTGTTACCTGCATTTTTGAAGCTGCTCCTGTAGCATAGAGCAGGTTTTCGCAATCTATTACCGGGTTCTCAAAGTCGCAATTTACCCACCTAATCCTGGCGAGTCCTGCTCCTCCGTTAAATATGCCTTTATCAACGTTGTTTATTTGGTCTGCACAAAGTAAAGTTAAATTTTCAAAAATTAAGTCCGTGCAGGAAGATATATCAAAAAAGTTTATATCTTGGTCTTCTGCTTCTGAGTTATCGCACTCTATAGTTATGTCTCTTATTATTGATTTTGTGCAACCACTCATATCGACAATTTCCGTGCAGTCATCTGTCACATCAATATGTATTATAGACGCTAAACCTGAGCCGATTAGCTTTACATTTGAATACATAGTTAAAGGAACTGTTTCTGTATAAGTTCCATTTTTAACATAAACCGTGCCTCCTCCTGCTGAAACTGCATCTAAAGCATCTTGAACGCTTGTATAATCTCCTCCTGAAGCGGCTACGGTCTTATAAGCAGATGGTCCTACAGGACCTGTATCTCCTTGTGGACCTTGTGCTCCTTGTGGACCTTGGTCTCCTTGAGGTCCTTCATCTCCTTGTGGACCTTGGTCTCCTACAGGGCCAGCAGGTCCTACAGACGCCAAAATATCCCAATATTCAGCATTTGGTGGAGTTTGGTTTTTATTATCTTTTATGCAGATATAAGAGCTTCCTGTTGTGTCTAAATAAACTCCATCATCTATTGTGTAATCTGCTTCAGCATCCCAATTACCTCTCCAATTCATTACAGAAGAATAATAGACTCTGTCTCCTGCGTTTTTAGCTACTGAATTATCATCATTAGAAAAACCGAATATATCTCCTTCAGAATCTCCAAAAGATAAAGCCATTTATGCTCCTTTCATATAAGTAATTTTGTCCTGCTCTTGTAATATTTTTAGGCAATCCATCGCTCTTTTATATAAAACTTTGATTTGGTCTTCTGCGTCTATCCTTTGGAGGCTCGTCATAGTTGTTCCTGACATATCATAAGCTATGACATAAATCGCTGTTAGATTTGTTTGGATTTCGTTTAGGATATATTTAACATCTACATTTAGACCTGCATAATTATCTGAGAAATTGTATTTGCAGGCTACATTTATAAATGATTCTACTCCTTTGGCATACGCTAAAACATACGCTTCGCCTTTAGATGTTGCATTTGCTCTTGCTCCTGCTTTATATCCTACTTCTGTAACCGTGCAAAATGTCGGTTCTGCCATATGCGTTTTGTAGTGCCTAATATATATAAATTTTATTGAGTTTATCGTTACGTCCTGAATTTTGGGCAGTTTATTTATATTCGCAAAATGCCTTTCAGGCACCCCTGAAAGCTCGGGTGGAAGTTAGATCATAAGAAATAATGAGGCAACCCACATATTTCGATGTTCTAACAACCCCGAGAAGTCGAGTTTGGTATTTTGAGGCACCCCCCAAAATTCTAAACGAGACGGCATTTAAGAATAATAAAGAAAAGCGGAGCGTCTGCCCAAAATTCGGAGTTTTTAGTAGAAATAAATATTCAGCCCTTTATTCTTGATACACCAGCATACTCTTACAAATGCTTCAGATAAATGCGAGTCAGGACCATAAATCTTTAGATTTTTGTCTGCAGTATATTCGAAAGTCATACTTTTTAAGCTCTTTAACAGCTTCAAATCTGATATTATCTCTATTTCTGGCGGCTCTTTCTCCATTATTACGATAGCATTTGTATATAAATCCTCTTTCAGAATCCTTGTGTTTCTTCCATCTTCTAATGATTTCGAGCTGTTATTCAAGCCAACCACTTTCCTGTTTAGCTTCTCTCTCAAAATATCATATACTCCTGCCCCTACTCCTGCATCATCTATGAAAATCTTTGCAAACTGGAAGGTTTCGTACAGTTTTATAATCCTTCCAGCAGTCTCAACAAGAGTCTTTTTTTCTGACGTTTCTACATAAACAATCTTTATTTTATTGCTTTCTGAAAGCTCAGCAATAACAAAAGCATTTTCGTCCTCTCCGAACCTGGCTATATCAGCCCCTAAGTAATATTTCTTTGTTTTGTCATAATTCTCTTTGAAATCCCATCTTATAAACGTCATCCTCTTTTTTATTAAGTCTGTTTTGAATAGCTGGTTAAATTCATCTACAAACTCGCCTAAATACTCCTGGGCATATTCCAGCTTTGATAATCTGTTCTTTTCTTTCTTCAAAAATTCCCTACTTATCCTTGTGCAACTCTCAGCCGATATGTGAAATTGCTTAAATTCATCATCATAAAAGGAATTATAGAAAAAGCCGCCTTTTCCGAAGGGGGTGGAAAGGAGAATAATCCAGCCAAGAAGTCGCTCCTTTCGGCTGACCGCAATCATTGGCGTGACTGCGAGCCAAACCATCTCCGGAATAAAGGCGGCTTCATCGGCTATTAAAAAGTCGATTGTGAAGCCCTTTATATAAACGCCTGTCTTTCCAGCAGGAAGTGAATATATCCTGCTTCCGTTCTTTAATCTTATCTCTGTTTTTGTGGGCAATTCCTCAAAAAGCCCATATTTCATCTCAAAAGCCCTTTTATGCTCAGAATTCTGCTTAATGCTCATTTTTGGGTTTTCCTTATATCCACCCGCTCTCTCAAGCATCAAGGAGTGCACTTTATTTAGCTCTAAAAGCGTTTTTTCAAAGATTAGGCTACTTTGCCTTTGTGCCGCCGCAATCATCAACGTAATCGAGCCAGAGTGGGTTATCGCCAATTTTGCAGATTTCTTTGCTACAATGACAGACTTTCCTACCTGCCTTCCAGCTCTTATTGTAATATTGCCATCATAATCTAAAACCTCCTTCTGCCATTTATCTGGCCTGAAGGGGTCTTTTTCTACGCTTTCCTTATAAAGCTCTAATAGCTCAGTTTCCTGCATTTGGCAAGTCTTGTATAAATTTCCGTTTCATCTCATTATTAAGCTTTTCCAAGTAATCAATATCCAGCGTCAAGAGCTTTATCTCCCAGGTGTAACCTTTGCTATTTTTAATCAGCTTGATGCTTTCTCTTTGCTCTATCTGCGGTATCTGTTCGGCTTCCATTTTCCCTCCTTCTTATCCTGCATATTCTATTTTGTCGTCTTTTATCTTTTTTCCTTTTAAAATGTTGTCAGCTTCCTTTAGATAAGCTTTAGCCATCTCTAAGACGTTTTGCCCTATATAGAGGTTTATTGTTGCGTCTCTAATCTGTGCTTCTGCTCCCTTCTTGACCTGTTCCCAGTCCTTCGCTTCTAATGCCATCTGTTTTCACCTCGTTTTGTTTTTCTGCTTTTGATTCAATCTCGAAATAAACCTTACATCTTTTGCAGTAATACCTTATCTTGTCCTTAATATATATGCTTTCTGTTTCGCCTGAGCAATAAACGCATTTAACCTTATTTTCATCCGCTTCCATTTAGCCACCTTTTTTGATACAGCTCTTTTTGCATCAAATCTGCGTTTTTTATGTATTCTACGCAAAACGTCAGGTTTTCCTTCTGAATCTCTACTATTTTCTCTTTCTCGACGATTGTTGGTGTGCATATTGGTCTTGGGCTATCCGCAAGGATCAGCCCAACGATTAGACCAATAATTCCAGCTATTGCGATTCCTATTATCCAAAATCCAGTTTCACCCTTTTTTGAAAAATTAGGAAAATTAAAAATAGGTTGGGGGGTGGTGTATAGTAGTTTAGTTTTAGCCAAGAATCGCTTGTTTGTTTGTTTTGTTTGTTTGTTTTGTTTCATTTTGTTTTTTTCGTTTAGTTTCCCCTTTGATAAGGGGATTAAGGGATAGACTGCGTTGTTTTACTTGTGTAAAACAACGCAACCAAGCTCTTGACGCATTTAAACCACCCAGATTGTTTTTGACATACATATACGTCCGTGTGGTTTGAGGGAAAGTGAGCTTGTGAACGGCTCAAACCACCTCGAGTCTTTTTGGCGTTTTCTCGTCCGTCCCCCCTTCCGCAGAAGGGGGGCGAGGGGGGTTAGTTAGGGGAATTCCCCGTTCCTTTCCCCAAATATCTATAAATCAGGCAAAGGGTTTTGGGGAAACCTGCTCTTTGTCGGAGCTCCGACTTTATCCGTAGATAACCTGACTTTATTTTTTCCTTAAAGTCAGGCATAGTTGAGCCGAGCCGAGTGTAGGCAAAGCCTGATAAATGAGGCGAGGCGAGACTACAAATCATTTTTATACCACCATCTCCACCTGTCAAGCCTTTTTATCCATCCGAGCTTTTTTAATGCAGTTATATGGCTCTTTAGAGTTAGCCTGTTTGTCCCGCACTCTTCCATTATTGCTCTCTCTATTGTTGCCAATAATGTGGTTATCTTTCCGGTCTTTTTATTAAGCTCTTGGACTCTCCACAAGACCCTTTTTTCCTGTTCTATGCTCATTTAACCTTTTCTATGTTCTCCTTTACAGAATCAGGTATAATGTTAGCATACTTCCCCTTTTTCATCGTGATAAACTCAACATTTTTCCCTATTATCTCTTTATCGATGTTTACCTTTTGACCTACCACAAAAACAACGTTCAGCCTCTTTAGGAGCTGACCCAGTTTGCTTTCTTCCATCAGCATCGTAGGGTACCCTACCTTAAGCTTTATTCCCTGCGTCTCTATGACTACATCTGTATAGGCATATGGTGTTGTCCTGTATTCTACTCCTGTTATGATACCTGTGTGTTTTCCATCATCTATGCTCACATTTGGCTTTACTTCAATTTCCATATTCTTTCCTCCTATTTTTTTTTATCTGTTCTTCTATCTCTTTTGTAATTCTTGCTTCTTCTTCCTCGTCCAGTTTTCTAATCACAGCCCTGATCCTGCGAACGCTTGAGTTAGGCAGGGCTGTGCAGTTGTCTAAGCGTTCGTTTAATCTTTCCAAAATTTTAAGGAACATTATAACGCCTCGTTCAGTTCTTCTAATTTTGGAGCTTTTTCCAGCACATTATAGAATACTTTGTTGTCTACCTTTGTCTTTCCTACCCAGCCTTTTAATCTCAAACCTGCCAATATTCCGTTTAAATAGCCATAATCTATCCTTAATTTATGAGCTATCATCCGACCATATTTAAATGGAGTATCTGCGTTTAGCAAAAAAATCAGAATTCTTGCCTCGCTTCTCTTTATCTCTCTCTTTTTTGCCATTATTCACCTCTCGTCAATATTGTAACCAATATAATTACTACTCTATACTACTATTATATAAACTTTGTGAATTATCAGCAAAGCAAAATAGAAACCTTTAAATAATTGTCCATCTTACCAAGATTTAATTAGCTGGATTTCTAAAAAATTAAATAACTAATTTTCTTTTTGTATTACTTTTTCTTTATTCCTATACTGCTCAGAGTTAAGAAGCAGTAGTAGTGAGTAGTAATTAAGAAATATCTGTAATCAATCCATTTTTATAAGTTATGGTCTT
>Ga0172371_10012703_pt1 | contig 11053 bp, 10 predicted proteins | sample Lak12m_FD_114543 | JGI IMG/M metagenome (GOLD analysis project Ga0172371, IMG submission 114543) | Freshwater microbial communities from Kabuno Bay, South-Kivu, Congo - kab_022012_12m | ecosystem: Environmental > Aquatic > Freshwater > Lake | place: Democratic Republic of the Congo: South-Kivu... | reverse complement strand
TAAATCTAAAAAATAATCGATGTCGGTTGTCGCTGTACCCCCAAAACAATATTTTTGCTTATCAGTGCCATTTAAAAATAAGCTGCGAGACAATCCGTCGTTAAAGTCATCCAAGACAAGCGGAAATAACTTAACGTTGCCGTTTCGGCTTACGTTTACCTGGTGAGTAGTTAAGGCGTCTTGAGTTAATTGGTCTAAGCTTGAAATTGGCTTACCAGAAGTTGGAGAAATTAGATCCCAGGCTATAATTTTTCGACAATTTATATTTTTATCAAATATTACCTGAATAAGTCTGTCGGTTTGCTGTAAAACATTTTTTTGTGGGTTTAATTGGCTAACCTGAACAATCACAGCAACTTTTGCCTGTTTTTGCAATCGATTGAATTCTTTTTCGAACAGACTTATGTTTATTTCATTTTTTACTTTGTCTGATTGAATAACGATTAATAAATAGTTAACGAGTTCTTGTCTGTTTTCTTGAGAAACTAACTGCAGATTATTCTGAGAAAAATATTCTGCAAGGACGGTAATTAAATTTTGATTATTACCAATAATTTTTATGTTACCGTTAGTAATTTTATTGTTGGGCATGTTTGTATTTCAAGTATATCGTAATCTTTTGTTTGAAAAATAAATTTATTGATGGTTTTATTGTTATTACTTTATTTAATTTTTATTTTGACTTTGTCTTTGTTTTATTTTTATGCCTATTTTTAAGTTTGTTTTGTTCTTACACCCACACGTGAAATTCCAGGCATGATTCATTTTTAGTTTTCCACAGTGTTAAACAAAACCAAAAATGTTTTTGAAAATATGATTTTTCTATCATCCAACCAGAGGGCGTTTTTCCTGGAAATAACGGTTGTTATTTTGACCGATCGAGAGCTTGGTTAACAAGCTTATCGGCAATTTTATTTTGTTCTCGACGAATATGAGAAAAAATTATTTCCCGACAAAGAGATTGATTTCTTAGGGTAACTATTAAGTTTTTCAGCATGTAACTAAGTTGTTGTAAGTTTTGATCTTTGATTTTGTATTGTCCGTTTAATTGTTTGACTACTAGTTCAGAATCAAGCATAAAGTTTAACCTGTGTGATTTTATTTGATTAGCAATTAAATATTCCAGGGCTTTAATAACAGCCATATATTCAGCAGTGTTGTTGGTGGCTCTCCCGAGACATTCAGAAAGCTGAAAAACACTACCGGAATCTGCTGTGGCGTTAACGCCAATTGCCGCAGGCCCGGGATTACCACGAGAGCCGCCATCGGTAAAAATATTTAAAATTTCATATTGCAGGTTTAACATTTATTGTTTATGGTGACAGAACTGATGTTTAATAATTAGGGCAAGAAACAAAACGAGTATAAGTTTATTTTGAGTTAATGTCCACCAGTAATGGTCGACCGAACCGGTAATCGCTAAAACTATTAATAAATTAGTTGGTAGCTTAACTGTGTTTTTGTGTTTGTAAAAAAAATAAACGGAGAGGGCAAGGCCAAGCAATCCAACTTCACTGATTAATAACAGTGGCAAACTGTGAATAGGCTGAAGAGAAAAAACATAAGTCTGTGACGGGGGAAGGTAGTTTTTTAAACCAATAATAAAATTGTTAAGACCAACTCCAAAGACGGGGTAATTTTTTATAATTGATAGTGTTGGTATTCCCAGATAAAGACGGGAATATATCGAGGAACTAAAATTAAATGACCGAGACAACAAGGGAAATAAGGGCAACAAACCAACGAAGAAAAAGGTCAGTAAAATAACTTTAGTTTTTAAAAAATGATTTAAAGAAGTTAGTTTTAAAACTAACAAAGTAATTATAGCGGCCTTAGAAAAAGTCAAAAAAATTCCAAAGGTTATTAAGTGCTTGAATAGGCTATGCTTTGGCTTTAAATTTTTGAGAATTAACAAACAAATCAAAAGATAACCGGCCAGGGAATTGGGGTGAGAAAAAGTGCTATAAGGTCGAAGAAAATTTTTAATGTTAAAAAATTGGGTTTCGAAATTTAACTTGGCAATGTTAGGAGTAGCTAGGCTGAAGTTTCTTTCGCCGACAAAATAAAATAAGCCGTTTAGCGAAGATTGTTTCACTGTTTGGGCTAATTCCAAACCAATAACCAGAAGGAGCGATAGGCTGAAAGGAAGAATTAATCTTGAACGAAGATTTTTTTCTTGCTTTAAAACCAAGAAAAAAAAGAAGTATAAAATAAAACGAATCCAGGCAGAAAAAGCAATTATCGGATTAAGGGCAAGTGTTGTGTTTGAACAAATTACAAGAAGGGCAACAGTAAAAAAAATTTTATTTTTTACAAACAGAGAGAGCAAATTCTGCTTTAGGATAGCCGTGTTTATAAATAGATAAATTAAAAGAAAAAGGTCAACGAGGTAAATAGTAGGGGATAAATAATCGATTCTAAAACCAGCTAAATAACTCCATTGGGGCCAAAAGTGAAACCCCAGTTGTGTTGGTAGTAGAAAAATAATTAAAAATAATACTGTCCGGGCAAACATAATGACAGTATAACTTTATTTAGTTTTAGGAAAAACAAAAAGTTGGCGATTAACACCTTCTCCGCGAGATACCGTGGTTATCTGGGGATTTTTTTCTAGATGAAGATGAACCAGGCGGCGTTCATAAGAGCTGAGGTTGGGAATAATTATTTCCTGTTTTAAACTGATTGATTTAGCGGCTGCTGAATCGGCAAGGGCACAAAGCGATTCTTCTCGCCGACTTTTGTAATCATTGACGTTAATAGATAGCTTAACCCATTCCCCCATTCGTTGGCTAAGCATAAGGGCTAATATCAACTGAAGTGACGACAAGCCCTCACCATGATTACCTATATACAAACCTGTTTCGTTTTCGGGTAAATTTATTTGAAGAGAAACGGCTTCCTCCTCAAATTTAATTTCGAACTGATCCGGAGTAAGAGCAAGGAGTTTTAGGGTATTTTCTAGAATTTGAATAGTTTTTGATTGATCAATTTTCATGTTTTAATTAATTTATTTTTAATTAAAATTAATCCTCCCGGCCCCGAGATTATATACTGCTGGACGGCGGAAAACAATGTTGTGGCAACCCAATACAAAGCAAGACCTGAAGGAAATTTTAAGGAAATAATTATAGTCATTAAGGGCATCATGTAAACCATTTGCTGCTGCATGCTTTGGGCCATTTCCAAACTGTTTTCTTCTTTTTGTTTTTCTTTTTTGTTCTTGGGGGCCTTGACGTGAGTTTCTAAGCCGGAACGCATCATAAGCGAAAATACTAACTGACTTAGTCCGGCAACAATTGGCAAAATATAATACGGGTCAGGTTTACTTAAGTTTAACCAAAGGAAGGTCATGTTAACTGTTTGGTTGTTTATGACACCTTGATTGATAAACTTGATAAAAACTTGATAAAGGGCAATTAAGATTATTAGCTGAATAATTTGAGGTAAACAACCAGCGGCGGGGTTAACCCCATTTTGTTTGTATAGTTCGAGTTGGGCCTGTTGGAGCTTAACCTTGTCCTTGTGTTTTGTCTTTAACCTATCTAGCTGAGGCTTAAGCTCTTGCATTTTTTTAGCAGAACGAAGAGAGGGGATGGTAACAGGAACTAAAACCCCTCGAATAATTAAAGTTAAAAGAATAATGGCTAAGCCAAAACTGTTACCGGTTAAGCTATAAAGAAAGATTAACAAAGCGGTAATTGGTTCAATAAGGAAATTTAACATTTTTTAATAATTTTTTATTAGGGAACGGGGTCAACTAAAGAAGATTTTGACCACGGGTGGCAACGAAACAGTCGCTTGAAACCTAAAATCCCTCCCCGAATGATACCATATTTTTTGACCGCCAGATGAAAATATTCTGAGCAGGTGGGGGTAAAGCGACAAGCGTTATTGTTCCCCGACAATGAACTGGTTAAAAAATGGACAAGGGGAGAAATGAAACGGTGATAAAAAATAAACATGCTTTATGAATTAGGCTGTGTCTTTAAAAAAATAGTATTTGTAATTTTTACAAGGTCGGTTAGGACTTCGGTGGATGTGGTAGTTAGGGCTGGTTTTTTGAGAATAATGATCGCTTCTAGTTTGTTGGGGAACTGATGAATGTTGGTGCGAATAATTTCGGTAATTTTTCTTTTTAAACAGTTTCTGGTGACAGCAGATTTTGAAACTTTTTTGGAAACAACAACGGAAAACTTAGGAGCATCGTTGGTCACGGTGTAAGAATAGACAAGGGTGAATAAAAGAGAATGTTTAACTTGGCCTATTTGGCGAAGGCGATTGTGGTGAAAACGAAGATTAAGGCGATTAGAAATATTTAACATTTTATGTTTTATATTTTACATTGAAACCGCTTTGGAAATTTAGTTGGGTTTTAGGCAGAAAGTTTTTTTCTACCTTTGAGGCGACGGCGCTTAATGGTGTTTCGGCCATCGTTTGTAGACATGCGATTGCGAAACCCGTGCTTGCGGGCTTGTTTAATTTTTTTTGGTTGGTAGGTTCGTTTGGGCACGAGGGGTGTTTAAGGTTTAATATTGTATATTGTACATTGGGTTTGCTTGTTGAGCAAATTAGAACAAAAGAAGAAGAGTTTCAGGTGTTCGGAATGTGGATAGTTTGTTCTATTATCGAGATATATCGTGTTTGCTTTTGGGTAAATTGGGGGTTTAGTTTTTTGTGGAAAAGTGGTTACAATCAGTACAAATGAAAATCGATACTGAGCAGCTGTGGAGACAGGTTTGCGGAGATTTGGGGGTATCGCTCTCCCCGGCAACGTTAACCACATATCTTCAACCTTGTTTTGTTAATTCAATTACTTCAATTGACGATGACAGAATTATTGTTGAAGTTGGGGTACCGACTTCTTTCCACGGTCGAACAATTGACGAGCGATATTATGGACAAATAAAACGATCTCTTGAAAAACAACTAGAAAAACAGTGCGAACTGGCACTTAAAGTACTGCCAAAAAAAGGGGGTGACAGCGGAAAGACCCTTACTCCAAACGAGGGGTTGTTTGAATCAGCGGATAAACCAGCGGCCAGCGACGCTAGTGGTTTAAATCAAAGGTTTGCCTTTGAAAATTTTGTAGTTGGTGGTTCAAACAATTTAGCTTATGCAGCGGCCAGGGCGGTAGTGGATAATCCAGGAAGTCGACATAACCCGCTTTTTATCTGGGGAGGGGTTGGTGTAGGAAAAACTCACCTGATGCAGGCAATCGGGCACGGCCTGGTAAACAAAGGGGTGGGCAAAGTAACTTATATTTCTAGTGAACAATTTACCAACGACCTAATTAACTCTTTTCGAAACAAAACAACAGACGGATTTAAGAAAAAATACCGACGAGTAGGAGCACTGTTAATTGACGATGTCCAATTTTTTGCCGGGAAAGAAACGTCACAAGAAGAGTTTTTTCACACTTTTAACGACCTTTATATGGCAGGGGTGCAAATCGTAATAACTTCTGACCGAAAACCACAAGAGATCGCTCAAGTAGAGCAGCGTCTAATATCCCGTTTTTTAGGTGGCTTAACGGTGGATATTGGGTTGCCAGATTACGAAATGAGGGTGGCAATTTTAAAAAAGAAGGCAACAGAACTGTCTTTAGACACAGATCCGGAGATTATTGACCTGATTGCTTCGAACGTAATGACTAACGGGCGTGAGCTTGAAGGTCTTTTTATACGACTGGCTAATGTCGCTAGTGCGGAAGGTAATCCGATTGATAAAGAAATGGTCGAAAGAATTGTGGGGGTTAAAAGAGCGGAAGACAAAAAGATTGTACGACCAGTCATGGTAATTGGAGCGGTGGCAAAAAGGTTTGATTTTCGCAATAAAGATTTGTCGGGTAAAAGTCGTCGGGCAGAATTGGTCCGCGCCAGACATATTGCGATGTATTTATTAAACAAAGACTTGAAATTAACCCTGGTTCAAACCGGAAGCCTTTTGGGAGGACGTGACCACACAACCGTTATGCACGGGGTGGAAAAAATCTCAAAAATGTTTGATATTAATCAAGGCGTAAGAGAACAGGTGATGGCTATTAGAAATGAGTTATACAAAATTTAATTAATGATGGGGATAAATAAAATATTTGGGGAAAATAAAAATAGTTGTAAACATTGTCTAAGTTTTTTTCCCCAAATTTATACACAAATTAATAGGGTTAGTCACTTTGTTTTAGGCAGTATAATTAAGGTTAATCGTGTTCTGTTAAGGCAATTTATCAAAGAAAATTTAATTAACCTCAATTTATCAAGAAGTGTTTATGCCCGATGTCCACATATCAACAACGTCTAATACTAAAGTTACTAAATTAGTTATTAAAAGTAACCAAAAAGATGAAAATAAATGTTTTAGCAGAAAATTTAAATAAAGCAGTAGGAATGGCCAGTAGAATGGTTTCTGGAAAAACACAGTTGCCTGTTTTAAATAACTTATTGATTCGGGCAAAAAAAACAGGATTAGAAATTTGCGGAACTGATTTGGAAATAAGTTTGTTGGTTGAAGTGGGAGCAAAGGTAGAAGAAGAGGGTGAGGTGTTAGTGCCGGCAAAAATTTTAGCAGAATTAGTGTCGACCTTGCCGAACGGGGTTGTTGATTTGTCTTTAGAAAAACAAACATTATTATTGTCTTCCGGTGGGGTAAGGGCGGAAATAAGCGGTTTGTCGGCAGATGAGTTTCCGACTATTCCTAGATTTAGCGGAAAAGGAATAAAGTTTGATATTGATAAATTTAGAAAAAAAATGTCCCAGATTTTAGTGGCAGTAGCAAAAGAGAATTCTAGGCCAGTTTTAGAAGGAATTGGATGGTATTTGGATAAAAATAATTTGGAATTAGCAGCAACGGATGGTTATAGGTTGAGTGCAGATATATTTAAACTAAAGGAAATTAATGTTTCGGTTCCTAGTGAAATTGTAGTGCCAGCGAGAGCGATAAGTGAATTGTTGAGAGCAACAACAGAAGAAGACAAGGATCTGTTAATTGAAATAGATAAAGAAAAACAACAAATAATATTTAAGTTTCAAGGAGTGGAGATAACCAGCCGATTGATTAACGGAGAGTTTCCACCTTTTAAGCAAATTATCCCGAGTGACTGGTTAACTCGATTAATAGTATCAAAAGAAGAGTTGTTGGCAGCGGTGAAAAGAGCGGCCGTTTTTGCTAGAGGAAATGCGAATATTGTTTTGTGGGAGATTGGTCAGGATAAATTTACAGTTTCGGCTAGTAGCACAGAAATTGGCAAAAATGTTTCAGAAATAGCAACAGAGATGGAGGGGGAAGATCTAAAAGTAGCCTTTAACGGTCGTTATTTGATTGATTATTTAATGTCGGTAGAGAGTGATAAAGTGGTGTTTGAATCAGCGGGAGAATTAAAACCAGGAGTGTTTAAGGTTGAGGGAGAGAGTTTAATACACATTATTATGCCGATAAGACAAAGTGATTAGTCGTGGAATTTATTAGGATCGAAACTTAAACTGTATTCCGGAGCATATTTTTCGATAAAAGTGTTGATATCGGTGGGAGGAAAATATTTAATTGATAACCCAAGGCCTTTGTTTTCTGTAGCCTCAAGAGCGAAACCTTGTTTGAGAAAAACATAGAGGTAAATACCACTAAGACTTGTTTGGCTGTAGAGTTTTATAGGGGTTGCGTTGAACTCTTTGGTGTATTTTTCGATGAGGTTTTCTTGGGGCTTTTCAACTAAGGGACGATCAATAAGCTCAGTTTGCCTTGATTGTTCGTTAATGGTTACTTTGTAAGGCAAATAAGGATTGGTAGATGCAAATTGATAGATAGTAGTAGTCTCACTTGATTTGGTTGACGATATTGGTTGGCCAAACTGCTCAATAACTTTATCGAGGGTGGTTTTGCCAGCACTAAGAGAACTAAATTCGATGGAACTAGATGGTTCGAGAGTTGGCTGAAGAGAAGAGACGGAAGACGGAGAGGTGGTTGAGGGGGTAACAACCTTAAGGAATATTCCGAGGAGAATAAGAAGACAAAGTGAAACGATGACAATGGTTTTGGGGGTTATTTTCTTCATTTTTACAAATTAATTAAAAATGTGTTCTTGGGCAAATTTATAATGGGCGGGGTATTGGCTTGAAAGAAGCTGGGGGTTAGAAATATATAGAGCGACAGTTTCGGCAAAATCTTCATCGTCTCCAGCAGTTGAGTTAAAAGGATAGGTGCGAACTCGACCTTCTTTGAGGATGTTTTGGTCAAGGTGAAAATCTTGAAAAATATTTCCGTAATGATGAATAAAAATGTGGCCAGTTTCGTGAGAGAGAGTGTAAAGATTAAAACCTTTGTCATAAATAGTAATGGTGTTTCCCAGAACGAAACCACCAACAGAACCATTGTTGCCACCATAAACAAGCTGGATGTCACCACCAGCACAAATTTTAGTAAGAAGAGATGAAGGTAATTGAGAGATGAATGAACGAAAGGTGGTCTTTTGTTGGTCTGACCAAGGATATTGACCACTAAAAACAAAACACTCAACTTTATTATCGGTATCGGTAAAGGTATCGTTGGGGTTGGGAGTGTAAGTGCCAAGCCCGAAAGAGGTGCCGGCAGTGGGAAGTCCTAGCTGAGCAAAGGAGCCGATGATGGGAGCAATCGTGAAGGTAGAAAGATAGAGAAAAACGGCAACGCCGACAGCGGCGAGAATGGGGGTAGCGATGGCAGCAGCGGTAGCGGTGGCAACAGTGGTCATTAGAGCGACTGGGGCCATAACAAGAGCACTTATACCGGCCCCAGCCATACCCGCTAAGTCACGAGCTCTAACCTTTTCTCCCCAGAGAGCGACGGCCAATTCATCGAGGGCTTTTTTGATTTGGCCGATAGTTTTTTCAATTAAAAATGCCCCAACCTCAACGATTATGCCGACAGCGATACCAAGACCGGGAATGGCGTTTAGCGCTTGGCTGGCAGCAGCCAATCCTTGAACAAGGGCCTGTTTGGCGATAAACTTAGCTCCCTCTTTGAGCCCCTTTTTAAGAAGAGCATTAACGGCTTTTTTGCCAAAAGTATTAATGGCGGACCTAAGAAGGGTTTTACCAATCTTACTACCGATTTGCCGGACAAAGAATTCGCCGGCTTTTCGACCAAGCCAACTTTTAACAAACTGAACGGGATGGAAAATGGCGTTTAAATATTGGCCACCAGGAAGCTGAGGAATTTTATTGTTTATTAAGGCGAGAGGTTTTGTAAAAAAACTAGAGATTTTACCAAAAATGTTAGGACTGGAACCTGCCGAAGATGGTGTTTGGCGAGATTGAGGACTAATTTCTTGACCAAGAGCGCTATTACTAACACTTCTTGCTCCGGCGAGAATAGCAAAAAACCTCAGCGGATCTTTTTGTCTGATTTTACCCAGATTGGAGTTTGGGTTTGAAGCGGCGGAGGCAATTTGAGATAGGGTGGCAGAACCGGTTTGGCTAAGAAAGCGAATACTAATACCAAGAGTTTTTCCACCCAAACCATCGGTAATAGCAGCAGCTTGGCTGGCTGTTTGTGGCGGATAGGCGAGAAACGGGGTTTCGGGTAAGTCTTGACGGGCAGCAGTGGTTAATTGGTGGGCAAAGTTTTCAGAGGGATCAAGGTGTCCGAGAATTATGGGATTAGAAGCGAGAGTATCGAGAGTTTGGGCAACTGTTTGATGAAGTTGACTTAAGTATTCAACCGTGTCAGGAGGGAGAGGGAAGTAGGTGGAGAGATTTTTTTCAGAAGGAACAGAAAGGGTGGCAAGATTGATGCTGGTTTGAGTAGCGGAGTCAAGAAGAAAGGTGGGTGGTAAAACGAAAATTTGTTCGGGGCTGACGGGAGTAGTTTTTTGGCTGATTTGTTGAAGAAGATCAGCGATGGCTGGAGCTTGTTTTGGGTCAACTAAAGCTAAAGCAGTAGTAATGTCGAGATTGGAAGAGAGAGGGGGGTAATTGGCAACAGCAAGCGCGGAGAGAAGTTCGGGTGTTTGCTGGAGAAGATGGAGAACAGTAGTGGTTTGAGAAGGATCGGTTAAAGCTTCGGCGAGAGTATCCTTTGTTTTTGGTGGAAGAGAGGAGTTGCGAATAAGATCAAAAACAACCTGGGAGGCGGAGGGTGAAACAGAGAGTGTTTCCTGGAGTTCTCTAATAGCTGATTCTTGAACCTTAAGACTATTCGCGGGGTTGGCAACAGTCTCAACAAGTTTTCTGATGTTTGGAGGTTGAAAATCCTCGTCGACAGAAAGGATTAAATTTTGGGTAAATTCTTGGGATTGGTCTGGAGATAGATTAAAAGAGGCGGCTAAGATAGCAGCAGTTTGAACAGCAGCCTGAGTAGGGTTATTTTTGGAACCGGTTTCGTTAAGGGCAGAATTGAAAGTTTCTGTGTCAACAAGGGGTTGTTTTTTATTTTGCTCGAGAACTTGACGCATTTGATTGAGCTTTAGAACTTTGGCGACGATAGCCCTTTGTTTGGTGGTTAAGTCGGGACGGTGTTTGGCAAGAGTTTCCTCGACTTGCTCTTGGTTGTAGTGATACTCGACGACGAGGCGAGCCAGGAGAGCTTGGTTTATGGCGGCGGATTGATGGCGAAGAGGAGAATCTTCCCGAGAGAGAAAGACAGTATCGAGAATCGAAGAGTCGGCGGTAAAAGCAGAAAAAGCTTCTTCCGGGGTGTTAAATAGATGAGAACCAAACAGGCCGTTGTTTAAGAGGAAAGCGGCGGTAACGAACTTTTTGTCTTTGTCTGGGAGCTTAGAGAACTGGGGATAGCGAAGAACGAGACCCTTAAGATAAGTGAGGGAATCAAGATCCTGATTGGTAGATTGAGGCATGAATATAGTTTAGCATTGGATGAGGGGAAGAGGGCTGTTGTTACAGCCCTCTTCCTAGACAAAGATTGGAGAACTACTTCAGTTCAAGTTGCTGGCCATTGGGGGGAGCAGGAGGAAGTTCACTATTAACCCCGTCGAAGAACCATTGTTGGGTTAAGAGATCCATGTCGGAGAGACATTTACCTACAGGGACCTCGAGCCTGACCTCTTCTCCATTGGTGTTGAGACCGG
>Ga0172371_10012699_pt1 | contig 11056 bp, 9 predicted proteins | sample Lak12m_FD_114543 | JGI IMG/M metagenome (GOLD analysis project Ga0172371, IMG submission 114543) | Freshwater microbial communities from Kabuno Bay, South-Kivu, Congo - kab_022012_12m | ecosystem: Environmental > Aquatic > Freshwater > Lake | place: Democratic Republic of the Congo: South-Kivu... | reverse complement strand
TTACTTTTTGTTTGAATGCATTACTGTAACGGTAACTTGTCCTGGTTGACATCACTCTTTTCTCCTCTTTTTTTGTCAACCTATTTCAGGACGGGACAGAGTTCTCCGTTTATACTTCGCAGTTTACAGCTTATCTTGAAGAGACTCCCACAGAGCAGTTTTACAATTAATGACGACAAATGACGCCGCGTCAGCAGCCGATGACCATTGAATGACCAATCCAGCTACTCGTCACCTGTCACCTGTCACCTGGTATTCCATCGGCAGGTAGCTGATGCCGTTTTCGGTCTGCATGACGCCGGCAGCCACGAAGCCCATTTTCCGGTAAACCGGGATGGAATAGGGCGAAGCGTGCACCAAAACTTTCTCCAGGTGCGGATCGCGTCTCAACATTTCCGGCAGGGCGGTTTGAAAGAGCCGGGTGGCGATGCCGCGTCCGTGATATTCCTTTGCAACGAACAGCAGGGAGATGTAGGTATTCCCGCGGATTTCGATCATCCCGGCTAATTCCTGGCCGGTGCAGGCCGTCCAGAGATTGATCCGTTCCCGTTGGCGGGCGGCGATGTTTTCCGGGGCGATCCAGTCATAGAAGAAGCGGTTGCCATTATCCGGATAATCGGGCGCCACGTATTCATCGTACACTTTCCTGATCAGGGCGTGAATGGCGAATTCCTGCACGGGAGAGTATGGTTCGATGCGGAGATTTTTCATGTCCATTTAATCAAAATGTCGCGGTGCGGATTTTATTATTACTTTTAAGAGATTGGCGAATCATAACAAAGACAGAAATATTTATATCTTCACATTCGGGTTGACATACTGACCATGCTTGCGGGTCTTTTTCCCATATTGAATGGCGAACTCCGGGCAGCGATGCAGACATCCTAAGCAGAGGGTGCACTTTTTCTTAATCCAGACCGGTTTACTTTCGTGCAATTCGATGGCGCCAACCGGGCATTTTTTCGCACACAAGCCGCATCCGGTACAGTTATCTTCGACGGTGAAATTTTTCGTTTTGCGGTTGCTCTCATATAACAGACGGGCGATCCGGACCGTGAACATCGGCTTCTTCCCGAAACAGAAATCACCCCGGGTTTGCTGCTTTATCTGCCCGGTAATTTCGTCAATTTGTTTTTCGGCTTCGGCATTGATGCGCCGGATTTGCGCTTTATCGGTCAGATCGAAAATCGGCGTCCAGGTATCCGGCATCCGAACGCTGAACCGGCCGTCAAGGGAAAATCCATTCCGCTTTAGCCGGTTTTCAACCAGGCCGCCAACCTGTCCGGTCGAATTGCCGCAGGTTGCAATCAGAAATGTGTAAGAATTGCCCGATCCGGAGATTTGTAATTTTAACTTCGTGAGGAATTCATCGACAATGGCCGGCAGTCCCCAGAAATAGGTCGGTAATACAAGCCCGGTCTTTTCGCCGTCCCGGACTTCAAAAGAGAACGCCTGGTTTTTCAAACAGTCTGCGATCGCGACGGTCTCTTCACCGATCTCCGCCGCGACTCTTGAGGCGACGTATTTGCAGTTACCGGTGGTCGAGAAATAAAATATCATGATCACCTTACTCTTTGTTGGATTGCGGTTTGTTCAATTTCTTCGACTAACTCTTATTCCGGCGCCTGATGACGGCGCCGACTGTGTTAACCGATTATTTAAGTAAAAGAATTTTTCGGGTCTGAATGGATGCGCCAACCTGCAACCGGTAAAAGTAAATTCCGCTTGATAAGTCTGCCGGATTCCACTGGCGCGAGTAATATCCGGCCGGGAGTTTCCTCGAGATAAGATCTGAAACCACTCTTCCCGACATATCAAAAACATGCAATGAGACAAATGATTCGGTCGCAATGCTGAAAGAGATGTTTGTACATGAATTAAACGGGTTTGGGTAATTCTGGCTCAGCGAAAATTCTTGCGGAATAATAATTTCAACTCCCACAATTGGGGAATACCCGAACGATCCGTCCAGGTCAATCTGCTTCAGGCGGTAGGCATAGCGACCCCCGGCAAGTTTAGAATCTTCGAACGAATATTCATGAGAAGCCGAGCTTGTACCCGCGCCAGTCACCAGACCGATCTTTTGCCAATCGTTAATTGCTGATTGCTGACTGCTGACCGCGATCGGTCGGCGCTCCACTTCAAAGCCGTAATTATTCACTTCCGATTCGGTCCTTCACCAGAGATTAACGGTGTTGCCTGCGGCTCGCGCGGTAAACTCAGTCAGCTCGACCGGCAGGGAAGAGTCCTCGCTTTCCGAAAATTTCATGACGGTGGCTTTACCTGAATTCGCCCCATCCGAATAAACAACCACCGGGACCCCATTCGGAGCGATTGCGATTGAGGTATAATAAGCACTACCGGCCGAAAAACCGGCTTGGCCTACATTTACCCACATGTCACCGTCATATAGCATGACTGTCGCTTTCCTTAAATGTCCTTCATCGTTAAATACAATATAAGGCGTTCCGCTGCCATTAAGTGCGATCGAGATATAAGAAGCATTACCTTCGGAAAAATTGGATGAGCCGACGGCATCCCAGCTTTCACCGTCATAATCCATTACGTTTGCAGCACCCTCTTCAGTCATATCAGAATAGGCCACATAAGGCCTGCCACTTCCATCTATTGCAATCGAGGGGTAATCGGCTTGATTTGCAGAGAAGCCGGCTGAACCGACAAGCGTCCAGCTAGTACCGTTAAATTTCATGACGGTAGTTTTACTTCCATTGGCACCATCAAGATATACCACATAAGGCGTTCCGCTGCCATCTATCGCAATTGAGGTGTAATCAGCTATACCAGCCGAAAAACCGGCTGTGCCGACGACTTCCCAACTGCTGCCATTAAATTTCATGACGGTAGCTTTGTCACCTTTATTTCTATCAGCATAAACCACATAAGGTGCGTTGCTTCCATCTATTGCAATAGATGGGTAAGTTGCTTGATCAGCCGAAAAACCGGGCGAACCAACAACTTCCCAATTAATGCCGTTAAATTTCTTGACCGTGGCTTTGTATGATTCACCACCCTCACACTCACAATAGGCAACATAGGGAGTGCCGTTTCCATCGATGACAATTTTCGTGTCAGATACCTCATAGTCCGAAAAACCGGCTAAGCCGATCGTCCACCAGGCAGGCTCCTCGGCAATCACCTGGACTGCCAGTATTAAAACAAGTACTAAAACAGCAGAGGTTATTGATTTCATGAAAACCTCCTTTTGGATTTTTGGTGTTTGATGGGTAGTTGTTACAAACAACTACAATAACACATTGCGTGTGTTTTTCCTTTGTCCGGACATGTGGCACTGTTTTCTGTTTGACTAAAAGGGAGGTTTCTGAATAAAAGAGCGGAATTTTGCCGGAGCATTTCAAAATCAAATTTCCAATCATAGCCAGTGCCTTTTCTACGTTAATTCTACAAACTATAATCAATAAATTCAACAGAAATATTTTACATCGAGTGGTCATTGTTTTACGGTTCACAAGATACAATCTGTCATCACGCCTTACGCCGATTGAGTTATATTTTTTAGTTCGGTTGACTTATCCGCGTTTATCGGCGGCCAAAAAACAGCTTGACAATTATTTCCGCAGTGCAGATATTCTGTTTGGTCGAGTAAAAAAGGAGTCGCGGCTCGGTGATAGGTGTTGCAGAAAGAAGGTGGGATTAGTGGACAATAAATTTTTTCGTATTAACCTCTGCCGGGAATATCCCGCTCGTTACACCGCTCCAGCGGTGTAACGAGTATATTGACGTTTGCTGTTCACCATTATGAGTTGCCTGTCCGGGTAGATCCGGTTTAGCGGGAATGTATCTTTACCTTTCTGCGCGATTTTTCCCGATTAGTTGTCCGTTTGCATCTAACCGGATCATGGTTCCTTTGCGGAAGGTTTGGCCGTCAATGACCGTCTTTTCAGCCAATGTGCCAGCCGCCAGGTTGCCATTCTCATGTAATCTGACCGGGTGAAAGACTCCGCCTTTGCATTTGATCCCGTCAACGGTGACGGTTCCGGCGGGGAAGAACTCGCATAGTTTGCCGGAATTGTAGAAACTGGTCTGGATGCCCTTGACGCCCCCGCCGCCCTGGCACAGGTAGCCGTCAATGATAGTGTTCTTCGGTAAAACCACCGTGAAGCGATTTTGCAGCCGGTATAAAAATAGCCAGGTTCCCCGTTCGAAGGCGACATCGTGGAAAGTGTAATTTTCCGCTAAGCAAAACAGTTTTGGCTGCCAGTTCCGGGTGAAATGAAGCCAGCCGGCTCGGCAGGGAAAGCCCTCTATCCTGGTATCGGTTCGAAGAAATCCGATGATGCTGAGAGTATCCGCCTGTTCGATGCAATAGCGCAGTTTGACGAAACTGATATTATGAGTGTCGACATTCCTCAGCCAGCGGGTATAACCGGCACTATAACCGGCATTGGATAGCAGCAGCATGGCTGCGACAATCAGAGTTCTTTTAGTGGGATAGGTTTTCATATCTCAATTCTAAACAGAATAATCTTAAAAATCAACAGAAAATTACCAAAAGAAACAGGAAAATGTAGTTGCGGGTTACGGATTCCGAGTGGCGAGTTGCGGATTACCTGAAATGATAGGAAGAAGAATAGACCACAAAGACTCAAAGACACTAAGATTATTTATATACTTTCCCGCTTGTTACACTGCTCCAGCGGTGTAACGAATATAAGCAATTTCATCTGTCGAATGTCATTTCGATCCGGTTTTTGACGGATTGAGCGAAGCGAAGTTCCGATGAAGATCGGGATCACTCGTCACTGGTTACCTGTCACTTTCTCATCACGGCTTACTTCAGCAGCAGCATTTTGCGGGTTTCCGTATGAGCCCCGATCCGGAGCCGATAGAGATAGAGTCCGTTGGCCAGGTTGCCGGCGTCGAACGCCACCGTATAGTCGCCGGCCGCTTTGGATTCCTTAATCAATGTCCGGAGCTCGCGGCCGAGGACATCGTATATTTTCAGAGTTACTAAGGCCGTCCGGGGAACATTGAACCGGATGGTTGCGGAATTGTTGAATGGATTGGGATAGCTGTGGGATAAATCCGGAACCGGCAGGGGATTTTCCGCGACGTCGTTGGAAAAAAAGTCAGTCAGGTCATAAATCCCGAATTTGGAACAATAGGTCGTCTGATTGTTCATAACCGTAAAATCACCGCCGGCGTACAGTTTGTTAGCGAATATCCCGAAATCATTCACTTCCGATTGGTAAAACGCCGGTTCGACGAGCGGGCTCCAGTCCGTTCCATCGAATTGAGCCAGGATGTCGGCATTGGGAACCGAGTCGGCGAGCGTAAAGGAACCGCCGGCGATAATTTTCCCGTTCAATTTAGTGATTTTATTAGCCCAGCCTGCGCTAAAGCCGCTGCCAAGGGATTGCCAGTTCGTTCCGTCCCAGAGCGCGATATTATCAGCCTGACCGTTTCCGCCCAGATCGGAAAAACGGCCCGAGATGTACAAGCCTTCCGCAGCGAGAGCGAACGAATAGACCGCCTGGCTTTCGTCGTCGTTAAAGGAACCGGCCGCCGGCTGCCACATCGTTCCGTCCCATTTGACCAGACAATCGGCCTGCTCATTCTCTTCCGCGTCGGAAAAAGCCCCGCTGACATAGAGGGTGTCGTTGAATACAATCAACTGGGTTACATAATAGTTTAATGGGTTTCCGAATTGTTCCCAGCCGTTCCCGTTATAGCGGGCTATGTAAGCCAGAGGCTGTCCGTTGATCTGCGTAAAAGCGCCGCCGATGATATAGCTGCCCTGATAATTGGTAATGGCATTGATCGTGATATTTTCACTGATGCCGGAATTTGGGCCAAGCGATTCAAAATTCGTCCCGGTCCAGCGCACGATCCGGTCGGCTTCGGAAATTCCGCCGGCGTTTTGGAAAGCGCCGATCAGGATCAGTCCCAAGTCGTCTTTATAAACCCGGTAAACCGGGCCGCTCAAGGCGGAATCGGCCACGGCCTGCCAGTCGGTTCCGTCCCAGACCGCGCAATAATCGGCATTCAGTTTGCCGGACGCATCCAGAAAATCACCGGCCACGAAGATTTTGCCATTGTAATTTTCAATGGCATTGACGCGGCCGCTGTTGTTCTCGGCGCCTTCCAGGCCCAAACCCAGGGAAATCCACTGCCGGCCATCGTACTTGACGATATAATCGGCATGCGCGATTCCGCCGGCTTCCCGGAAAAGGCCGGAAATATAAATAACCGAGTCGCTGACCGCGATTATTTTTTTGACTTCATTGTTCAAGGGCATATCATAGCGCGCATCCTCTACGGCAAGCTGCTCCCAATGATGGGTCAGGCGATTGAAACGGACGATATTGCTCGCGCTGAAATCACCTTCGGTGGTAAAATAGCCCCCGATATAAAAATACTTTTCGGTAACTGCGGTGGCATAGACCAGGCCGTTTATCCTGATCCGGCCTTCGCTTTCCAGCGGGATAATGCGGGTCGGGCTGCAAATGGCTACTTTATCGGCGTTGAGATTGGCGGCATTGCCGAAACCGCCGCCAACCAGTAAGTATCCGGCATAATCTCCGGAGGGAATCGGCGTGATCGAACGGACCTCTCCATCTAATTGCGGGTAATCGGTGCCGACGATCGTATCGGTATTTTCAATGGCCTGCCAGGCGCCGTAGTCGTTCCCGGCATTGTCGCAAAGCGACCAGATCGCGATGTCATTAGCCCAGGTTCTGAGATATGGATCGGCTTTCCAGTCTTTGGGAACGCTGAACCGGCCGCCAACCGCAAAACCGGTGGTATCGGCGCCGTAAGTTAATCTTTGCATAGTGTAAACCGAACCGCTGAGACCGGTATTGACCTGCGCGCCGGTCGGGAAAGAAATGGTGGTGTCGATCCGCTCGCCTTCCCATTGGTTAGTGCGGCGGTTCCAGAGGACAAAAGCGCTTTTCGGTAAATTGTCCGCCACCGCGATTTCGGTAAAAAGTCCGCCCACGGCGATGCGGTCCCGATCGAATTTCTCAATGGCATAAACCGGCTGATTCAACGCACCGTCGATCCCGATCCATTGAGCGGTTTGGGGATTATATCTGGCCCAGTAATTAGCGGCGGGATCGGGCAGGTCATGGAAGTTGCCGCCGATGTACAGTTCGCCGTCAATGAAATTGATGGCATAGATTTCACCGTTGACTGACGGCCCGTAATTCTGCCAGGCCTCGCCGTCCCAGGTTTGAACTTTATTGCCGACTACGACATAAAGCCGGTCATTAAAATATTCCATATCCTTGACGTACCAGTCCGCGCCCGGCTTGGCAAAGCGCTTGTCCCAGGGATTGGTTTGCGGAAGTAAGGCCGACTGAATGGATAGGATGACTGCCAGGGTACCGAATATTCTTTTCATATAGTCTTTCATTGCTCCAAACGCTTTTAATATAAGATTTGGCGGTAACAATATTCTTGTCATTTGGCAAGAAATGGCAAGGAACGTTCCGGAGAGCAGTTTGACCGGCTGTGTTGTTTATAATTTATTTTTGGCGGTAAAATTGCGAATGCGGCTAAGAGATGAGTCGGTAATGCCCAGATAGGAGGCGATGTACTTGAGAGGCACATTATTGATCAGGTCGGGGTGTTGTTTCAGGAGCAACAGATAGCGGTTTTGAGCGGTTTCGGTCTGTGACAGGATCAGGCGCTCTTTCAAATCCACGATGCTCCGGACTAACAGCCGCCGGCCGAATTCGCGATACCCGGCATGGGTATGAAAATAAGCGTCCATGTTCTTGAAATCGGCGATCCAGCCGGAGCAATCCGTAATGGCCTGAAGGCTTTCCTGGGCCACAGAGCGGTTGAAAAACGAGGCCGGCTCGAAAGCCTGCTGGCATCGCGAATAAAAGTTGGTGGTGATTTCGCGGCCTTCCGGGTCGATCATTACCGCGCGCATGAATCCGGTGTGAATGAACATGTATTTGTCGCAAATGGCTCCGGACCTGAGCAGGAATTCGTTTTTCGATAAGCGGTTGTATTCAAAATGCGTCACGATTTCTTCTGCCAAACGTAGGGGAATACCCAGTTGCTCGTTTATGAACTTCACGAAAGTAATAGCGTCGGTCATAGGATTGTCTTTTAACGGATGCTTGTCGGGTTTCATTTAATCAGTCGGCCTTTTCATGCGCTAATGCTACATACTTTGGGCGCCAATTTCAATAGATTTCTGCATGTCCCGGGGTCGTTTTTTTAAGTTGAAAAGTTGTGGATTTCGGGTTAGGAGTTGCGAGTATGCAGTTGCGGATTTTCATCCCGCCTTATCACTTACGATTTGCATCTTTACCTGTCACTTTGTTTACAGTTGATAATGTGGGGGATTATTGGAGAGAAATTATCCGCAGTGCAGGAACTGCCGGACTAATTTCATGGTTTCCTGCGGATCGCCGGAGACCCGGTCTCTTAAATTTTCATCGTCATAGGCGTTCAGCTGATTAACAGTCGCCTGGATCAGGTTTTCGGGGAAAACCCCATGCTGTTTAAAAATCGCAGATTTTGCCAGTAAGGCATCGGCGGCGGCTTTACAGGAAAAGGGAAGATGATTCAAGTCATCTTTCCGGGCTTTATGTTTTTCATCGAAAATATTGATATCCACATATGTCTTGGCGGCAAATTCCAGCCCGTTCGGCATTTCAAAGCCATGTCTGGCTCCCACGCAAATCCCGGCAATAAGCAGATAAATATCTGCGGAACCGTCCGGACTGCGTAATTCGAAGGTCTGTTTATATCGAAAGTCCTGATCGGCATGGACTTCGAGCGGATTGGCGACGGAGATCATATCGTTGGCATTGATCCAGCCCAGCGGAACCCTGATAAGGGCCGAGCGGTTGCGTTCGCCCCAGCACACATTGGTTGGAGCCTCATGATTAGGGATCAGACGGAAATAACTGGTGGGGATTGGATTGCCGAAAGCGGAGAGCGCTGGCGCAATATCGAGAATCCCGGCAATGATCTTCCGGGCTGTATCGCTCAATTTATCAACATCAAGCGTGACGTTTTTACCGTCCTGCATGGGGCGCATGTGTATATGCATTCCGCTGCCGGCTTTACCGAATGTTATTTTGGGAGCGAAACTGATCGTTACGCCATATCGGTAACCGACCTCGCGCAGAATCCATTTCGCCAGGATCAACTGATCGGCGGCGTCCTCGACATTGGTTGGCATAAATTCGATTTCGTGCTGTTCGTAATCATATTCATCATCGGAGAAATTTCCGACCTCGGAGTGACTGTACTTGACTAAGGCGCCGGTCTGAGCCAGCGCCAGCATAGCATCGAGACGCAATTGCTGCCATTTGACGAACGGCGCCGATTCGTGATAGCCCATATCATTGGCCGGCACATACAGTTCCTGGCGCTTGCTGATCACAAAATATTCGATTTCACCCATAACTTCCAACTGACAGCCGGTTTCGGCGACAAAGGCCCGGTGAGCCTTACGCATTATGTTTTCAGGTGCACTGTCCAAAGGTTTTCCGAACTTATCATATATAGAGCAGAGAATATCCACTGCGGGTATTGTTGAGAAAGGATTGAGAAAAGCGGTTTTAAAGCGGGGCACCACGTACAGGTCGCTGGAATTGGTTGCCAGGAAGTCGAACAGGCTGCTGCCATCGATCCGTTCGCCGGTGGACAAGATGGTTTCCAGATGCGTGCGGCTTTGAATGACGAAGTTCAGCACTTTCAGGCGTCCGTCTCCGCCGACATAGCGAAAATTGATGATCCTAATGCCATTGTTCCCGATAAAATCGATAATATCGGCGCGGGTAAATTCCGCACAGGGTTTCTTCAAATACTTGACCAGGGGATTGGGATCAAGGGCGTAATTGTGTTCAGGCATATAAATGATCGATCGGGTGGGGTTAATTGTTTTTAGTGATGTTTATAGGTACTGTATATCAATTCTGACATGGCTTGATATCTTAATATATAAAAAATCGCATTTAATTTACTTTAATAAATTAATGCGAACAAATAAATATTGGGATTTCAGATTCGGGAAAACGGATTTATTCCCGTTACAAACCAGCCGTTAAATAGTCACTAAAATAATTTAACTCAAATCAGATGAGACGTGTAATGGCATGTCCGACAACCTGCGTAAGAACGACGTGTTCGGATTCTTTCAGGTTCATGAGGGTGTGCAGTTTTTCACGGTTGACTAATCCCAGCACCACGGTGCTCAAATTCGCGGCGGCGCAGTAAAGATAAACATTCTGACTGATGAAACCGGTGTCGACTCCCGACATGAACCAGCGTTTGGAATCGTCAGTGAAGAAGATGCTCGTCATTGCGGCGTAATCGGAAACATAGATAAGCCCGACCGGCGCGGATTGCATCATTTTTTGCGTGCCGATGCTGTCCCGGATATCCGTTGGCAAAATCGGAATAAGTTGATGTTGAAATTCGTTGTACAGGAAAAGTCCGTCCGGCAGGGCGACGTAGATTTTAATTTCCTGGGAATTGCAGGCGGAAGGCGCCGTTCGTTTCGTGCTATCTTTTTTAGTCCGGTTGATTCCGCAAGCTGCCCAGAGCAGGTTGGAAAGTTCCTGTTCAGAAAGAGGTTTATCCGACCATTTCCTTTTTGAACGGCGTTCCGCGAGAGCTTGCATCAGTGGGAAGGTGAGGTCTTTCTGCGGTGTGGGAAGTTTGATAATGTCTGACATATTACCATCCGTTTTTCAGGTAAAATAACACAAATAAAGCCATCGTCCGTCAATTAAATTTAAAATATTTTAAATTTTCTACGATCAGACAAGATCGTGACTTTCAGGGAAGAATTTGACCTTATTCACATGGAAAATTGTTTTCTAAAAATAGTTTCGAGAGCCGGGTCATTTCAAATAATATTGCATGGATTCTTCAATACAACCATAATCGAATTGAGCAGATTCATTATAAATGGTGGAATCCTGGTAATAATTTTCCCAGTCGATGTAAAGTCTTTTGATCGTCTCCCGCAGGGAATCGACAAGGTTATCATCGGCAAAAGAGAGAATGCAATAGCTCGTGCCGCTTGTATCGAGAATGGTGA
>Ga0172371_10012698_pt1 | contig 11056 bp, 13 predicted proteins | sample Lak12m_FD_114543 | JGI IMG/M metagenome (GOLD analysis project Ga0172371, IMG submission 114543) | Freshwater microbial communities from Kabuno Bay, South-Kivu, Congo - kab_022012_12m | ecosystem: Environmental > Aquatic > Freshwater > Lake | place: Democratic Republic of the Congo: South-Kivu... | reverse complement strand
CCGACCTGTCCGTGGAATCCGCCTACGGCTTTTTCAGCTCGCTTCGGCTCACCAAGACCGAGGAAACGATTGCGCGCCCGGTTCTCCGCGAGATACAGGCGCGCCTCGATTTCCTCCTCAATGTCGGCGTGGGCTACCTGTCGCTTTCGCGCGTGACGGGCACATTGTCTGGCGGCGAGGCGCAGAGAATCAGGCTTGCCACGCAGATTGGCGCCAACCTGATGGGCGTGCTTTACGTGCTGGACGAGCCCTCCATAGGGCTTCACCAGCGCGACAACGACAAGCTCATCTCCACGCTCAAGACGCTTCGCGACCTTGGCAACACCATGGTGGTGGTGGAGCATGACGAGGAAACGATGAGGAACTCGGACTTCATGATTGATTTGGGCCCCGGCGCAGGCGTGCACGGCGGAAGGATAATGGCAATAGGCACGCCGGAAGAGGTGGAAAGGACGCGCGATTCCCTTACGGGCGCATACTTGCGCCGCGAGCTCAAAATCCCGGTGCCGAAAATACGCCGCCAGCCTGCGCGCTGGTTCACCCTGAAGGGCGCGCGCGAGAACAACCTGAAGAAAATCGACGTGAAATTCCCCATCGGCTGCTTCACGTGCATCACGGGCGTGTCGGGCTCGGGCAAATCAACGCTCATAAACGAGACGCTCCACCTTGCGTTGCGGAAATATTTCCACCAGTCCAAGGAGGAGCCGGGCAAGTTCGACAGGATTGACGGCGCGGGCGCGCTTACCGACGTCATTGCCGTGGACCAGTCGCCAATCGGCAGGACGCCGCGCTCCAACCCGGCCACCTACATCGGCGCGTTCACCCCCATACGCGAGCTTTTCGCAGGCGTGCCCGAATCCCGCGCGCGCGGCTACGAACCCGGGCAATTCTCATTCAATGTCCAAAAGGGGCGCTGCCAGGCATGCGAGGGCGACGGCGTGAAAAGGATTGAGATGGCATTCCTTGCGGACGTATATGTCACGTGCGAGGAGTGCAACGGCAAGCGCTACGACTCCGAAACCCTTCAGATACGCTACAAGGGCAAGAACATACACGACGTGCTTTCCATGAGCGTGGAGGAAGCGCTGCAGTTCTTCGCAAACATCCCCTCCGTCAAGAACAGGCTGGAGACCATGGTGGATGTGGGCTTGGGCTACATCTCCCTCGGGCAGTCCGCCACCACGCTGTCAGGCGGCGAGGCGCAGAGAATCAAGCTCGCTGCCGAGCTTGCGCGCAGGGACAACGGCTCCATGCTTTACATACTGGACGAGCCCACCACGGGGCTTCACTTTGCCGACGTTTCCAAGCTCCTTGCCGTCCTCCAGCGCCTCGCGGACAAGGGCAACACAATCATAGTCATCGAGCACAACCTTGACGTGGTGAAAAGCGCGGACTGGGTGATAGACCTTGGCCCCGAAGGCGGGGACGAGGGCGGCGAAATCGTCGCACAGGGCACGCCGGAAGAAGTCGCGCGCAGCAAGGGCAGCTATACTGGCGAGTATCTCAAGAAGGTGCTTTAGCTGCCTGTTTTATCGAATTTATATACAAATGATTATAAATCTTATATAGAATAAGTAATACGGTGAGCAAATGCACATGACCGTGAATTTCCAGGGGTATCTTTCAGACATTGTGGACGAGGCGATACGCCGGGGCATAGTTCAGACAAAGACAGAGGCGCTGCGCGCTGGGCTGCTGGAACTTGCTGACAAATACAACTTGGGGCAGAAATCACTTGGCAAAGAAGAAGATGACGAGCGCGAAATCCTCCGGGAAGTGGCAAATATAGAAAAAGAAATCAAGGCGGGCAAGATAAAGACCTACTCCAAGAAGGAATTTGAAAAGCGCATGGGGCTTGACTAGAATGGCTTTCCGCCTTGTATTCACGGAGTATTTTGAGAAAGATGTCAAGGCGCTTGATAACTCGGTAAAAATCCACCTCAAGCGCCTTTATGACAAAATAGAGGAGAATCCGCGCAGGTTCAAGCCGCTCAAAGGGGATGCGAATGTCTTTCGCTTGAGAATCCTTAATTTCAGGCTTACATACAAGGTTGTTGGCGAAGAAATATTCATGCTAAGGTTTGACAACAGAGAAAAAGTCTATCGGCGCTAGTCCGCGCGCAGCAAGGGCAGCTATGCTGGCGAGTATTTGAAAAAAGTGCTTTAGATTTTTTTCAGCAGTGGAGCGAGCAACGCGGGCTCTGCTCCGATGAAGAAGGCGCTTTGGGCTTTTTTCAGCAGCAGGGCGGGCAAAGCGATGTGCATTTTGCCTGTGCAAAATGCATCAGACATCATTGTCGCGGCAAAAATGCCGAGAGCCGCTCCGATGAATTCAACCGAAGGCGCTCTAGCCCGCCCTCTTCGCATAAAACCGCCTGCCATCGGACGAGGCTTCCAGCAGGATGTGCTGGTCCTCCTTTGTTGCGTAAGCTTTGCGCCTGAAGGAGGCATATTCCTCCCCGGAAACCAGGCACGGGCTGGTTCCCAGCACGGTTATTTCGGGCTTCAGCAGCCGCGATATTTCCTGGTGGGTGCAGACAAAGCTCAGGTCAGACGGGATTATCTGCAGGCGCCTGCGCCCCGCCATGGTGGATTCGTAATAGTGCGGAAGATTCCTGCCGTCATGCAGCCAGTTCTCCCCCATCGGGCAGACGGTGCCAAACATCCATCTCGAATCTCCGTGGAAAAGGAGCACCTTGAACAGCTGCTTTTCCGCATCGGTCGCCCCGCGCACCCAGCGCGCAGCAGCTTCAAAGGCGCGTTGATGAATTTCCGCGAGGCCATTGACAGGTACGAATGGGCATTGAAGGCGGCGCCATCCCGGAAGATGGAAGAGAAGCTTTGGCGCAAGATTGAGGGGCTGAAGAAATTCGACATTGCGTGCGCCAACAATGCGCTGGCGCGCATGATGCCCGTGGCGGAGCCGCCGATGAACCATGGCCCAAGCAGGGCAGATTAGCGGGTTTCCCCCATGTTCTTCTTCCTCAGCAGCCTGTGATAGCTTATGCCGAACCTGTGCGCCTCGTCGCGCGCGCGCTGCAGCACTTTCAGCGCGGCGGAAGAATGCGGCAACCGCAGCGGCGTTGCCCTGTCAGGCGAATAAATCTCCTCAAACTCCTTTGCAAGCGACACAACCGGCACCTCGAGCTGGAGCTCAGACAGAGCTGAGAGCGCGGCGGAGAGCTGCCCTGGCCCTCCATCTATCGCAATTAGGTCTGGCAGCTGTGCTTTCTCCAGCTTGAGGCGATAATAGCGGCGAAAAACGATTTCTCGCATGCTTGCAAAATCATCCTGCCCCTCCACTGTCTTTATCCTGAAGCGGCGGTAGCCGTTTTTGCTCGGCTTTCCATTCACAAGCTGCGCCATGCTCCCCACAACGGATGTGCCGAACAGGTTGGAAACGTCAAAGCACTCAATCACGCGCGGGATGGCGGAAAGGGAAAGCCCATGCTGCAGCTCGATTAGCGCGGGGTCGGCGGTGCCTGATATTTCAAGCAGGATGTTCTTGCGCAGCAGCTCCAGCAGCCCTTTTTTGTCTCCCCGTTCAGGCGCCAGCATGCTTATGCTGCCGCCTCTTTTTTCCGAAAGGTACTTCTCAAGCGCATCTTTTGACTCAGGCTCATTTTCCACATATATTCTTCGCGGGATGCCGCCCGCCTCATAAAAGCGCGGCAGGAATTCGGCAAGCGGCTCGCCAGACAACGCCTCGAACTCATATTTGCGCCTGTCGCGTATCACGCCGCCGATTTGCCTGAAAAGCTGCACGTAGGTCTTGCCCGAGTGCGTCAGAAGCGCAACAAAATCCTCATTCCCTTCGCCCTCCCGCTCGAACTTCTGCCTTTCAAGCAGCGAGGAAAGCGATTGCAGCGAGTTCCTAAGCTCCAGCGCGCGCTCGAACTGCCTTTTCCCTGCGGCCTCGCGCATTTCGCCTTCCATTTCCCCCATCACAGCCTCAAGTTTTTTTCCGCCAGACAGCGCATCCTGCAGCTTCTTCACCTGCACCATGTACTGCTCGCGCGTCACCAATCCAGCGCACACGCCGGTGCAGAAGCCCAGGTGGTACTGGAGGCAGGGGCGCTTTTGCCCCAGCCTGCACGTTCTCAGCTTGAAAATCTTGCGCAGCGTGGAGGCGACCAGCACGTAGGCTGAGCCTGAAAGGAAAGGCCCGTAGAGCTTTCCGCGCGCACCCACCTTGCCTGCCCTGTTCTTCCTTACCAATAGCATGCGGGGGTATTCCTCGTCCGTGATGAGGATGTACGTGAATTTTTCATTGTCCTTCAGCTCGATGTTGTATTTCGGGTAGTGCTGCTTGATGAGATTGCTTTCAAGCAGCAGCGCCTCTGCTTCATTGTCTGTGACTATGAACTCGAGCGAGTGTGCGCTTGCCACCATCTGCCGCGTCCTGTCAAGGAGGCCCGTGCCGAAATACGATGCCACCCTGCTTCTCAGCGATTTCGCCTTGCCGATGTAGATGGGCGTGCCTGAGCTGTTCCGAAAGATGTAGACGCCAGGCGAATTTGGCGCGGTTTTTGCGGTTTCAGAAAGGGAAGGCATAACATCGGCCACTGGGATAGTTCTTAGATTAAGGGTTATAAATAGAGGGAGATGGTACACCCGAAGGCTCCACCTCACCTCCCACGCTTCTTGCGAAGCTGGCTGAATTTCCAGTGAAAATTTATATAGCCAGCGGGACGCCATCCTGCCGCAGCGGCACCAATATGGTGACCGAAGTGCCGTTCGGCCTGAATTCGCAGCCCATGAGCTCGACTGCGGCCTGTACCGCGGGAACCACCAAGGGCGCAAAATTCTTCATGCCCGAGCCCGAGATGAGCATCACCTGGCGCCCGCCGCCGCTTTCCTTGCCAATCCTGAGGCTGATGCGCCCGCTGTCGTGCTCGCCCATGGTGTAAAGCAGCGCGCTTATCGAGCTTTCCATCTCGGGGCAGAGGCTGGGCTTCCCGTCCTCTATCATCAGGCTCAGCCTTATCTCGTGGTTGCGCGAGACCAGCGCGCCTATGGCATTGCGGTCGTATTTCCTGAAATCCGGCACGGTGCCCTGCAGCATGCCTGAAATCGCATCCTTCAGCGAAAGCAGGCTTTTCCTGAAGCCCTGCTCCTTCCGGGTGAAAACCGCCTCCTCAAGTATTTTTTCCAGCCCCGCGACCGCATTTGCGCCCTTCTCGAGCATTTGCGGGGCGTCCCTGCCTGCCATCATGGGGGATTTTTGCATTGACGGGCGGCAGCCCTGCACAATGCGCAGCGCCGGCGGGGTTGCCGTTTTTTGGATTGGTTCGCTCAATTCAATGACCTCCGTTCGTTTCCAGGGCGCAGGCAAAAAGCGCCTGCGCTGCAAAGTTTTTGGTCAGGAGGCTTTCCGACCCGCCAAGCCGGAAAACCAGGCTTTTTCAGCCAAGGATAAAATCTGCAAACAGATTTTGTCCGCAGTTGCAAGCCTGGCGGCTTGCAACTCCAAGGATGGCAAAATCGAGGCTAATCGCAAAGAAGCTGCAAAATGCGCAGTTAGTGCCTGCCATCATATTATCCTTTTGCTGTTTGATGCGCGCAATATAAAAAAGCGGCGTCCCATATGGGACAGGGATGCGCCAATGCGCGCGAATTCGCCGCTTCAGGCGGCAAAAAAGACGTTTTCCGCAAGCATTGCCCATCATTTCCAAGCCGCGCGGAATTGGCGCCGCGCCCCTGCCGCAGCGGCCGAATGCCGCATCGCCTATTCGTCCTCCCCTTTCAGCTTTATGATTGCCTCCGCAATATCCCCGCCCGTCTCGCGGAGCGCGTTTTGCGCCTCCTCTCGCGAGCAGCCCGCGGCCTCCATCACCATCTTGATGTCGTCCTCGCCCGCGTCCTGCTCCTCCTGCACCTTGCCAGAGATTTGGAAGGACTTCTCGCCCTTCATCTCAATCTGGACAACGTTGGGCTCGAAAACCAGGAGCTTCCCGCCTTCCTTGAGCTCGATTGTCACCTTTGCGGCATCCACTTCGGTGGTCTTTATCCCCATCTGCGCCATCATTTTCGCCATTCCCTTCGGGTCCATTCCAGGCATCATGAAAATCACATCCTCCATTATTCCTTCAGCAGCAAATCCGCCTTCACAAGCTCCACCAGTTTATCCACGATAGCTTTTTCCATCTTGCGCCCGCGCGCCGCGCTTTCCCCGCCCACCTTGCCGGCGTATCCATATTTTGCGAACTGGTCTTTCGGCATTGGTATCACCCTGCCGAAGTAGCGCTGCGACGGCGCCTGCCTGCTCTTGCGCTTCTGCCAGCCAGTAAGCGCCATCACGAGCGAAGCCTCGTTCCCGTCCGCATGCCCTTCGCATTCCGCGCCTTTGATGTTCCACCAAGAAACCACGCACGCGGTGAACTTCAATTCGTCCGCAAGCTCCTTTAGCACGTGGCCTGCAATGGTGCCGTCCGCGCCGTGCCCGTTCATGAAAAGCACCTTGTCAAACCCGTTCCTGAGAAGCTCGCGCGTGATGTCGCGCACCACGGCGGCAAACGTCTGCGATTTCAGCGAAACCGTCCCCTTCCAGGGGCGCAAGGTGTAGCAAAAGCCGTATGGGATGGGCGGAAGCACCAGCGCGCCCGTCCTTTCCGCCACCTTCTGCGCAAGCTTGAAAGGCGTGATGGTGTCCGTCCAGAGGGGGAGGTGCTCGCCGTGAGCCTCCAGCGCGCCCATTGGCAGTATCACCACTGGTTTTTTCCTGCGCTTCGCAATCTCCGCAATCTCGGATGATGTGTGCTCGCCGAATAGAACAGTCATATTCCCACCGTGCATAAACGCGCGCGGGTAGAATAAAAACCTGCGCACTAAGCGCGGGTTTTTAAGAGCCCGATTAAGATAAAAAAGCACCTGTCAGCCGCCCTGCTCGATTTCCTTCCACTGCCTTACCAGCTCGCCCATTTGCGGGTTGAGGAAAAGCGGCTCCACAAGCTCGCAGCGCTCCGGGGAGAACTTGCCGTAGAATGAGAACAGCCCGTCAACAAGATTGAGCGATGCCTCCACTTTTTTCCTGAAGTCCAGGGCAACACCCCCATGCGCCGCCCTCTTCCTGAAAGCGGCCAAATACGTGCCGATTGCGGCGGGGATTGAAACAAGCGACTGCTCCACCTGCACGAGCGTGGCAAGCACGGTGTCGAGCCTGCTGCCGTTCAGCCTTTTCCGTTCGTATTCCACTATCTCCCTTATGGATTTGCACTGCTCTGCAAACTTCCCCTCAAGCAAGGCCGCGCGCCCCGGGCTGCCCTGCCCTTCGGCGGCAAAGGCAAGCTCGAGCCTGATTTCATCCAGCAGCGGGGACATTTTCGCATAAAGGGGGGCAAGCTTGCGCTCGTTCAGGCTTTTTACGTATATTGCGGATTCCTTCACAATGATTTCCATGCGTTGGCCGGTGCCGGCTATGGGCACCTCTATGATTGGCAGCATTTCGCGCACCGCCTTTTTCACATGCCCGCCGCCTTCCTGCCTTTTGCCGTTGGCGTTCCCTTTGCTGTTGTATGCAATCATGTTGCCAATTATGTAATTAGGTGTTTATAAATCTGCCTGTTGCGGCGTGCCGGGCTCCGAGAGCAGCAACTGGCCCTTGCAGGGAATCAGAAGGTCAAACCAAAAGCCGCTCTCGTCATTATTGTTTTTTGGCCTGATGGTGCAGTTGGTGTAAGCCAATTTTTCATGCAGCCGGGCAATTTTCACCCTGTCCGGCATGCCCCTATCGTTCATGTAGTTTTCCTTATCGTCGCAAAACGCCTTCAGCACAATGCGGTTTCCTTCAAACATCGGGTTGCCAAACTCCATCCTGTGCACGCCCATGTATTGCCTTGCATATACTAGCAACCAGGCAAGCTGCCCCATCTGCACGAGGTTCAAGTCGGGCTTTCTTTCACTGCGAAGGGCATAAGCGGCGCTGTTGATGCGTATCTCAGTCTCTCTTGTCAGCTCCCCAATCCAATCTCCACTGGCATCAGGCGCGTTGGCACCAATGAACTTCAGGCGCACACGCATGGTGGAGCATCCAAGGGACGCGCCAAAAATTGACACCGGCGTCGTAGAAACATTGCAAACAATCCCCGCATCATGCGCGGCTGCCCTTATGCTTTCAATGGCTGATGCCAAGCTCCGATTCCCTATCGCAACTTTGGCGTCAATCAGCAAGGAATTCCCGCTCCAAAGCTGAATTGTCGGCCGGGCAATTTCCTTATTCGCGTTCTCAATTTTTTCTGCGCTGCCTATTTGCCGCCAGGATTTCCAGAAGGGCAGCCTTAAGCTTCGCAGGCTCAATCTCAAACTTCCCTTCAAGGAAAGCCTTCTCCTCTGCGCTCCATTTTTCGAATATGCCGCTTTTGTCGCTCTTGAAATCCGGCCACTTGGCAGTGCTCCTTATGACATCAGAGCCAAAAGCATCCTTTGCAATCTGGCATATTTCATTTCCCGGCAATTTTCCAGCCAGGTTAAGTTGGATATCCCTGAATTTGCGCCTTGGCTTGTGCCCGCCCTGATTTCCTTGGCTGAGAATAACTGACTTGCCTGCCATTCTTGCACCGTTTTTTTCCTGCCCAGAACTGTTTAAAATGTATGCAGAGGTGGAAAAACGTGCTTACTTTACCTTTCCCTCAGCCACTTTCAGCATCCTTATGGGCGCGCCGTTCACCAACATCTTTTTGCCGTCCGCGAGCGCGACGGAATCTTTCACTTCCAGCTTTACGGTGGCAAACTGGTCGATTGTTATCTCAGGCAGCGCTGCGGCGCTGCCCGTTTGAGCCGCTTCTCCCGTGCCTTTGCCCTCTATTGTCACCTTGTCGCCCGGCTTTGCATCCGCTGGCGAGAGAACTTCCAGCACCCCATTCTTCTCAGCGGCAAGCAGCATGCCCTGCGACTCCGCCCCGCGAAGCACAGCCGGCTTGAGGTTCTTCACAATCACCACAAGCTTTCCCAGCAATTCCTCCTCTTTCAGGTAAGGCACCAGCCCGGACACAATCTGCCTTTCGCCATCGCCCATCTGCACGGTCTCGATGTAAAGCTTTTCTGCATTTGGGTGGCGGCGGATGGCGGCAATTTTCCCCACTTCAAAGTCAATTGCAACCGGTTCTTTTGTTCCCTCCTTCGCCTGCCCGGCAGGCGATTTGTCGCCAGCCGGCGACATCTTCTTCTGCTCAATCTTCTTGAAAAGAATCTCGGGCTTGCCCAGCTGGTGCCCGACGGGCAATGAAAGCTTTCCAATGCCGTCCCATTTTTGCGGTGCAATGTTCAGCTGCCTGAAAATGGCTGCGCTGGTGTTCGGTATGAAAGGCTCAAGCGCGATTGAAAGGTCCTTCACCTGGTGCAGGAGCACGTAAATGGAAGCCGCGCACTTCGCGCGGTCCTCTTTCGCAGCCTTCCAGGGCTCGCTCCTCTGGAAGTATGCATTCGCCTCCTTGCCGCAGTGCATTGCAAGGTGCAGCGCGTCTTTCAGCCGCACTTTTTCCAAAAGCGCGCCCACTTCGGAAAGCCTTGCGTTCTGCCCGCTCATGAATTCGCGGTCGCCATCCGATAAATTTGCCGAAGGCACCTTGCCCTCAAACTCGCGCGCAGTGAAAACCAGCGTCCGGTTCACAAGGTTGCCGATGTTTGCCAGAAGCTCGTTGTTGTTCGTCTCCACAAGCGTTTTTTCCGAGAAATCCCCGTCTTCAAAAGTGGGCACTGCGGAAAGCAGGCAGTAGCGCAGCGGGTCGATGCCGTATTTGCCAATGAGCACATCCGGGTCCACGATGTTCCCAAGCGACTTTGACATCTTCTGCCCCTCCACGGTGATGTAGCCGTGCACAAACACCATTTTTGGAAGAGACAAGCCTGCGGAAAGGAGCATTGCTGGCCAGTAAACGGCATGGAAGCGGAGTATGCCCTTGCCTATCACGTGCGCGTCTGCAGGCCAGAATTTTTCAAACGTTTTCTCATCAGTGCCGTATCCTATGCCTGTGATGTATGTTCCCAATGCGTCGAACCAAACATACTCCAGCTGGCTGCCGTCGCCAGGAACCGGCACGCCCCAGCCCTTTGCGCGTGCAACCGACCTTGGAATGCTAAAGTCCTTCAAGCCGCCGCGCACGAAGCTGAGCACCTCGTTCTTGCGCGTTTCAGGCACTATCTGGAGTTCATCCGACTCAATCAGCCGTTCAAGCTCCCCCTGGTATTTTGACAGCCTGAAAAAGTAATTTTCCTCCTCTATCTCCTCTGGCTTTGTCTTGTGCTCGGGGCAGATGCCGCCGGGGAGCTCCTCTGGCTCGTAGAAAGCCTCGCAGCCCACGCAATAAAGCCCGCGGTACTTCTTCTTGTAAATGTCCCCGCGCTTGCCGCAAAGTTCCCATAGCCTCTGCACGCCGGGCCAGTGCTTTTCCCTGTCCGATGTCCTTTGAAAGCCGGTAAATGACAGCCCGACCTTGCGCGCAGTCGCCTTGAATATCGCCGAATTCCTGCTGCAAAGCTCCTCGACCGTGGTGCCCAGCTTCTCAGCCGCCTGCACGTTTTTCAGGCTGTTCTCGTCTGCGCCGGTCACCAGCGCGACTTCCTTGCCGCGCAGCCGCTGGTAGCGCGCAATCGCATCGGTCTGTATGAACTCCAGCACGTGCCCCAGGTGCGGCGCTGCATTGACATAGGGGATTGCGGTTGTGATGCAATACTTCTTCAGATGAACCTACCTCTGAGCAGGATTAGAAAAAGAGAGTATAAAACACTTTGGCAGATGCGCTTACCCGGCATGCGGCTTTCTTAGCAAAGCCCAGGCAGGCTCCTCACTTAAATACGCCAATCCGGTGCATGAAGCCCCTGGTGCCGTGCTGCTCGTACTTCTCAGGCTCAAGCGGCTTGAGCTTTGCGCCGCAGGCAAGCACAGTGAAGCCGGGGCGGGCGTTCAGGCTTCCCACCCAGTCCCTGTGTTTATTTCCGTCAAACTTGTTGACAGTCCTGCCTCCAAGCGCGCATTTCCTGAATACCATGATTTCTTCATGTTGGCAAAAGTATTTAAATGTGTATTATACCGCATTGCGTCACCGGCGCCCCGGTTGGG
>Ga0172371_10012697_pt1 | contig 11058 bp, 8 predicted proteins | sample Lak12m_FD_114543 | JGI IMG/M metagenome (GOLD analysis project Ga0172371, IMG submission 114543) | Freshwater microbial communities from Kabuno Bay, South-Kivu, Congo - kab_022012_12m | ecosystem: Environmental > Aquatic > Freshwater > Lake | place: Democratic Republic of the Congo: South-Kivu... | reverse complement strand
CAGGCGCGCCGCCAGCATGGGCACCAGGGTGAAGCTGATCACGAGCGAGAACAGGGTCGCGTAGACGACCGTCAGGCCGAACTGCAGGAACACGCGCCCCATGATGCCGCTCATGAAGGCCACCGGCGTGAACACCACGACGTTGGTCAGCGTCGAGGCCAGCATGGCGATCGCCACCTCGGCGGTGCCGCGCTCGGCGGCGTCGAAGGGGTCGTCCCCCGCCTGGACCAGCCGGCTGATGTTCTCCAGCACGACGATCGAGTTGGTGACCAGCGTGCCGACCGAGATGCCCAGGGCCATCAGCGACATCACGTTGAGCGTGAAGCCGGAGGCCTGCATCAGCATGAAGGAGGCCACGACCGAGATCGGCATCGCCAGCGCGGCGATCAGGGTCTGCCGCCAGTCGTGCAGGAAGACGAAGAGCAGCAGGCCCGCGAGCAGGATGCCCAGGCCGAGGTTGCTGAGCACGTCCTTCACCGAGTCGCGCACGAACTGCGCGTTCTCCGAGACCTGTTCGATGCGGTAGTCGGCCGGCAGCTCGGTGCGCAGCGCCGCCACGGCCTCGTTCACGCCGTCGACGACCTTCACCGTGTTGCCGTCGGTGCGCTTCTGCACGCCGATGCCGATCACCGGCACGTCCTGCCAGGTCGTCGCCTCGCGCAGCTCCGCCGTGGCGTCGCGGATCGCGGCCACCTCCGACAGCGGGATGGTCCGCCCGTCGGCGAGCGGCAGCCGGAACTCGGCCAGCTCGGCCGGGTCGCGCACCTCGCCGCGCAGGCGCACGTTGATCTCGCCCGCGCCCTGCGTGATGTGGCCGGCGGGCACGTTCAGGTTGGCCGCGGCCAGCAGCCGCACGACGTCCAGCAGCGTGAGGCCGTAGGCCCGCAGGCGTTCGGGGTCGACGTCCACGCGCACCTCGCGCTCGCGGGCGCCGGTGACCACGACCTCGGCCACGCCGTCGACCCGGCTGAGCCGTTCCTTGATGATCTGGTCGACGGTGCGGTAGACCTCCTCGAGCGGGCGGTCGGCGGCCACCGCGAAGTTGATGACCGGCGCGCCGCCGAGTTCGTACTTGGCGACGACCGGGTCCTCGGCGTCCTCGGGCAGCTCCGCGCGGATCCGGTCGACCCGGTCCTTCACGTCGATGGCGTCCTGGTCCTGGCTCGTCTCCAGGGCGAACTGGATGACCACCTGCGAGACGCTCTCCCGCGACGTGGACTCCAGTTCCTCGATGTTGGCCAGGGTCCCGACCTGGTCCTCGATGCGCTTGGTGATCTGCGTCTCGATCTCGCCCGGCGCCGCGCCGGGGTAGACCGTGGTGACGACGATCACCGGGTAGTCGATCCTCGGCATCAGCTCGAGGTTGAGGGAGCGGTAGCCGGTGTATCCCAGGTAGAGCAGGGTCACCACGAGCATGGTCGTCAGCACGGGGCGGCGGACGAAGACGCGCAGGAGGTTCATGTCAGTCCTCCACCGTCTTGACCCGGTCGCCGTCGGCGAGGCGGCTCTGGCCGAAGCGCACCACGCGCTCGCCGGCCGCGAGGCCGGAGGTGATCTCCACGACGCCGTCCGCGGACGCGCCCGTCGTCACGGGCCGCTTGCGGGCCACGCCGTCGTCGCCCACGACGAAGATGGCCGGCCCGTCCACCAGCGCCGCAACCGGGATCCGCACGACGCCCGCGCGCACGCCGGTGCGGACGCGGATCGACACCAGCAGGCCCGGCACGAGCCGCCCGTCGGGATTGGGGAAGAGGGCCTCGCCGGCCAGCAGGTGCGTCTTGGGATCGGCGCGCAGGTCGAGCCTGGCGACGGCACCCGCGAGGTCGGCGCCGTCGGGATCCGTCCAGAGGGCCGTCTGGCCCGGCGCCAGCGCCAGCGCCTGCCGGCTGCCCGCGGTGAAGCACACCTTCACGTCGTCGGTGCGCGCGATCCAGACCAGCGGCTTGCCCGCCTCGGCGGTGTCGCCCGGGTTGACCACGATGCCCGTCACGACGCCGCTCTGCGCCGCGACCAGCGAGGTGCTGCCCTCGACGTCCTGCAGGTCGGCCGCCGCGACCTTCAGCCCGGTCTCGGCCCGGTCCAGCGCCTGGTCGCTGATCGCGCCCTGGGTGTGCAGCGCGCGCAGCCGCTGCACGTCCTTGAGCGTGTTGTCGTAGGTGGCCTGCGCCCGCGCGTAGCTGTGGACCATGGGCGTGGGCGCCTCGCGCGCCAGCCGCACGATCACGTCGCCCGCCCGCACCCGATCCCCTTCGTGCACCGGGATGGCGACGATGCGCAGCGCGTTGGTCGAGGTCACCGCGTACTGCACGACCCCCTCGACCGTGCCCGCGAGCGAGACCCAGCTCTCCAGGTCCCCGCGCTCGGCGTTCTCGACCTCCACCGGCTTGCCCGCGGCGGCCTGCGCCGACTCGAGGCTGGCCGGCGTCCGCGTGCGGCCCAGGGCCTGGAAGCGCGCGGCGAACGCCGCCGCGACCACCACCAGCGCGACGATCAGGATGATCCGCTTCTTCATGATGCCGTACCTCCGTCGCCGACCGCGAGATCCAGGGCGGCCCGGGCGAGGTTCGATGAGTGGAGGGCGGAGGCGAGGTGCGCCCGCGCCGTCGAAAGGGCCAGTTTCGCATCCAAGCGCTCCAGGGGCGTGCCGATGCCGCTCTCCAGCCGCACCGCCGCCAGGCGGTAGGTCTCCTGCGCCAGGCGCACGGTCTCCCGCGCCCCCTCCAGGGCCGCGAGCGCGTTCTGCAGCGAGAGGGCCGCCTGCCGCACCGCGAGCTCGCGGTCCTGCAGGACCCGCGACTGCTCGAGCCGGGCGATCCGCAGCTCCGCGCGCGCACCGTCGATGCCGGCCTTCGCGCGCAGGCCGTCGAAGATCGGCACCTGCACGGCGAGGGCGATCTGGCTGCTGCCGGCGGTCTCGCCGAAGCCCGGCGTCAGGTCGTCGTCCCACTGGCCCTGCACGGCGTAGTTGCCCGAGAGCTGCACGACCGGCCCGCGCCCGGCCTCTGCCAGGCCGACCTGCCGCTCGCGCGCGACCACCATCGCGGCCAGCGCCTTCAGTTCCGGGCTCGACGCGCGCATCCGCTCCAGGAGGATCTCGACCGGCGCGGGCGGCGACGCCTGGGACAGCGTGTCGGCCGGCGTCACGGCGGCGCCGCAGACGCGGGCCAGCGCGAGCAGGGCGAGGTCGGCCCGGTTGCGCGCCAGCACGACGCGGGGACGGTGGTTCGCCAGCTCGACCTCGGCGCGCAGCCCGTCGAAACGGCTGATGCTGCCCTGCTCGAGGCCGAGCCGCGCCAGACGCGCCGCTTCCTCGGTCTCGGCGAGCGCCAGGTCGGCGTTGGCCAGCTCGGCCCGCGCGAGCAGGACGTCGAAGTAGGCGGCCGTCGCCGCGTAGCGCACGTAGTCGCGCACCGCGGTTTCCCGGTAGCGGGCCGCGTCGAGGTAGCCGCGCGCCGCGCCCGCGGACGACGAGAGCCGGCCCGCGGTCCAGACGTTCACCCGGGCGGTGAGCGCGCCGGCCAGCTCGTAGTCGCCGCCCATCTCGATCATGTTGGCGCCGCCGAAACCGGCCGCGAACGCCGGCGGCAGGAACATGACCGGCTTCTTCAGGTTCGCCGCGTATTCGCCGGCGAGGTCCAGGGTCGGCAGGCGCCCGGAGCGGGCGGCGGCGACCTGCGCCTCGGCGGCGGTCACGGTCTCGCGCGCCTGCTGCACGGTCTGGTCGCTGGCCAGCGCCAGCCTCACCGCCTCCTCGAGGCCGACCGGGGTCTGCCCGTGCGCCAAGGCGGCCCAGCCCAGCAGCGCGACGAGCGGCAGGATGCGTTTCATCGGGACACCTCGCCGCGGTTCAGGTGGGGCAGGACCATCAGTTCCATGATGCGGTCGGGGATGTCGGCGTAGGGATCGGCGTCCTCGCGAGCCGCGAGCTCCTCCACGACGGCCTCGCCCGCGCCCATCAGCATGGTCGCGAGCAGGTGCGTGTCGAGGGGGCGCAGGTCGCCCGTCGCGATCGCCCGGTCCAGGAGATCCCTGATGCGGCCCATGAACAGGTTGCGGACCGGCCGGTCCGTGTTCATGGCCCGGCCTAGGCGCTCGGCGACCTCGACCCGGATGATGCCCCGCTTGCTCATCGCGAAGTCGAAGCCCGTCTTCAAGACGTTCAGCAGAGCGACCAACGGCGGCGTGTCGTCGTCGATCACGTTCTCGAAGATGGCCACCATCTCCTGGAGCCCTCGCGCCTGGATGCTGCTGAAGAGGTCTTCCTTGGAGGGGAACAGCGTGTAGAGCTTGCCGACGGAGAAGTCCGCCTTCTCGGCGATCTGCTGCATGCTCGTGCCGTGGAACCCCTGGGCGACGAACAGTTCGAGCGCGGCGTCGAGGATCTCGTCGAGGTCCTGCTGGCGGCGGCGGGCCCTGCGGTCTTCGGTCATGGTGGTCCTCCCCGGTGAGGGAATCGCAGAAAATGAATCAATGTTCGAAATATGAATATACATTCATATCGCAATGAACACAAGGCGGAATTTTCTGCCAAAGAAGTGTCGGCCCGTAAGGCACAGTAAAATAGTTAGTTGACGACAACATGGTGACGGTGGAGGATCCCGTCCATGGAGCGTTGCCGATGATCGCCCGCGTGATTCCCCTGCAGCCCTTCGCGGCCGCAGATCCTCCCTGGGCGCTGCGCCTCGAGGCTGCCGCAGCACGCGCGGGTGACATCCTGGAGGTGGAATTCCGGTTGGAGGGGGAGACGGCGCGGATCGTTCCAGCCTGCGTCCCGGGCCCGGGATCGCGACGCGACGGCCTCTGGCGGGACACGTGCTTCGAAGTCTTCGTCGCCGTCGCCGGGGAGGCGCGCTATCTCGAGGCCAACCTTGCGCCGACGCAGGACTGGAACGTGTACCTGTTCGACGGCTACCGTCTCGGCCCGCGACCGGACCCTGCATCGTCCGATCTGCCGCGAACGGCGGAACAGGGGGACGGGATCCTCACCCTCTCCTGCAGTCTCCCGCTCGCGAGCCTGGCTCCCGGGGAGCGTGTCCTAGAGGTCGGCCTCGCCGCGGTGATCCGCCTCGACGGCGGCCGCGCTGGACACTGGGCATTGGCCCATCCGGGCGACCGGCCCGACTTCCACCTGCGTGAAGGGTTCCTGCTGCGGCGCTGAGACCGCGTTCGGTTGCCCCGGCCCACATCTCGATCTTCGTTGGAGATGTCCGGCCCCGGCAGTAGGTTCATGTGATCGAAACTTGAACCATGCCGACGCCATCGAGCCGTGTGATTCCGATCGGGAGGGGTATGGGCCTGCATCTCCGCAGCTTGCTGATGGCAGTCGTGGCGTCGCTGGTGCTCGCGCCTCGGGTCGTGGCGGATGTGGCCCGATCCTCCGGTTCGGCGAATTCCGGTTGGCAGCGGATCGATCTCCCCTTCGAGGCCGACGGGCGGCTCGTCTCGACCATCTTCCGCGACACTCTCTTCGTCGGCAGCACCGCCAAGACCGGGCAGCAAGCCTTGGGCGCGATCCCGTTGGTGCAAGACAGCGCGGGCTTGCGCGCGACAGCTATCGCACTGCCGCTGGAATTCAGCATCGCCCACGTCTCCGGGCTGGTTTCGATGGGAGACAGCCTGATCGTCTGGTGTGAGGTCGCTTCCGAGGACCGTCTACACGACGACGGGATGTTCGTCTACGACGGCCGTTGGCGACGATTCCCGGCGATGCCGGATTGGCTGTCCCAGTCGATCGGCGGTCTCCAGCACCTAGGCGGGGTCCTCTACGCCCACGGCAGGTTCCGCTCCTCGCCCGAGGCGCCCTGCGACAACGTCATCGCCTGGGACGGCCAGACGTGGCGGGCGCTTGGCCTCCAGCTTGGCTGGCACTACGTCGGCTCGTTGGCCGTCCACGATGGCGCGCTCACCGGCGTCTTCAGCAAGTTCGATGGGGAACTGGACGAGAACTGGCTGCCGCAGCAGTTCTCTCGATTACACCTCGCGAGTTGGGATGGGTTCGCGTGGCGCACGCTCTTCGAGGGTCGCGGCGGGTTCCTCGCCTCCCCCGTCGTTCATTGCGGCGAGCTGTACGTGGCCCAGACGCGCAGGTCGACGCGTGGAGCCGGCTCGGCCGATGTCGTCCGACTGGCCGAAGGCGATTTGATCCGGCTGGGGGAGGAGTTCGGAATGTCGGCAGGCTGGAACGTAGACGTGGACCGCCTGGTCGAGTTCCGCGGTCGATTGATCGCCGCCGGATCGTTCGATCATGTGGGAGGCGTCGTCGCGGGCGGCCTAGCCTTCTGGGACGGAACGATCTGGCGCGCGTTCGGAGCGTTGGAGGCCGGCACCGGAACCGACCTGCTGCTCGTCGACGGGCAGCGGCTCTGGGTCGGAGGTTGGTCCCCGGAGGCTGCCGCCGGGAGCGGTTCGGCTCGCATCTACTGCTGGGATGCGGATCCTCCCGCGCAGGTGCCGCCGGCACCCTACATCTCGCCGCCGTCGGAGACGCCGATTGTCACCGCCCGGCCCGACACGGTCCCGAAGTTCCACAACGGGACGTTCGCGGAGTGGTTGGCCGGCTCGCCCGTGGGTTGGGATCTCGATGCGAGTACGCCCTGGCGAGCCGCCGCTCTGCTGTCGTCTCCCGTCTGCCGGGACAGCCTGACGGCGTTGCCGTATGGTGGGGTTTCCCTATGGCCGGATCCGGCGTGCAGGTACCCGCTGACCTTCGGACAGTCGTTCTCCATCAAACCCGGCCGCTGTTACCGCCTGAGCGCCACGGCTCGTCATTCGCCGCGGTCGATCGTCGGCGAGGCGGGGATGGAAACGGCAAGTCGGCTCCAGTTCAGCCTCGGCGTCGCCTGGGATGCTCTTGATCTGGTGTCTACCGGATTCGCGGATGTGGAACTGGCACTGCTGGCGCCGGACGGAGCCGGCCAAGGTATCGTCTTGTTCACGTGCGGCCGGGCGACCGGGAGGCTCGAGATCCTGGAGGTCGACGTTATGGAGGTGCCGCTCGATTTCGGCGCCTGCTTCGCCCTGTTTGAGACAGAATTCGAGGCGCACTATGCCTTCTCCTTCGTCGAGCGCGAGGATTGGCACGACGCCTTGGCCGTGCTCCGGCCTGCCGCGGCGCGGGCTGTCAACAGCGTTGCGTTCCGGAACATCTTGCTCGCGGCCCTGAGGTCACTACGCGATCCGGCGATCCGAACCGTCGACAACAATTCGGACATGAGCGCGATCGGCATGGTCTACAGCGAGGAGGGGCGCCCACCCTCCTCGGAACATGGGGCTTAACCTCGTCTTGATGAACGCCTGTTGCGGCTTCCTTGCGGCGTGAACGTCATCTATCGGGTGCGTTGAGCGACGTCAGGCATCCATATCCCCCCACCTCCGCGCCGCCCGCGCGAAGAACACCAGCGCCACGATCGCCGCCACCCCGATCCCCGCGAACGGCAGCCACACCTTGAACTGCGGGTCGTACGTGCGCCACAGCAGGTCCGTCGCCGCGGCGGGGTCCAGCCCGGTGACCTCCTGCAGCCGCGCGAAGGCCCCGGTGCGCTCGACTCCGGCCGCCGCGTCGAGCGTGCCGAGCTTGCCGTCCCAGGTCCGCCCCCCGCCGAAGTGCTCCACCAGGTACTTCTGCGCCAGCACCGCCTTCTCGCCGAAGTTCCCGTAGAAGTAGCCCTGGAGCTTGGAGCCGATCAATCCGCCCACGCCCACCGGGATGTTCACGAACCCCAGGTAGAGGCCCTTCTTGTCCGCCGGCGCGATCAGCGCCAGGTACTCGTTCTTCTTCGGCCCGGTCAGCATCTCGCCGAAGGAGAAGCCGGCGACGCCAAGCAGGAACACCCAGCCCAGGTTGGTCAGGCCCGCGACCAGCACGCCGGCGGTCGCCATCCCCATGCCCAGGACCATCGACTCCAGCGTGCGCATCTTGCGCACCAGCCACGAGACCGGGATCATCAGCAGCACGATCAGCAGGGCGTTGAGGTTCAGCAGGATCTCCTGCGGCACCTGCCAGCCGCGGTCGGTCTGGATGGCCCAGCTGTCGGGGAAGAAGGACGAGCCCAGGAAGTAGCGGGCGGTGCCGCCGGAGTCGTTCCAGTCGGTCAGGAAGTTCGGGTGCAGGTCCCAGAGCGTGTACATCATCAGCCAGAAGCAGCTCATGATCAGCAGCCAGGTCGCCAGGCGCCAGTCGCCCAGCGTGCGCAGCGTGCGCGCGAGCACCTGCCCCGGGTTCGCGGTCTTGTCGGAGCCGCTGGCGAAGTCCTTGAAGGTGAAGAGCATCAGGTAGTTCAGCGACATGACCGCCGCCGCGGTGAAGAACAGCGCCTGCCACGAGTAGTCGTGCCGGATGAAGTTGGCGAGCATCGGGCCGATGGCCGCGCCCACGTTCACCACCCAGTAGAAGATGCCCCAGCCCAGCGAGGAGCTCTTGCGGTCGAGGTTCTGCGCCAGGCTGCCCTGCAGCGCCGGCTTGAAGAAGGCCGTGCCGGTGGCCAGCACCACGATGCCGAAGGTGAAGCCCAGGAGGCTGCGCTGCGTCGCCATCAGGCAGTAGCCCAGCACGTTGCCGGTGATCGCCAGGAACAGGCTGCGCTTGTAGCCGTAGCGGTCGGCGAAGCCGCCGGTGAAGGTCGGCAGGATCGACTGGAAGGCGAACCACAGGGCGTAGATGGTGCCCTTGTCGGCGGCCGTGAAATGCAGGCCGTGGGGGTCGTCGGCCTGCATGATGTAGATCGCCACCACCGAGCGCACCAGGTAGTAGGAGAGGCGTTCGAACATCTCGATCGTGTTGAGCAGCCAGTAGCCCGTGGTGAAGCCCAGCAGCCTGCGGCGGTCGGCCAGCGCGTCGGCGATCGGCGTGGTGGTCATCGGGCGGTCCTTTCGGGCCGGGCGGTGTGGCCGCGCGCGGTTGCGGCGTCGTTGGTGGCCTGCCGCCGCCGTGGTTAGCTTGTCGGGGACCGACGGCAGAACGGACAGTATAGCAAAAGGAGCCCCCCGCCATGTCCGCGAACATCAAAGGAACGCTCATCGCCTCGCTGCTGCTGGCGGCGAACCCCGCCCTCGCCGAGTCCGACTGGGGACTGCGCGGCGGTCTGACCATCGACCCCGACCAGGTCCACGTCGGCGCCCACGTGAACGCGGGCGAGATCTTCAACGACGGCTACTTCCTGCCCAACGTGGAGATCGGGTTCGGCGACCACGGCACCCTGATCGCCCTGAACCCGGAGCTGGTGTACCGCTTCGACCGGCCCAGCCGGTCCCGCTGGGGCTTCTACATCGGCGGCGGGCTCGGCATCAACATCTACGACTGGGACGACGGGCCCCGCGACTACCGCGACGACACGGACACCGAACTCGGGCTGAACATCCTGGGCGGCATGTCCCGGGCGCGCCGTGGCGGAGGGGACGTCTTCCTGGAGCTGAAGCTGGGGGTGGCGGACTCGCCCGAAGCCAAGGTGACGGTCGGGATCGGGTTCAAGTAGCCCCCATCGTCTATGTGGTCTGATATGGATTAAATTTCGTATATAAATGGATATGGTGGTGTGGCGCCCGTCTCCCATCCAGGAGCTTGACGGCCGGCATCTATTTGGCTATGTTGCCAAACAGCCAACGACAGGAGGCCGCCATGGACGACACCACCCGCCGCAAGTACGACTCCCGCGCCCGCGTCATCAAGGCCATGGGCCACGGCACCCGACTGTTCCTCGTCGACGAGCTGTCGCGCGGGGAGCGCTGCGTCTGCGAGCTGCAGGAGCTGGTCGGGGCCGACATGTCGACGGTCTCGAAGCACCTCGCGGTGCTGCGCGAGGCGGGCATCGTGCGGGACGAGAAGCGCGGCAACCAGGTCTTCTACTCGCTGCGCTGCCCCTGCGTGCTGAACTTCTTCGCCTGCGTCGAATCAGTGATGCAGACCTCGGCCACGCAGGCCGTGGAACTGGCGAGGTGAGCTGATGGATTGGCGCCGCGAGAGCAAGGTCCTCGGCCTGGTCGTCGCCGTGTTCGCCGGCCTGTACCACCTGCCCGTCGGGGCGCCCCGCTTCGACGGCGCCGTCGTCGAGGCCCTGTCGCTGGTGCGCTGGTACGCCCGCGAGCACGTGCTGCTCTGCCTGGTGCCGGCCTTCTTCATCGCCGGCGGCATCTCGGTCTTCGTGAACCAGGCGTCGGTCATGAAGTACCTGGGCGCCGGCGCGCCCAAGGCCCTGGCCTACGGCGTGGCCGCCACCTCGGGCACGGTGCTGGCGGTCTGCTCCTGCACGGTGCTGCCGCTGTTCGCCGGCATCTACGGCCTGGGCGCGGGGATCGGCCCCGCGACCGCCTTCCTGTACTCCGGGCCGGCGATCAACGCCCTGGCGATCATCCTGACCGCGAGTGTGCTCGGCCTGAAGATCGGCGTGGCGCGGGCCGTGGGCGCGGTGGTCTTCAGCGTGGTGATCGGCCTGCTGATGCACGCCGTCTTCCGCAAGGACGCGCGCGAGTCCGCGCTGGCGGCCGCCCCGCCGCCCGACGACCAGGGCGGTCGCCCCCTGCACCGCACGGCCCTGACCTTCGCGGCGATGGTCGCGGTCCTGATCTTCGCCAACTGGAGCGGCGCGGCCGGGGGCTTCTTCGGCGCCGTGCACGCCGTGAAGTGGTGGCTCACCGCCGCGGCGGCCGCCGGTCTCGGCGCGGCGCTCGTGGCCTGGTACGGCCTGGCCTGGTGGAAGCCGCTCGCGGCGGCCGCGGCCGTGGCGCTGACGGCGCTGCTGCGGCGCGACGATCCGGTGCTGCCGTTCACCGTCGGCACCCTGGCCTTCGCCTGGGCCGTGGCGAGCCGGCCGGGCGAGCTGCGCGATTGGTTCGACGCCAGCTGGTCCTTCGCGAAGCAGATCCTGCCGCTGCTGCTCGGCGGCGTGTTCGTGTCCGGCCTGCTGCTCGGCAGGCCGGGGCACGAGGGGCTGGTGCCCTCGGGCTGGATCGCCGCCGCGGTGGGCGGCAACTCCATCGGCGCCAACTTCTTCGCGTCCTTCTCGGGCGCCCTGATGTACGTCGCGACGCTCACCGAGATCCCCATCCTGCAGGGACTGCTGGGCT
>Ga0172371_10012694_pt1 | contig 11062 bp, 13 predicted proteins | sample Lak12m_FD_114543 | JGI IMG/M metagenome (GOLD analysis project Ga0172371, IMG submission 114543) | Freshwater microbial communities from Kabuno Bay, South-Kivu, Congo - kab_022012_12m | ecosystem: Environmental > Aquatic > Freshwater > Lake | place: Democratic Republic of the Congo: South-Kivu... | reverse complement strand
GATAAAATTAAATTGGTAACCGCTGGTGGAATCCCTTCTGGATTAGGCAAATTAGACTGAAAATTTGGAATACAAGGCAACCCGCTATCATCATAAACTTCGGCATTATATTCTTCGCAATAAAAATGAAATTCACCCTCATAAGTTTCTTCGGATGAAATTACACGCATTTCCTTTTCAATCCAACCAGCATCGGAGTGAGTTATTTTAATCACATCACCTGGAGCAACCGCCGCACCCTGATTTCCAGTACTAAATTCGCAAGCCCAGTTCGTTAATCTTCCTTTGTTCAGATAATATTGAGCGATTCTACTTGCTTGCCCTCTTCTGTTAATTCCATAAATAGTAATTTCCTTTGATATTTTGCCTTTTAATTCTTGACTAATATCATCACTAACTTTTACAAAATTTTTAGAAAAATCATCTACGGAATCAATAAAATTTAATTTAATTTCATTAGGAAAATCTGTTTTATCTATCTGAAAAAATTGAAAACTTCCTTCCAAAATATTAGTAGATTCATCAAATAAAGATTTAGCACCTGTCCAAACTGAATCAATCCCTAAATATATTTTCCCATCAATTTCATAATGAAAAATTCCACAACTTGCTTCTATGTCATTGATTAATCCCGCCGCTGAATCTTCATTATCAAAAACAAAATCAAAGGAATATCTTTTTTCATATTTACCATCTGGACTTAATATGTATTCATCACAAACTTCAGCAACAGTTTTAAATGAATCTAAATCAATCTTTGAATCCTCAATTCCTATTCCTCTTCTTCCATCAGTCATTAAATATAAAATAACCCACACTGGATTATTATTAAAAGTTGTTTGCCATTTTAGTTCCTCTGTGTCCCAGTTTCTTATAGGCAATCCATCTACAATCATTGAAATATCATTATCTGAAACGGAAGATAAAAGAGCACCTGTTTTCAAAGTTAAGGCTAAATAACTTGTATGCCTAAAACAACAATTCTCTATGGTAGAAGTATAATTTATTTGAATGTAAGGTTGAGTGGAAGTTTCTTTGGATAGAATCCATACGTCATAAAATTGAGCGGTTATTTTCAATGTCAAATAAGGTTTAGAAGAGTCAAAATTATCATTAAGCCAAGTTTTTATATCTAAATTTCTTCTTCCTGGTCTCCTTTCAAATGGAGAATATTCGGAACAAACTTCAGTCAAACTCCACCCAGAATCATCACCCCAAACAATAGAATCTTCACTCCAAATAGAAGTTTCAGTAAACATCCCTTCTATATATACATCATGGTGAACGTTGTAACCAAAATAAAGGGAAAGATTAGCACTCAAAATATTAAGGTCATCCGGTAAACTACTTAAATCAAACATCAAATAAATTCTTTTTGTCGCACCTGCCCCATATAAATCTCTTGCTGTTCCATAATTAGTAGTTGGTTTGTCCTGTCGAATATAGCTATCATCAGTTGGTAAAAACATAGCCGAATTGCCATTTGAAAATCGTGAATCTTTGCTCTGTGTTTCTGTGCCTAAATAAGAATCAGAAGAACATCCATCCAAAATTGATATATCTTTCTTATCTATTTTTATATCAGAAATTTTAGTGATTTCGCCTTCGGCTAATCCTAATGCCCCGTAAATTATTTCAGAATCAGTGGGAGTCCTCCAAATCCAATTTCCAGTTATCTTATTTGTCCCAAAAATTAAGGGCAAAGGTTTTTCTTGTGAAGCAGATGGTTTCCAACCTCCCATATTATAGGTATTTGAATTGGTGATTTTCTTTTTATCTTTTGAGTCATTTCTAAAAGTGCGATAAAGTGAGTAAACTACTAAAGCAACTTTTAAAACAGTCAGAAAACCAATGGCCATTTAAGTGGCCTCCTCTGGAACAGATACAAAACCACCAAAATTATCAAAATTATTAAATCTAAATTTACAACACAAATCCGTTTTATTGCAACCACGGCTCAGGGTATAATCATCATCAGTTTCTATCTCATAAGGAAAAGAAGATTGAAAAACAAAATTGCCCCCAAAAGAAAAATTTTTAACCTTGCGTGATTCACCATTATTGTTTCCAGAAGTAAAAGTAATAACACCATCATTCCAATATTCAATTGCTTCGGTTCTGGCAGAATCCGCCATTGTACTATATGTACCACTGTCTGCTTTTCCCATCACCGTATCCTTCAATGGACTGCCACCATTTAGACATTCATCACTGTCTAAAGTCCAAGGACAATATTTATTATATTTTCTATTCGGTAATTCTTTTTCCAAAAAATAAGTCTCTGGAATTATATCAAATTCAAATCCATTTTCATCTATCTTTCCAGGAATCATAAAACCCTGTTTAATTATCCTTTCATAATCAGCACTGTTTAATAAACCTTCATACACACAAAAAAGTTTTACTGGACACAAAGATAAATTATAGTTTTCAACATAAGCCCCCATAAACAAATCAGTGTTATCTATAACAACTTTTAATTTACCAATTTCATCTTCCATAGTAGATTTTACTGAATCGAATTTGAAATTGATAGGAAGATAAGTGTTTTCTCCACTTGTAGGAAATATTATTTCAGCATCATAATCAGCAAATCTTAAAGTCAAAGATTCATCAACAGTGATTTCCAAAAGATATATAGGAGCGCATTCTTCTTTAACCATTTCTGCTAATATAAGGGCATTTAAATTTCTTGGCATTACTTCACCGTTTGTAAATCAAAACTAACCTTGCGAATATTAAAATTTATATATTCAATTTTCAAACTATCTTCCACAAATCGTACTGTATAAATAATACTATCTATTGGATTAGTCCAATAAAAAGCTTCATATGAACCAAATCGTGCATTAAAAAAATCCTGAATATTTGCAGCATCTCCTGTCGGACAAGTTGGTGCCTCCCAGTGGAAAATTCTAATTGGTAATGAATATTTTTTTCGCCTTTGTTCTTTCCCTTCCCCAAAAGTAGATACGTTGGTTTTCCATTTAGTTCCATATTCATAAGTTTTTTGGGGAGTGAAATTAAAAGTTTCCATTTAGCGTAAATCCTTTATAGCCTTTGTTAATAGCCCTTTATTAGTCAAATCATCAAAAACTACTTTTTTAATGGAGTTTGGGTTACGTTGAACCACCCCAGCAAAAGAATCAGAATCAACCGCTTGGATTAAGAAATATTCTTTCACCTCTGTGTAATTACCTACACGTCCTTCATTATTTTTTAACCCTGCCAAAGATAACCCATCTAAACGTGGGATTTTAGAAAGGCTTAAAACCTCTTTTTGTTTGTCTTTTTCTAATCTATCCAAAACAGAATTAAGGAATAGTGAATTGGCCTTGGCAAATACTTCACTGGATTCACCTGCCCCACCACCAGTATCTGTTCCTGTATCTAAAATAGTTGACCCCAAATCAAGTATTAACTGACCAGTGTTATTTGAGCTTGTCGCAGAGTTAGCATTTTCAAAAAACAATTTTTCAGCTATCATTTTAGCAATCATATTCGCCCACGTCCGATACATAGCATCACAAAAGGCATTCCAGTAATCTTTGAAAGACTTTAAATCACCTCTAAAAACGTCATAAAACACATCCGAAAAAGCATCTTGAATGTTTCTGGCTGCCTCTTTTGCATATTCTGACATCTCTTTCGTTTTTTCTTTTGTATCCTCCTTTGCTTTTTTTAGCATTTTTTGGTATGCCTTTTCAATATCATCTAAATTTTGTTTGGTGGCTATACCATACTGATTTACAGCACCAATCATCTGAATTTTCCAAATTTCTGCTGCCTCAATTTCTTTATCATAATCAGACAAAAGTTTTTCCCTGATTTCCTTTTTTATTTTAATTCGAGCCTCTGTAGCTGATTCATAAGGTTTGGCTTCTTTTTTAAGATTATTTTCTGTCTCCTTTCTATAAGCCCTTTCATTTTTAACTTTTTCTTCAAATTCCTTTCTGCTTAATTCCACCCTTTTATTATGAAAAATCATTTCAGTATCCGTTGTCCACTTGCCTGCTTTGACCAATTCATCTTTCCATAAATCTAATTGCTTGAATTGAAAATCATAATTACCCAAAACAATTTTTTCTTGTTCTTCTTGAAAATTTTTCATTTCTCTCAAAATTTCGTCAATAACATCCTTGTGAATATTGTAATATTCTAAAGCTTCATTTCTAACATTTTGTATATTATCTTTTTTAATTGTTAATTCCGGCTGTTCTGCTATTACAATAGGCTTATTTCTTGATGATAATGGTACTATTTTTGGCACTGTAGCACCTTCGGCAGGAGGATTTTTAGCCTCATATTTAGGAGGTGGAGGTTTTTCCAACCAAGAATATCCTTTTTCACCTTCCTTTGGTACAATTGCTTTTCCTGTTCTGTAAGCCTCCATTTGTTCAGCATATTCCTGAATTTTTTTCACATCGGTTAAATCTTTAACCAAATCCACTATCAATGAAATAGCAGTAACAACAGCTAATCCTTTCCAACCAAAAGCCATAGCACCAAATATACCCATTTCCTGAATTATTTTAGGCAATTTTCCAAATCCAGACACAGCAGCCCCGAATATTCCCACCAAATCCTTTCCAATAGAGCCAATATCTTTTACCATATCAGACAAATCGTCTTTATTTTCTTCAATAAATAATTTTAAATCTCTATTAAATTCCCTAACTGGTTTTGCTAAATCTTCTCCGAGCGAAACTCCTAAATTGGAAATAATATCTTTCATTTCATCTTTTGAAGCTTGAAAAGATTTACGATAATCATTCCACGCCTGTTCAGCAGCACCAGTCTTTTCTTTCATCACCTCCAAAGAATCATTAAAAGTTTTTCCCTTCCGAGCCAATAAAGCAGAAGCACCAATCATAGCCTCTTGACGGCCATAAAGTTTCATCAAACCTAAATCAGCCGCAGTTGCAGTATTTTCCAAACGTTGAAGTGTTCCAATTAAGCCAAATTGAGAAATCATTAATTTAGCATCTTTATATCCAAGTTCATCCATAGCCTTAGACATATTTTCATTTTCACGCATCAAAGAAACTAAAACAGCCCTGTATCTTGTAGCAGCCTCGCTCGTATCGCCTGCTGTTTTAGATATCACAGCTAAACCAGCACCCATTTCATCCGCAGACACGCCTAAATCGTGACTAACTTTAGCCAAGCCACCGACAACAGGAATCAACTCAGCAACCGTAGTTTGTCCTTCCTGTTCCGTTTTGTTCAAAAGGTCTGCCGCTTCGGAAGTAGATTTTATTTCACCTTCATAACCCTCCATCAATTTAGTTAGCCCTTTAATGGTTTCAGCTTGTTCTATATGACTTGATTTAGCTAATTTAGAAGCCTCTGTTAGAACATCTATTTGGTTAGCAGTACCTTTTACCCCTGCTGAAATTACTTGATAATAGCCGGACATTAAATTGCTCCAACTTCCTAACTCTGTAGGCAATGCCTTTATGTCTTTCTCAAGCAATCCAAATTCTCTTTTTGTTACTCTTCCCATATCAATTAATTTGGTTTCAAAAGTAGCAAAATCATTCAACATTTTTCTAAATACAAACCCCACACCCAAAGTCAAAAAGGCAGATTTAAGAGATAGAACAGATTTTGTGACTCTTCCTGTCATACTTTCAACTGTTTTAAGTGCCCCACTCCAATTTCCACTTTTTATTTGAAGTCCTAAAAATTCTTTTTTAGTTAAATTAAGTGACTTTTGAAGTTCTTCTTGACCCAAACGTGCTTTATCAGCCCTCAAACCTTTCATTAATCTTTCTTCAAGCTTTTTAAACTCCTTCTCTGATTTCAAGCTTTCTAAACCTGTAGCAGAAAGATTTTTCTTTAATTTATCTAAGGCTATTTGAGCCTGCTGAGTGTCAATTATTATTTTAGTTTTTGGCACTTCTCTTTTTCCTTTTCAAATTCGGAATTTGTGGCATAGAAGGATTTTGATTTTTCAATTTTTTTTCTTCTTCTTCACGCCATTTAGTTACCATTAATTTTTCAATCAATAAAATTTTCTCAAAATCTTGTTCAGACAAGTCAAAATTTTCACAAAATTCTAAGACACTTCGGATAGAAATGCTCTCAATAGTCCAACCGGAAGGTCTGTCGTGAAAAGATAATTGTTTCCAAGCCTCCCACGGCGGAATATTAGCCGGTAAAAGCTCTGGCTTTTGGCATTGAGAGCAAGGTGGTTTTCCATCCCAAACATTTTTACACGTTTCACAATCGGTATTTTGCTCGTTGCTGAGCCACTCTACCCAGCTGATTAATTTTTTGTTTCAATTTCAACTTTCTTCTCAATTTCCAATTTCAATTCCTCAACTTTATCCAAAACATATTCAATTATATTAGGATAAAGAGCAAAAATCTTTTCTTTATTTTCAAAATCGCACTTCAAAGGTTTTCCATTTTCATCCTCAAAACCTTCCCAGCTCAAAATAGTTTTATCTATTTTTCTGATTTTGTACTCATAAAAATTTGGCTCTTCAAATCGTTGATTCCTTTCCCAAACAATGTTCTTACAGTTGAGAATAATTTCATTGAGTTCCTTAGGCGAAAGAGGACAAGCTTTGACTATTGCTATTTGCTTGCCCTCTTTGTCTAAAATTGGAATTGAAAAAATAGGTTTTTCAGTTTTAAGTTTCATGTTTTCCTTCTTTCTTTATTGATTAATTAATGAAAAACAATTTCACAGCTGTCTTCACCCGCCGTGCCCAAAGCCTTAATTGGCACGGTAAGTTCAATTGTAGGTGCGGTCGCCGCTATTGCCGGTACTTCTAAACTTACACGTGGCAATATAATAGCCATTATACTTCCTGCCTCATCACCAAAAACCATTTTGATTTTAGATTCGTTGCCTTCAAATCCTAAACCAAAATAACCAACATTTTCATGATTAAGATACAACTTCAAATTAGAAGTAATTTCACGTGTATTTTCAACGTATTGTTCCGGCTGAGTGGTTCCAACCTCATCAACCAAATATTCTTTTGGAACATTAAATGTCAAATCACTGGTTTTAAATTTAGCTGCAACACCATCAAATGAAATGGAAGCAAGTCTGCTTTCTATGGGGTCGCCAATCTCAGCATCGGTATCAGGGTCGAGCAAAAATCCTTCTATCTCATCTGCTGCTTCCCATGTTTCTTGTAGATTAGAAGTAACCGTAATTGTATCAGTGGAATAATTTACAGAATCTATCTCATAGCCAGCACCAGAATTATCATCCTCCTTTGTCTTATTCCAGATGCGACTGCCCACTGAAAATCTTTCGGAATGACTAACCACTATTGTTTTTTGACCAGAAGCCGCTTCAACATAAACAGTATCATATCCAGCCCAGCACATTTTCATTCCTTGACCGGAAAATTCAAAGGATAAAGCCCCTGTATTAGTTATTCCTGCTGTGACTTGATTAACCGAACAACCGCTCATACCTTGAACCATAAAATCAGTTTGAATCCAAAGGCTAAAAGAAGGTGACTCCGTATCTTGCCGATAAAAAATATGATTAGCAGTAATTGCCGCATCAGCTAAATGAGAAGCCGCAGTTGTACCATTATATCCTCTTACACAGCCAGAACAAGTCCCAGTTGTCGCCGTTGTTCTTACTATACTGGTGTAAAGGATTTTTTCTGTACCTATTGTTACCACACCAATTTCTGGCAATATTCCCCCAGCCAGGCTTTTGTAAACAAAAGAATCATCATTTGAATCAATTCCAGCATTCAAAGCAGCTGTTACTGTTCCAGACTTTCCTCCTTGCATCGATTGCCAGAGAGCATCACCTTGTGGTACACTTCCGATAGTTCCCGATGGCCTAACATAGGTTGGAACACTCCAAGTCCCAGCCGGCAAGGCATTTTGAAAACGATCAATCACATCAAGACTGTCTGAAAGCTCCAAACTATCTACGAAAGTTGGACTTTGATTCATCACAGCGTTACCTGCTGGCGCAATAATGTTAGCCGCCGCCGGAAATTTCAAAGTGCCTTTTGTATCTTCTAAGATAGCAAAAACCCGCTGTTTTCTTGACCTTCCAATTTGTTCTGTCATTTTTATTGCCTCCTATATAAAGTATTCAAATGGAATTTTAAAAATTAGCCTATACATATTTGAGTCTGAATCCTTTCCACCTTTCTGTGGCGAAGGCTCATTAAAATTTACGCCTTCGTAACTTTTCCGACGAAAAAGGTCAGACAAAATTTTCCAATAATCAAAAGCATTTTTGATACCAGTGTCTAAAGGAACAAAAATATCAATCCAAAGTATTCCCAAACCAAGCCCCACCCCATTTTCACCTAATTCACCAACTTCCGAATCACCCCAAATCAAATTAATTCTTATCCAACCATCAGTCAAATCACCTTGCAAACTTTGATTTTCAAATTCAATTGGTGTATAACTCCAATTTTCACTAACCAAACCCATAATAACTTTTCTAATTTGTTCGGGATTCAAACTGAAAACTCCTTAAAAGATTTTAACACCTCTGCAAATAATTTATTCGATTCAGCCAAAGCCATAGAGTATATTCCTGATGGTGCTTGTTTGGAATAACCTTCTTCCAATCTTTCAGCATAAGGCTGATTGTTAAAAATTACAACAAATTTATCATCTAAATCGAAATCAAAATCAGTGCCTTTTATACCCACAAAACCCTTCCCTTCTTTTAAACCTTCTTTATTTGCAGGCATTCTACCACATACAATACCGTGACTGGCTCTGTAAGCACCTGTATCTACTGGACTTCTCAAAATGATATTTCTAAACAATTTCAAAATCATTAACCTAATTACTTTAGTAGTGTCAGCATCTATTAAAACACCCAGTTGAACCAATTGATTAGAAAAGATTTTCATATTTGGAGCTATTTTATCTATCACTATTGAACCTTTCTAATTTGAATTTCATAAAGTACCACAATCAAAGCTGGCTTCAAAGGTTTGATTTCTAAAACATCCCAAATTTCGTTATCTATAATAACATTCCAATCTATTTCTCCTGTTAATTCCGGTAAACTTGAATTTACTCCCAAAATTAATTTTTTGTCACCTATCTTTATCATTCCTGCATTATTAACAACCGAAATTTCTTTGTATGAATAATTTTCAATGACTCCATAAGTGTTATATTCAGTTATTGTTTTGGAATAGGTGTCTGTTTCTGAATTATACTCACCCTTCTCAATTTTTCTCACTGTAATTGCCCGACCGTGCTGGGTCAAAAGAGTTAAAGCTTTCTCTTGAAGTTTTTGATAATTCATTTTATTGATTAAGTCCTAACCAATTTTGTAGTTACTGGTGAAATAAGATTTTTCAAATAATCATTCAAATATTGAAAAACGGTGTATGATTCTGCTGGACTATATTCTATTTCAATTGAACCAATCTTTTCTTTGCGAGTAAAAGAATCTGAAGCTGTATTAATTTTTAAACAACCAGAGTCAATTAACTCCTCATAAGCCGCACGACTTACTGCATTTTTAAGCTCAAAAGGAATAACAGAATAATCTAAACAATCACCATCTTCTGTATATATTTCATAACGTGGAAATTTTAAATGCCGCAAAGGATAACTGCTTAAAGGATAAACTTTATACCCACGAAAGGAAAGTGATTCAATATAATCCATAGCCCTAAATATGGCTTCCTCTTTTTCTTTTTCACCCGCTTTATTCCATTCAGATAAACCTAATTTTGCACAAAATAAATCCACATCCTTAACCAATACATATGAATTGGAATTATCCACTCCAGAGCCGTCTTCCAAAATGATTAAACTCATATTTCTTTGACCTCCAAAATTATATCCAATTCATAAATATTATTTTCATCTGTTACCGCTTTAAAAGTAATCTTGTATGGTGAATAATCACTGTTACCTTCTTTTATTCTTATTTTCAATTTTGAATCTTCTACCATTTTTGTGCCTAAATCTAACACCTCAGAAGTAGCATCATCACCATTTACATCAACAGCATTAACAGTAGATTCAGACAATTGAATAGTTTCAGATTCAGTTAACACATTGACAAAATCGGATTCAATTATGAAAGTTTCGTCAGGTTGTTTTTCTATTGAATTCATTAAATTGATTCCTTTTCAAATATTCTGGTGATTGATTCCTTTTCAAATATTTTCTTTCCTTCCGGTAAATTTACAAGGTGATAAGTACCTCTGCCATAAATTCCCTGATTATATAACTCAAATTCAGCTTTATCTAAATCCACTATGGTTATATAATTTGATTTAGTTTTTGTGTCTTGCTCTCCTTCTTCATTCCAAACAGTAAGTGAAACTGTATAAATTCCTTCTACCGCATAAATATGAACCGGATTTTTTTCATCACTAATTCTACCATCACCAAAATCCCATTCCCAAAGAACAGACTCACTTCCTGAAGAAGCATCCTCAAAATAAATAGAATCAGGACAATATCCTGTTTTTCCCGTCACCGTATTAAAATCAGCAATAATCAACGTTTTTTTCCGTATTTACTGGAGTGACTTCCGCCGCTGGATTTTTTGGTAAAAGAGCCCCCATTAGCATAATATCTGGAAACTTGTGCCTTAGTAAAGACTCTTCCGCTTGGACTTTTAAATTTTCCTGCATTCTTTCCTGAAGTAATTGGTTTGAAAGGCATAATCATGCTCCTTTTTTATCGTTTTCATTTTCTTCTTTTTTTACTTCATCAACCTTTCCTAAAGCCGCTGAAAATTTTGGATAAAATAAGGAAAGAAATTTCTTTATTGAATTCCAAATCAAATCATCTTTCTTAGTGTTCGTTGACACTACAATTTTATCTACAATTAGGATAAAAAGCACGGATAATATCAACCAATTTTCCAAAACATAATTCCAAATTTTTAGCCAAAAACTTTCATTAACTTCCTGACTAAAAACAACGGAAGGCAAAAACAAAATCAAAATCAAAATCAAAGAAAATTTTTTAAACATATATACTCCTAATCAAAAAGATTCATCCAATTATCTAATTCCTGTTTATTTCCAATAAAATATTCATCCATCAAATAAGGCTTTGAGTAAGCCCTAAT
>Ga0172371_10012693_pt1 | contig 11063 bp, 11 predicted proteins | sample Lak12m_FD_114543 | JGI IMG/M metagenome (GOLD analysis project Ga0172371, IMG submission 114543) | Freshwater microbial communities from Kabuno Bay, South-Kivu, Congo - kab_022012_12m | ecosystem: Environmental > Aquatic > Freshwater > Lake | place: Democratic Republic of the Congo: South-Kivu... | reverse complement strand
GGCGTTTGGCTCAGTTGGATAGAGCGACGGCCTCCGGAGCCGTAGGTCGCAGGTTCGAATCCTGTAACGCCCGCCATGCGAGCCCCTCTTGTGAGTTCTGCGGGTATGACACGCGGAAAACACTTGACAGAGGGTGAAGCGTGTGTAATGTTCGTGCCGCGGATTTGCTTCCGCGGCTCTTTCGGCTTCTTTGGCGGACACGGGGATTCTTCCCGGGTCCGATGTCAATCTGGGAATGCTGCTCTTGAACAGGCAACGCTTGGTCGCGCACAACAACGAGGTGGAGAACTAGACCATGAACCTTCAGGAACTCAAGAGGAAGAAGATCGGTGATCTTGTGGAGTTGGCGAAGACATTCAACATCGAGGGAGCCCGCGGAATGCGGAAGCAGGAGGTGATCTTCGCACTCCTCCAGGCCCAGTCCGAGAAGAACGGCTCCATTTTCGGAGAAGGGGTTCTCCAGGTGCTTCCCGACGGGTTCGGCTTCCTTCGGAGCCCGGACTACAACTACTTTCCCGGGTCGGACGACATCTACGTGTCTCCGTCCCAGATCCGCAAGTTCAACCTTCGGACGGGCGACACGGTAGCGGGGCAGATCAGGCCGCCCAAGGAGAACGAGCGCTATTTTGCGATGCTCAAGGTTGAGGCGATCAACTACGAGGATCCCGAGGTCGCTCGGATGAAGGTGCTGTTCGACAACCTGACGCCGCTGTATCCCAACACGAAGTTCGAGCTGGAGTACAACCCTCGCAACTACACGACTCGGATCATCGACCTGCTCTGCCCGCAGGGGAAGGGTCAGCGTTCGCTCATCGTTGCAGCGCCCAGGACGGGAAAGACGATGATGCTCCAGGACATCGCGCATGCGGTGGCAGCGAACCACAAGGAAGTCTACCTGATCGTGCTGCTCATCGATGAGCGGCCCGAGGAAGTGACCGACATGGAGCGGTCGGTCAAGGGGGAAGTGATCTCCTCGACGTTCGATGAGCCGGCCCAGCGTCACGTGCAGGTCGCCGAGATGGTCATCGAGAAGGCAAAGCGCCTCGTGGAGCACAAGCGGGACGTAGTCATCCTGCTCGACTCGATCACGAGGCTGGCCCGTGCATACAACACGGTGGTTCCGCCCTCAGGGAAGATCCTGTCCGGCGGTGTCGACTCCAACGCTTTGCACAAGCCCAAGAGGTTCTTCGGCGCTGCCCGCAACATCGAGGACGGCGGCAGCCTCACCATCATTGCGACTGCCCTGATCGACACGGGCTCTCGAATGGACGAAGTCATCTTCGAGGAGTTCAAGGGCACGGGCAACTGCGAAATGCACCTTGACAGGAAGCTGATGGAGAAGCGGATCTTCCCGTGCCTGGATATCAACAAGTCGGGCACGCGGAAGGAAGAGCTGCTCTGCCCCCCCGATGTGCTCAACAGGGTGTGGGTCCTGAGGCAGCTTCTGCACCCGCTCAACGTCATCGACGCCATGGAGTTCCTCCTGGACAGGATCTCGAAGTACGACTCGAACAAGGAATTCCTTGCGTCCATGAACCAGTAGGAGTATCGTCCGGCCTCGTTTGGCCGTGGAGGCGAAGATGAAGGAGAAGATCCATCCCAAGTACGTAGACACCAAGGTCACCTGTGCGTGCGGCAATGTGATCCAGACCCGGTCCACCAAGGGGGACTTCACGGTGGAGATCTGTTCGAAGTGCCATCCGTTCTTCACCGGGAAGCAGAAGCTGATGGACACGGAAGGGCGCGTTGACCGGTTCAACAGGAAGTACGGCCGCGTTCCCCAGGCGCAGAAATAGGCGCTTCCCTCAGCAGCGGATCCATGGAATCAATTCCGGTCGGAGGACAGGCGGTCATCGAGGGAGTGATGATGCGTTCGCCGCAGTGTTTTGCGGTGGCGGTCAGGACGCCCAAGGGAAGGATTCTAGTTCGCAAGCGGCGGTGGATCTCGCTTGCTGCGAAGTGGAAGTTCCTGCGGTGGCCGTTCCTGAGGGGAGTGCTGGTGCTGGGGGAGTCGCTCCACAACGGCATGTCTGCGCTGAGTTTTTCCGCGCGAGTCCAGGAAGAGACTGTCGGGGCGAAGGAGAGCCCTGCGTCCCTCTGGTTGACCATGGGCTTTGCCGTGCTTCTGGCGTTGGGTCTGTTCGCTGCGCTGCCCCATTTTCTGACGTGGGCGGTGGGAGCGCTGGCTGGAGCTGAGGCTCTGACGGGCGGTCGCAGCCTTTCGTTCCACCTGGTGGACGGGGCGATAAAGCTGGCCATTTTCGTGGGCTACATCGGCGGCATTTCGCTCATGCCCGACGTGAAGAAGGTGTTCATGTACCATGGGGCCGAGCACCAGAGCATCCACGCGCATGAGAAGGGAGAGGAGCTTTCCGTGGACATGGCCCGGGCTCATCCCAGGCTGCACCCGCGATGCGGCACGGCGTTCATACTACTTGTGCTGCTGGTGGCGGTGGTCGCGTTTTCGTTGGTCTTTCCCTTCATTCCCCCGATCAGCGGGTTGGCGTTTGCGAACCAGAGCTTCTTCGTGCTCGTGAAGCTCGTTCTGCTCTTTCCGATAGCGGGGTTGTCGTACGAGGTCGTGCGGCTTGCCGGCAAGCATCCCGAGCACTGGCTGCTGCGCCACGTGATCTCGCCGGGGCTTGCCCTCCAGAAGCTGACGACGAGAAAGCCTACGGATGAGCAACTGGAGGTTGCCATCGCAAGCTTGAGGACTGTGCTGGCATCGGAGCGCAGGTACCGTGCGCATCCCGAAGAAGGGGTAGCGGAGACGCAGGAGGAATACGGGTCGCTGGAGGAGCTGGCGGCCGCTATGGAGGCGGGCAATGTTCCAGAAGCTTGAGGAAGTGGAGCAGCGCTTCGAGGAGCTGTCCGGCCAACTGCTCGATCCCTCGGTCATCGCCGATCGGAAGCTTTACGCCAAGGTTGCCAAGGAGCGGGCCGGGCTGGTCACTGTGGTGGAGACGTTTCGCAATTACCGGCGGGTGGTCGATGAGATAAGATCCAGCGAGGAGCTGCTGGAAGACAAGGATCCTGACATCCGAGATCTTGCCAAGGAGGAGCTTGTCGGGCTTCGAGACGGCAAGGTGAAGCTCGAGGCGGAGCTTGAGGTTCTTCTGCTTCCCAAGGATCCTCGGGACGAGAAGAACACGATTCTTGAAATCCGTGCCGGGACCGGAGGTGAGGAGGCCGCGCTGTTTGCTGCGGATCTGTTCCGCATGTACACGAGGTTTGCTGAGCGGATGGGATGGAAGATGGAGCTGCTGACAGCGCACCAGACGGAACGGGGCGGGTTGAAGGAAGTCGTGGCTCTGTTTTCCGGCAAGCAGGTGTTCAGCCATCTGAAGTACGAGAGCGGGGTGCATCGGGTACAACGTGTGCCCGAGACCGAGGCGCAGGGGCGGATACACACGTCCGCTGTGACGGTGGCGGTGCTTCCGGAAGCCGAAGATGTCGAGGTGGCGGTACGGGATGAGGATCTGCGGATAGACACATATCGGTCGTCGGGGGCCGGCGGCCAGCACGTGAACGTGACGGATTCGGCCATCAGGATCACGCACATTCCGACAGGGCTCGTGGTGACCTGTCAGGACGAGAGGTCACAGTACAAGAACAAGGCCAAGGCCATGAAGATACTTCGAGCCCGTCTGCTCGAGGCGGAGCGCGAGGAGCAGGAGCGCCAGGAGAGAGACACGAGGCGGGCACAGGTGGGAACGGGCGACAGGAGCGAGCGGGTTCGCACCTACAATTTTCCCCAGAATCGATTGACGGACCACAGGATCGGGTTGACGCTGTACCGGCTGGACACGATCGTGGAAGGCGATCTGGAGGAGGTCACGTCCGCGGTCAGGACGTGGTTTCAGGCTGAGGCACTCAAGGGGAATCGTGATTGACACTCCCCGGGCAACCTACTAGAATCCTACCAAGTCGGCGGGATTGGGAGGCAGGGAGATGAAGCTTTCAACCAGAGTCAGATACGGAGTCCGGGCGATGATACAACTGGCCGCGTCGCAGCAGGAATCGCCGGTGCTGCTGGATTCGATTGCGAACCGCCAGGGGATTTCCCGGAAGTACCTCGATGCCATATTCGCGAGGCTGAAGGCCGGCGGCCTCGTGACCAGCAGCCGCGGCGCGGGAGGAGGCTTCCTTCTTGCCCGTCCCGCGTCTGACATATCCCTTGCCGACATCTACAAGAGCCTGGAAGGGCCTGTCATCCTGGTCGACTGCTCCGCTGAAGAGAACCCGTGCGGCAAGCGTGAGGAATGCCCTGCAATGGAGATCTGGTGCAACCTCTCGACCATGATCGACGAGTATCTCAGCTCCGTCATGCTGGACTGGCTGGTGGAGAAGAAACGCGAGATGGAGCGCCACGGGGCAACGATGTTCTACATCTGAGGTTTCCACGGCTGAAGCCGTTCGCTACCATCTGGCAGCCCTTACGGGCCTACATCGGAACGGGTGTTCGGAAGCCGGGGGGGACGGGTAGCGTCTGACTACTTCAGTTTCTTGAGGCGTTCGAGTTCTTCCTTCTTGCGCTGGTACTCGATTTCCCAGGTGGCGCCGCCTTCGGCGTCTTCGAGGTGCTTGAGCTTCTGCCGGACTTCTTTGTCGACTTCTTCGTCGACGCCCATGTGCTTGCGGAGGATGGGGACGATGGCGCGGTTGAGCTCGTGGTCTTCGCCGAAAACCTCGCCGACGTGTACCGAGGACAGCATGATCTCGATCATCTGCTGGACGATGTAGTCGAGGGCCTCGTCGTCGATGCCGAAGCTGTGCTCTTTGGCGAGGCTACGGCGCAGTTTGGCAATCTGTGAGTAGTCCAGGCCGCGTTTGGCAGCGGCGTCCTTTGCCTTTTCGCCGATTTCGCGATCCATGCGGGTGTACTCGTTGAGGACGGACTCGAGATCCTTGCGCGCCTCCTCCATTTCCTCCTGCGCGACTTCGACGAGCCCGTCCTTGACCAGTCGTTCCAGGATCTCCGTCGCTGCTGCCTCTATTCTTCCTCGGTAAATCTTCATTCCGGCTCCTGTTTTCAAAGCGACCGGAATATATCACGGGGGGAAGCCGCGCGGCAAGGAATCTTTGACGCGGCGCTGCATTTTTTTTCGGGCGGATTCCAGCCCTGAAGGACCGGCCCCCTATGCAAGGCACCTGGCGGGTGCTATGATACGGGAGACTGCGGGCGGGGTGCTATGTCGTCGGACAACAAGGTCGAGTCCAAGTTCAAGGCTTCCGAGGAACTGAAGGCGAAGTTCGAGGAGGAGCTGACGGAGTTGGACGGAAGGATTTCCAGGCTTCGAGTGCTCTACGACCAGTACTTCACAGGGGTCGAGAAGATGGAGCCCATGCACCTGCGGAGGGAGATCGACAAGATCTTCAAGCGGTCGAATCTGCCCCAACGCGGGACGACGGTGCTGAAGTTCCGGTACCGTAGTCTTCTGCAACGTTTCACGTCGTATTGCAGCTACTGGGACAGGATAGTGAGGTTGATCGAGGAGGGAAGGATCAGGCGGGGGGTCGTAGACGTGGTGCCCCCCGACGGAAACAAGCCCAAGGTGACCGACGCGGAGCAGCGATTCACAATCAAGGCCTCGCTGGCATCCAAGAGCCGCCGGTTTACGAGGCCGGAGGTCGGAGGCCGGAGGCCGGAGGCCGGAGATGGTGCGGCCCCGGGTGAAGCCCGGGGAACCCCAGGGCCGGAGGCCCGACATGATGTAGCCCCGGGTGAAGCCCGGGGAGACTATGCGGCGACGGAGGTAGCTGCGCTGCATGCGCGGCTGGTCGAGGAGAAAAAGAGGCTCGGCGAGCCGACGGAGAAGATTTCGCCCGAGTTGGTGGAGAAGAGCATCAAGAAGATCCTCGAGAAGACGGGGGGGAAGGATGTGCGTTTTCGCGTCATCGAGAACGGGGGCAGGGTTTCCTTGACCGCCGTGGTGAAGAAGGGGGGGGCGTGATTTTCGATTTTCGATTTTCGATTGCCGATTTGGACTTCGGCGGGGGCTGTCATGGAATACGGGCTGTTTGAGTCGGTGGGGGAATTCGAGGGCGTGGTGGCGCGATTGGAGACGGAGGAGGCGGTACGGCAGGAGATCGTGGCAAGGGCGGATAAGGTGAGGCAGCTTGCCAAGAGGTCCGTGTTTGCGCTCCAACGGCGTGAGGACGAGAGCGGGGCGACGAAGCAGTTGACCGAGGCGAAGGACATCCTGGCAGCGCTGCAGGAGACTCACGGGGCGTGTCCTGAACGGCATAGGAACAGCGCGTGGAAGGGCGCGATGGAGGAATTCCTGGAAGCCTTGTTCTTTCTGCGGTTCTGGCGGGGAAGCACGGTATCAATGTCCGACGACGAGTTTCTGAGGTACGCTCGGGAGAGCGGCCGGGGCAGTCTTCGCTGCGAGGCCGACGAGGTGTTTGGTGCGCTGTCGGACCTGACGGGCGAGATAGGCCGTCAGATCAATCTGTGGATTGTGGCCGGGAAGCTCGACGAGGTCGTGAGAGCCAACGCCGTGGTGGCGCAGGTCGCCGAATTGCTGAATCGAAGCACGGCCTCGGGAGCGCTGCGCAACAAGGTGGACCAGGCAAACAGGAACCTCCAGTTCAACGACTCGCGCCTCGCCGATCTGAAGATCCGCGTCCGCTAAACCCGATCATCGCATAGGTCCCATAGGTCCCATAGGTCCCATAGGTCCCATAGGTCCCATAGGTCCTATCGACCTATGGGCTTATCGAAGGCGCGGCGAATAGCAGCGCCTTCAGGTCGTCGTCGGTGAAGCGGAGCCTGGCCGAGAGATAGTAGTCCCTCAACTTGTCGTTGAGAAGGTCATCTGCGCCTCCTGCGACGAAGACGTGCTGGAAGACTTCCCACAGGACCTGGGAGCGCAGCCTCGGGTTCTCGTTGAGCGTGAAGTCGAACAGGTCGAACTGGAACTGAAGGCGGTCCCTGAAGAAGTCGAAGTCGAGCCCCAGGCCGCCGGTGCTTTCGAGGATGCCGAATCTGCCTGTGACGAAGTAGAACCTCCGGGCGAACTGGAACGAGAACTTGAGCGCGTGCGTGGTCGTTTCGATCGACTCGGTGACTTCGGGGGTCTTGGTCGGGTCGTCGGACTGGGTGACGACCTGGAGGTCCCGGGTGAGCCCTCTGGGGTCGTCCACGAGCTGGACCAGGTAGTACTTGTCCTCCCTGGGCCGGAACCTCAGAGACAGGATGTTCTTTGCGTTCTCCTCACCGAGGAAGTATGAGCTTGCGACCTCGATTTCGGTCTGCATGAGCGAGTAGCTCTTCACGAAGCCCCTGGTGTCGGAGATGATCTCTTCGACCTGCTCGATGAGGCGGTCATCGGTGAGCAGACGTCCGACGGTCCCCTTTCCTTCCCTGAGGTCCGCGGTTATTGCGCGGACGTTTTCCAGCGATTCGTCGAGCTTCTCTATCGAGCTCTGGGCCGCATAGAGAGTGTTCCGGACGGACTCGATGGTGGACTGGACATCCTGCCCCTCTTGGGTGCCGAGGATCTGGACCAGCCTGTCGGAGAAGTCTCTGAAGTTGCCGATGGTGTCGGTCAGTGCCGCGCTGTTTGTCTGAGCAAAGTCCGACAGGTCGCTGGAGAACTTCTCGAGGTTTTGGAAGATGCGGTCGAGTTGGGTCACACGCGGGGAGATTCCGGTCTTGACCAGCTCGGCGAGCTGAGTTCCGAAAGTGTTCATCTGCTCTGCTGACGCCGTGAGCTTGTCGACCAGCTCCTGGATGTCTCCGGCGGAGACGATGCGCTGCACTCTGTCGGCGATGTCTCTTGCATCGACAGTGGCGGCTTCGATATTGCCTGCGATGCGGTCGACTGTGCCGTCCGTGACGAGGGATTCGATGCCGGCAGCAACGGTGTTTGCCTGCTCGACGATCTTGCGGGACTGCTCGGTGATTTCGGAGATGTTGGAGACAAGCTCGGTGAGGTTGCGCTTGCCCTCGGGAGTTCCGACAGCCTCGGCCATGCTCTCCGAGATTCGTTCCACGTTGACGAGAATCCGTTCAATCGAGGGGTAGATTCGGCCGAGGTTCTCCATCTGGGAGACGAGAGACTCGACGCCGGTGGTGCCGATGACGATTGGGATTCCGTCGCCGTCCTGGAGCGGATCCCCGAACGCACCGGACGAGAGCGAAAGGTAGAAGTCCCCCAGGATGCTCGACTGCTTTCTGACGACCGACGCCGCGCCCCGCAGGATGCCCTCCGGAGTCCGTATGCCGGAGTAGAGCACCACGTCCTTCTGCACTCTGATGACCACAAGTGCCTTGACCGTGTCCTCCATTTGGACCCGGTCGATGGACTCGATCACTCCGACGGCGATTCCGACCATGGTGACGTCGGAGTTCTCGACCAGTCCGGTGACGTCGTCAAAGGTGGCGCTGACCGAGTAGGAGTCCTGGTCGGTGAAGAGGGTGGTCTTCACCTTGGTGACCATGTAGACGAGGGCAGCGAGAGATGCGACTACGACGATTCCGACGAGAAGAGGCGCACGTGCTGCCGAGATTCTCATGGGGCGCCTCCAGGGGTGGCGTGGGGTGTCGGAGCTGTTGATGCGGCAAGGAACCGACTGACATAGGGATGGCCGCTGGCGACGATATCGGCTGGAGTTCCCTGCTCCAGTATGGTGCCCTCGTGGATCACGGCGATCCTCTCTGAAATGCGGAACGTGGATGCCATGTCGTGCGAGATCACGATCGATGTGATCTTGAGCTTGTCAGCCGCTTCCTTGATCATCGAGTCCACGTTGAGGGTCATGATGGGATCGAGTCCGGTGGTCGGTTCGTCGTAGATGATGACCTTGGGGTTGAGAACGACGGCCCGGGCAAGCGCGACACGCTTCCTCATGCCTCCCGAAAGCTCCGAGGGGAAGCGCTTCTCGACTCCGTGCAGCCCGAGGAGGTCGAGTTTCTCTGCGACGACCCTGGCGATTTCCCGTGTCTTGAGCCTGGTATGCTCAACGAGCGGGAACGCCACGTTGTCCTCCACGTTCATCGAATCGAAGAGCGCTGAGTGTTGGAAGAGCATTCCGAAATTGCGTCGCAGTTCGGCGAGGGCAGCAGGGCCGAGTGACGTGATGTCAGTCCCCTCGAACAGGATCCGGCCCCGGTCAGGCTTGAGGAGGCCGATGATGTGCTTGACCAGCACTGATTTCCCCGACCCGGAGCCACCTATGATCGTCGTGATCCTGCCTCGTTCGATGCTGAGATTGACTCCGCGAAGCACCGGGTTGTCCCCGAAGGACTTGTAGAGGTCGAGCACCCGGATGATCGGCAGGTCAGTCATGTCGCTGGTTCCAGTCAGCCTCCTAAAACATCAGCGCCGTCAGCAGATAGTCAAGCACGAAGATCAGCACGGAGGCCTGGACGACAGCGCTGGTCGTCGCAGTTCCCACGCCTCTTGCTCCGCCTGACGCGTTGTATCCTTTGTAGCAACCGATCAAAGACAGCGTCGCGCCGAACACAGCGGCCTTCAGCACGCCGCTGGTGATGTCGTTGACCGACATGAAGTCACGTATCTTGGCCATGAACAGTCCTTCGTCCACGTTCCACCAGACGACCGTGACGAGATAGCAGCCGGCCATCCCCACGGCAGTGAACAGCACGCACAACGCGGGAAGCATCAGCGTCGTGGCAAGCACTCTGGGGACCACGAGGTACTGGATTGGATTGACCGCCATGGTCTCCATTGCGTCGATCTGCTCCGTTACACGCATCGTGCCGATCTCGGTAGCCATGGCCGAGCCCGCTCGACCGGTGACCATGAGAGCTGCGAGGACGGGCGAGAGCTCTCTCGACAGCGCAAGCGCCACGCTGCCACCAACGAGAGTCTCGAGATCGAGAAGCCCGAAGGCGTAGATTCCCTGGAGAGCCATCACTGCGCCCGAGAAGCTGCCTGTGAGCACAATGATGAAGAGCGATTCGACGCCGACGAATTCCATCGCCCTGAAGAGCAGCGAGAAGCGAAACGGGGGGCGCACCATCCAGAACAGCACCTGGAACAGGAGAAGGACCGTCTGTCCGATCTCCTCCAGGAACCGCACTATGGGGCGAAACCATTGCTGCATCGGCCTTTCCGGTCCTCGCCTTCATGGTCCAACCCATTCACGCCCTGGACGGCAAAGGACGCCCCGGGCTTCGAGCATCGATCATAACCGCGTGCCTCAAAGGGGCAAGAAAGCGGGGCAAAAGCGGTGTCAGCCTTGAACTACCAGGGATTGGTTTCGTTGCCGGTTTTGAAGGTCCACTCCCAGACCGTGTCCTTGTTCTTCCACTTGCCGGAGATGCGGACGCGGTACTCGCGGTTCGCGTTGAGCGGGTCCAGGGAGTAGAGCGACACGGTATCCTGGAGGAAGCCGGCCGGGTCGGTTTTGGGGTCCACGTACTGGTGCGGCACGTCCTCCCCGCTGTTCTCATAGATGAGCCTGTGCTCCGAAACCGACCAGGAGCTGCCTGACGGGAACGTCAGGGTGATTATCGGTCCGGACGGGTAGCCGTTGTTCTTGGGCATCGGGGGCTGGGGGGACTCGTAGCCCATCCAGGAGGGGTTGACGTTGATCTGACCGTCGTAGGGCCAGGCGATTGCGCCGTCCTTGCCGGCCTGGGGAGTCGTCGAGAAATCCATGACGTCGGTGCCCGACGACCAGTCGTAGCAGCCCCCGGGTTCGGCCCCGTATCCCATCTCGAATGCGTTGGGGTGCACGAACGGAATCCTGTGGTAGAGGGTCTCCATCCAGCCATCTATGGCCGCTGACGGATTGGCATAGAAGGCCATCACTTCCCAGCCCGGATTGCCCTTGAAGCCGAAGTTCAGCATCCGCAGGTAGAAGTCCGTTCCCGTGTAGCCGAGCGCCCAGTCGGGATTCTCCGAGTGGGGGCTCAAGTTGCTTTTCAGGTACTCATTGCAGTGAAGCTTGAAATATGTGGCGTGCGCCTGTGCTGCCTTGTTGATGGGGTCGGTCTCGATGAGCCTCGGCAGGCCCAGCACGTCCCTGATTCCCGCCACTATCTCCCACGCAGCGATCTGTTCCGGGGTCGCATCGGGAGGATACTG
>Ga0172371_10012692_pt1 | contig 11063 bp, 10 predicted proteins | sample Lak12m_FD_114543 | JGI IMG/M metagenome (GOLD analysis project Ga0172371, IMG submission 114543) | Freshwater microbial communities from Kabuno Bay, South-Kivu, Congo - kab_022012_12m | ecosystem: Environmental > Aquatic > Freshwater > Lake | place: Democratic Republic of the Congo: South-Kivu... | reverse complement strand
CTGGAATCGAACCAGTGACACAAGGATTTTCAGTCCTCTGCTCTACCATCTGAGCTACGACGCCAAATCCCCTTTTTATACCGGTTCGGAACAGGTTTGCAAGTGTTGAACTTTTGTTCCTCCCGGTATAACTGTATCTAACAGAAAAATGCTTTGCATTTTTTATAAGATGCAGTAAATAAGCGGGAGCGCAAAATTACAACATTTTTTGAAAAAACAATACCTTTGCGGTAATTTACCATGGAATATCTGGTCCTCGACTTCGGAAACACCAATAAAAAGCTGGCGGTTTTTAGAAACCACCGGATGGTGAAACTACAGCAATTTCCCGAAATTTCGTTGCCCGTAGTCCGGAACTTTATCGAGAAGTTTCCCTCCACCAACCATTGTATCCTCTCCTCTGTCATCAACCACCCTACATCCATCCCCCGTTTTCTGGCTTCCCGTTTTCAATTTACCGAGTTAGGCGAAACCACCCCGGTCCCCCTGAAAAACAGATACCGTTCAAAAAACACCCTGGGAAAAGACCGCCTGGCCGCTGCCGTTGCCGGATCGCGCCTGTTCCCCGATCAAAACGTCCTGGTCGTCAACGCCGGTAGTTGCATCACCTATGATTTTGTCAATGCCCAAAATGAATACCTTGGAGGGGTCATCTCCCCCGGAATCCGGATGCGGTTAACAGCCATGCATACTTTTACCGGCAAATTGCCGTTACTCTCATTCCGGAATAAGGAAATCGTGATCGGACGAAATACCGAAGGTTCCATGCTGTCCGGCGCCTTTGTGGGGGCAACCGCTGAAATTGAGGGAATTGTGGGCAGGTATAGGAACCAATATCCCGACCTGAACGTTGTCCTTAGTGGCGGGGACCAGAAATATTTTGTTAAACGGCTAAAAATTAGCATCTTTGCACAACCAAATATTGTTCTTTACGGATTACAGCAAATTCTTGAATTTAATGTCGGTAAAACAACTTAAATTTTTTCTTCCTCTTGCGCTATTGTTTCTTTTTCTCAACCTGAACCTGTTTTCCCAGATCCGGATTGCCTCGCCCTATTCCCGTTTCGGCATTGGCGACCTGGCGGACAACAACAATGCCTGGAACATGACCATGGGACAAACCGGCTATGCCTTCCGGAGCCCTTACCACGTGAACTATTTGAACCCGGCCTCCTATACCGCTTTCGATTCCATGTCATTTGTTTTTGAAGGTGGTTTTAACAGCGAATTTGTAACCCTTTCGTCAAATTTTCAACGTGTTAACCGCAATTATGCCTCCCTGGGGAACCTGCTCTTTGGAATGCCTGTGACCCGATGGTGGAAAACCAGCCTGGGATTGGTGCCTTTCAGCGACGTTGGTTATAATGTGGCCAGTTATGAAGAATATCCAAATTCCGGGACTGTTGTGAGAAACTATGTTGGTTCGGGGGGGATTAACCGTTTTTATTGGGGAAATGCTTTCCGTATCACAAAAAACCTCTCTTTCGGGATCAATGCTTCATACCTGTTCGGAAGCATGATCCGGGAAGCATTGGTTTTATTCCCCGATTCGGTCAACAGTATGAATTTTCAGGTCGGGTATTATGTCACCGTGAACGACCTCTATTTTAATGCCGGCCTTCAGTACCGCGCCAAACTGAAAAACGACCTCTTTTTGACCGCTGGCGCCGTTTTTTCGCCCACTTCAGGAATGTCGGCCAAAACCGATGTTTTAGCCGAAACGTTTCTGGTAAACAGCTCTTCCGGCGAAGAGATCAAAGACACGCTATTCATGGCAGAGGCGTTAAAAGGCAAAATTATCATCCCGATGATGGCCGGTGGCGGACTGGCGCTTGAAAAACCCGACCAGTGGATGGTTGGACTCGATTACCGTTGGCAAAACTGGGCAAATTTCTCTGCTTTCGAAATGAGCGACTCACTGGTTAACTCGTGGCAAATCAGCGCAGGGGGCGAAATCATCCCTAAAATCGACAATTACAACAACTATCTCGCCCGCATCCGTTACCGCCTTGGTTTTTCCTTCTCCAAAACCTACCTCCATCTCCGCAACACCGACCTGAACGAATATGCCATCTCCATCGGTTTTGGCCTTCCCCTGAGGGGCGTTAAAACAATGCTGAACCTCGGGGCACAGTTCGGTTCCAGGGGGACAACCCAACAAAACCTGATCCAGGAAAGCTATTTCAAATTTGTCATCGGCTTCACCATCTATGAACGCTGGTTTTTAAAACGCAAATACTTCTAAATTGAGGCTCCCGGTAATTCTTTTTTTTGCCCTTGTTCTTCCCGGGTTCCTGTTTTTTCATTCCTGTATCAAACCGGACACCACCGGTGACCTGATAACGCATAACAAAAACAGCCCTGAAATGTCGGCACAGAATATTGATGTGCTTTTCAGCGATTCGGGAAAAATCCAGGCCCGCATCACCAGCCCCCTGCTCAACCGCTTTGGCGGAAACGACCCATACCTCGAATTCCCAAATGGATTTAAAATATGGATGTACGACTCTGTACAGGCCGTCCGTACCACCATCACGGGAAACCGGGGCATCCGGAAAGAAGTTGCCCGTACCATGGAAGCCTGGGGAAATGTAGTTGTAAGAAATGAGAAAAAAAACGAACAGCTCAATACCGAACACCTGCTCTGGGACGAAAACAAACACAGCATCTCATCGGACGTGAAAGTTAAAATCACCACCCCCGATAAAATCCTGTTCGGCGACAGTATGGAGTCCAACGAAAGTTTTACCAATTACTCTATTTCGAATGTGACCGGACAAATGACGGTAAAGAAAGATAGCCTGTGATATTTGTTATCCCGGTTCGGAACAGGGATGCAAGTACCTAGCTTCTGTTCCTCCCGGTAACACTGCATCTTACAGAAAAATGCCTTGCTTTTTTTGAAAGATGCAGTATATTTCACGAATTTTCCCTACTTTTGCCCCCTATTTTACATTAAAACACGTACATACATGGCGATTATTGGAAAAATCAGAAAACATTCAGGATTGGCTGTAATTATCATTGGTGTTGCTATTGCTGCCTTCGTTATTGGCGATTTTGGAAAGAAAAGAACCCAGGGCAACAGCGACATAGGGGTTATCAACGGCGAAAGCATCCCCTATGCCGAATTTAATATTCAGGTGGAACAAGCCATGGAAGCTCAAAAGGACAATTCGGGAAGCGATAAAATTTCCGACCAGGACGCATATCAGCTTCGTCAGACAACCTGGAACAACGAAGTTAAAAATATTTTAATGGGAAGCGAATACGACGAATTGGGGCTTACCGTTTCGTCCGAGGAGTTGTTCGACCAGGTTCAGGGAAAACAACCACATCGCTATATTCTTCAATATTTTAAAGATCCGAATACCGGACAATACGACCCGGCCCTGGTTTTAAACTACCTGAAAAATCTCGAAAAAATGGACGCCAAGAGCAGGGACATGTGGCTGCGTTTCGAAAAAGCAATCAAAGACGACCGGTTGGAAACAAAATTCAACAACCTGATCAGCAAAGGATACTATATGCCCACCGCCTTTCTGAAAAAAGACTATGTGAAACAATCGAAATCCATGAAGGTCCGTTTTATTGCACCCCCGCTGACCGCAATCCCCGACAGCACCGTTAAATTAACCGATGCCGATTTCTCGGAATTTTACAACCAGAATAAAGCCTTTTTCTTACAGGAAGAACCGATGCGCGATCTCGATTATATCGTTTTTGACGTAACCCCCTCCGACGTGGACCGCAAAAGAATTGCCGAAGATGTCGCCCAATTGTATAAAGACTTTGCATCCAGTTCTGATGCCGTTAACTTTACCAACGCCAATTCCGATAAAAAAGCCGATACTGCTTTCATGAAAAAAGGAACCCTTCCCGCCTTCCTCGATTCCACTCTTTTCACCTCCCCCGTTGGGACGATCATTCCCCCCTTCGAAACCAACAATACCTGGTATATGGCAAAATCGATGGCCATCCAGGAACGTCCCGACTCCATGCGTGGCTCACAAATCCTCATAGCATTTACAACCCCGGGCAACGAAGGGATTAAAAGATCAAAGGAAGAGGCAAAAATGAAAGCCGACAGCCTTCTCAATGTATTGAAAAAAAATCCTTCCACCTTTGCAGAACTTGCCCGTAAAGTCTCCGATTACCCGAGCGCCAAAGAAGATGGCGGCGACCTGAAATGGTTCCTCGATGGAAATACCGGATATTACCCCTTCTTTAAAGCAGGCCTTGAAATGAAACCCAAAGAGATAAAAGTCCTCGAAACCCCCATCGGCTATTCGGTTTTTATTCTCGATGAAAAAACAAAACCGGTTAAAAAAATCCAGGCCGCTGTGCTCACCCGTGCCATTGAACCCAGTAACCAAACTTACCAGGACACCTATACCAGCGCCAGTGCCTTTGCAGGAAAAAATAAAACTTCCGAAGCTTTTGATAAAAGCGCCACCGACCAGGGACTTCAAAAACGGACCTCCCCAAACCTCCGCGAAATGGACAATAACCTGATGGGGTTGCCCTCCGCCCGGGAAGTCGTCCGTTGGGCATACGCCGAAAACACCAAAGTTGGGGAAGTCAGCCCGGTGTTTGACGTAAACGGAAAATATGTGATCGCCGTCCTGAAAAAAATTGTCCTCAAAGGACAACAACCCCTCGAAGCCGTTAAAGAACGTATTGAACCCTCGGTTAGAAACATGAAAAAAGCAGTCATGCTCGGCGAACAAATTAAACAAGCCATGACAACAGCTAAAGAAATCAATGCCATTGCCGCCAAAATGGACACAAAAGTGGATACTACCGTCCTGACCTTTACCGGTTTCAGCCGTTCGGCCATTGGCCGTGAAATGGATATTGTGGGCGAAATCTTTACCTTCCCCAAAGAACATACCGCCGGTCCCCTGACCGGGAAATACGGAGCATACGTTGTTGTCGTTGACGAAATATCCGAACCCCCGGCAAAAGAAGATTATGGCTTTGAGAAATCACAGCACGAACAAACCTTCTCCCAACGGGTCGCCACTTCGCTCTATAAAGCCATTGAAAAGAAAGCCGAAATTACCGACAACCGGATCAAATTCTATTAAAAAAACTGGCCTCGGCCTGAATAAAAATCAAAGGGTGTCCTTAATCACGATGATCTTTATCAGGGAAGCCCATTCTTTCTGGCTTTCGGTATAAGCGCGGAGATAAACTTCGTATTTGCCCGGTTCGCGATACGTGTGCGAAGGGTTTTTCAACACGGAAGTGGAATCATCGCCAAATCTCCAGAGATAAGAAAAGGCATTGGACGATGTATTGGAAAAGGCAACCGTACAGGGAACCTGAAACTGGTTGTTCCCGGTGTAACCGAACCCGGCAACCGGCACCGGCTCGTTCTTATAACACCCGGTAAAAGGAAATACCAGGAAAACCAGGAAAAACAACGTGTATTTTGGATTCATGAAATAATTTACAACTATTCGGCAAGGATCAATACTTTATTGTCAAGCACTTCGATGACCCCTCCCTGGATATCAAAAAACAACGCTTCCTTTTCGCCGGTGTTCAAAATCTTAATTTTCCCTTTGCCCAAAACAGAAATCAACGCGGCATGGTGGTTGAGGATTTCAAATGATCCGTCAATTCCGGGCAATTGGACCAGTTGAACATGCTCCCCCGCAAAGAGGGTAACATCGGGGGTGATTATTTCAACTTTCATCGGTTTGAAAATTCAAAATTTGTTGGTTAGCCATCGGGGCGCTTCCTTTAAACGGAATTCCTGGTTATTTGCTGTCGGCAAGCATCTTTTTCCCCTTTTCAATGGCTTCTTCAATGGTCCCCACCAAATTGAAGGCCGATTCGGGATATTCGTCCACCGCGCCATCCATGATCATGTTAAACCCTTTGATGGTATCTTCAATGTTCACAAAAGCCCCCGGGATGCCTGTAAATTGTGTTGCAACAAAAAAAGGTTGCGATAAAAACCGCTGGACCCGACGGGCGCGGGAAACAATCAATTTATCGTCATCCGATAACTCATCCATCCCCAAAATGGCAATGATATCCTGTAACTCTTTGTAACGTTGCAGGATTTGTTTTACGCGTTGCGCTGTTTTGTAATGCTCTTCGCCCACAACATCCGGGCTCAGAATACGTGAAGTGGAATCAAGCGGGTCAACGGCCGGATAAATGCCCAACTCGGAAATTTTACGGCTCAATACCGTGGTGGCATCAAGATGGGCAAAGGTTGTTGCCGGGGCAGGATCGGTAAGGTCGTCGGCAGGGACATATACGGCCTGGACAGAAGTAATCGAACCCCGTTTGGTCGAAGTGATCCGCTCCTGCATGATCCCCATCTCGGTAGCCAGCGTAGGCTGATATCCAACGGCCGATGGCATCCGGCCCAATAATGCTGAAACCTCCGACCCGGCCTGTGTAAAACGAAATATATTGTCGATAAAAAATAAAATGTCGCGGCCTCCTGATTTTTCATCTCCATCGCGGAAATATTCAGCCATTGTCAACCCCGAAAGGGCCACGCGGGCACGTGCCCCGGGTGGTTCGTTCATCTGGCCGAAAACTAAGGTCGCCTGCGATTTCAACAACTCTTCGCGGTCCACTTTTGAAAGGTCCCAACCCCCTTTTTCCATATTTTCCCTGAATGCATCCCCATACCGGATGACACCCGATTCCAGCATCTCCCGCAACAAGTCGTTCCCTTCACGGGTCCGTTCGCCAACACCGCCAAATACCGACAATCCGGCATACTTTTTGGCAATGTTGTTGATGAGCTCCATGATGATTACCGTTTTTCCAACTCCTGCACCGCCAAATAAACCAATTTTCCCCCCTTTTGAATAGGGCTCTATCAAATCAATGACTTTAATCCCGGTATATAAAATTTCCTGAGAGGTACTTAAGGTATCAAACAAGGGAGGATCCCGGTGAATGGGATAGGTGTGTTCTTCCGAAACAGGCCCCAGCCCGTCAATGGGCTTTCCGATCACATTGAACAAACGGCCCCGGACCATATCGCCTACCGGCATTGAAATGGGTTTGCCCAATGCCACCACCTCCATCCCCCGGCTTAACCCGTCGGTCGAATCCATGGCAATCGTCCGCATGGTTTGCTCCCCAATGTCATATTCACACTCCAAAATAATCGCTTCACCCTTTTTATTGGTCACTTGCAATGCATCATAAATGTCAGGCAGTTTTACCTTCTCGTCAAAGGTCACATCGACAACAGGACCAATGATCTGCGAAATTTTTCCTACTTTCTTCGCTTCCATATCCGGATAATAATTTATGCAAATATAAAATATCTGGTCGATTAAATGTTTGGGATAAAAAATTTTTACCGTAGTTTTGCCATTTGATGATTTTGGGAACCTAACAAACCAACGATGAAGTTATTTAAACTGTGGATGTTGTTTCTAATTCTATCCCCCCTGGCCGCCCAGCCCCAGCAAAATCCCACAACCATTGTCGATACCGTTGACACCCCGGATGGCCCAGCCATCCTCTATAAAAATTTTACCTGGGAATACGTTCCGGATGAACCATTGATGTTTAACCCTGACATTGATTCCTCCGGGATTTTTTCGTCGGGGTGGGTCAACGATCAAATTTTTACCTACCACACAAAACCCGACTCCATCCGTGATACCCTGATCGTACTCACCGAATCTGGCCGTGCCTTTACCTTTCCCATTGACGGGAAACTCCTCCGTGGGTTTATGTACACCCATAAAGGGTTGGATATTAAACTTAATAAAGGCGATACGGTCCGCGCTGCATTTGATGGGGTGGTCCGATATGCAAAATATAACCGGGGTGGATTTGGTTATTTGCTTATCGTCCGTCATTATAACGGATTGGAAACCTATTATGCACACCTTTCCAAAATGCTTGTTAAAGTCAATCAGATTGTTAAATCGGGTGAACCGATTGCCTTAGGGGGATCTACGGGAAGAAGCCGCGGGCCCCATCTCCATTTCGAGGTCCGTTATAAAAACGTCCCCATGGATCCCTTGCGAATCGTTGATTTCGACAAGAAAAATTTGATCGACAGTACGCTTCAGGTTACCCAACGGGTTTTTTATCCCAACGACCATGTTGAGAATGCTGTTGTAGTAAAAATTAAAAGTGGCGATACCCTGGGGAAACTGGCAAAAAAATACCATACTTCGGTCAAGGAAATTTGCGCCATGAACAAAATTAAACCTACAACGGTCCTGCGAATTGGCCGGTCCATAAGGGTCAGGTAGCCGGATGCTGCTCCCCCGGAACTGTTTTGGGCGAAGAAAAGATTTTCTTTTGAAAAAGGATGACCATCAACACGCCGGTGGTAATGGCCGAATCGGCAATATTGAACACAGGTTGAAAAAAAACAAACTCTTTTCCGCCAAGCCAGGGGAGCCAGGCCGGATAACGGGCTTCGATGATTGGAAAATAGAGCATATCAACCACGTTCCCGTGTAAAAAAGTCCCATAACCGCCTCCTTTAGGGAATAAGGAAGCAACCTGCATATAGGAACTTTCACTAAAAATGATCCCATAAAAAGCACTGTCAATAATGTTTCCAAGAGCCCCGGCAAGAATCAATGAAACGCTGATGACCAAAAGGTTTCCGGCACCCTTGCGGGTCGCTTGGCAGAGCCACCAGCCAATGACGACAACAGCGGCAACACGGAACAGGCTAAGCATTAATTTCCCATAATCTCCCCCCCATTTCATTCCAAAGGCCATCCCTTCGTTTTCAGTAAAATGCAATATAAACCAATGCCCGAAAACAAACCGGCTTTCCCCCATAAAAAATGAGGTCTTTACCCAGATTTTAAGTACCTGGTCAAAAAACAAAATCAAAAGAATAATGTAAACCGCTTTTTTCAACAGGGGGCCGCATTTATCACCATTGCCTATTCCAGGTCCGGGTCCAAAGGACGGGCCGCTGTGGAAACTGTTTGTACACGTTTGGCCTCAATGCTTAAGGTAGCGTGGGGAACAATACGTAGCCGGTCTTTGGGGATGAGTTTACCGGTAACGCGACAAATGCCGTAGGTCTTGTTTTCAATCCGGATCAAGGCGTTTTCCAGCGATTTGATAAATTTTTCCTGCCTCGCAGCAAATTTGCTGTTCTCTTCCTTCGAAAAAACCTGATATCCTTCTTCAAGAATTTTAAAGGTCGGAGAGGTATCGTTGGTGTCGTGTTCGTTGCCTGTAGTGTACGACTCTGTCAACATGGTAAGGTCATTCCGCGCTTTGTCCAATTTCTTCAGGATAATCTGTTTGAACTCCTCCAGTTCTTCATCAGAATAACGGTTTTTTTCCTGTGAAGGCTTTCCTGCTGCTTTTTTCATGGCTCAAAAAATTAAATTTACTTACTAAATTTTTCTTTTCATCGCTGTATAAAACAATAGACGACCTGAAGCATCTCCTTGTCGTCCATTACCTATTCAACTTTACAGATTGAGATATATGCCCCAACCGTATCGGTCAACTCGATGGGTATTTTATCTTCCTCTTCAATCAACGCAACAACCTCAAACGATTGTGCCAAAATTTCCGAGCAAATATAGGAAATATTTTGATTCACAGCATCCTCTATCTCTGGCTGTGACAGAAATTTGACAGAAATCTTATCGGTGACCTCATACTTTTTATCTTTTCTAAGGTTCTGTATCCGGTTGACCACTTCACGGGCAATGCCCTCTTTCCAAAGCGTAGGGGTAACCAGGGTGTCGAGCGCTACCACCAGCGTCCCCTGTGTGGCTGTTTGAAAACCCGGCAAATCTTCCGTCCGTATTTCAACATCCCCCATCATCAGGTGAACCTGCTCATCGCCTATAAAAACAGTGGTTTCCCCTGCTTTTTCAAATTCCTGGATAAATCCCTGGTCCCAACTTTTCATCTGTTCAGACAGCGGTTTTACCAGTTTCCCGAATTTCGAACCCATTTTTTTAAACTCGGGTTTCACCGTTTTTACCAAAATGTTGGAAGTGTCTTCAAGATAATCGATTTCCTTCACGTTGACCTCTGAAAGGATAAGGTGTTTTACGGCATCAACCTGATGTTTAAGATGGTCCGTAACCATGGGGATCATGATTTTTTGCAATGGCTGGCGTACCCGGATGTTCATTTTTTTCCGGATCGACAATGCCAGGGAGGAAATGGTCTGGGCCAACTCCATTCGTTCTTCCAGTGCTTTATCGATTAAACCGGTATTGGGTTCCGGAAAGGTCGTGTGATGGACCGATTCGGCTTTTTTATGACCGGTGGCCTGATTGAGGTCCAGGAAGAGGCGCTCCATATAAAACGGGGCAATGGGCGCGGCCAGCCGGGCAATTACTTCAAGGCAACGGTAAAGCGTTTGGTATGCTGAAATTTTATCGGCAGAATATTCCCCTTTCCAGAAACGGCGCCGTGACAGGCGCACGTACCAGTTGCTTAAATGCGCATCGACAAAATCGCCGATGGCACGGCCGGCACGGGTAGGTTCGTAATCTTCGTAACATGCGCCTACCAACCGGATCAGCGAATTCAATTCCGAGAGGATCCACCGGTCGATTTCGGGCCGTTCCTCAATGGGAACCTCTGCTTCATTGTAAGTAAACCCATCGATGTTGGCGTACAGGGCAAAAAAAGTATAGGTATTGTAAAGCGTCCCGAAAAATTTCCTGCGGACTTCTTCAATCCCTTCAAGATCAAATTTAAGGTTGTCCCAGGGCTGCGAATTGGTAATCAGGTACCAACGGGTGGCATCGGCGCCATATTTTTCAAGGGTCGTAAATGGGTCAACGGCGTTTCCCAACCGTTTCGACATCTTGTTTCCATTTTTATCGAGGACAAGGCCATTGGAAAGACAGGTTTTATAGGAAACACTCCCAAACAGCATCACGGCAATGGCGTGTAGTGTAAAAAACCATCCACGGGTCTGATCTACCCCCTCGGCAATAAAGTCGGCCGGGAAGTAGTTGTGCAACGACTCGCCCTGTTCAAAAGGATAATGATATTGTGCATAGGGCATGGCCCCCGAATCAAACCAAACATCGATCAGGTCCGGTTCCCTGTACATG
>Ga0172371_10012689_pt1 | contig 11065 bp, 7 predicted proteins | sample Lak12m_FD_114543 | JGI IMG/M metagenome (GOLD analysis project Ga0172371, IMG submission 114543) | Freshwater microbial communities from Kabuno Bay, South-Kivu, Congo - kab_022012_12m | ecosystem: Environmental > Aquatic > Freshwater > Lake | place: Democratic Republic of the Congo: South-Kivu... | reverse complement strand
GCCATGCGTCTTGGCCGCATTTCATGATATTGCCGCGCGCTTTTCAACGGAGGAGGAAACGCGACACATGAAGGTTATATTGTTCGTCATACTGATGGCCTCGCTACTGTCAGCGAATCTCGCGCGCGGCAAGGATGAGAAGGGGAAACCCGTGTCGGACAAGAATACCGTCTTCGTCTATGCCCTCCCGGCATCAGGCGGGCCGGCGGGCTACGATGAGGCCGTGGCCGTGGCCAGCATCCAAGGGATTGTCAACCGGGACCGGCCACGGGTCTACGTCCTTTCGTCCGGGAACATGCGGCCGCAATACTGGCTCGATACACTCTCGCAGGAACCGAACTGGCTTTCGGGGCGAAAACGAGCGCCACTGGCCGACCTCGACGCATTGGTTCGGTTGGCTGGCTCCCAATTGAAGGGTGTTGTCGTGTGGGATCCGGCGGTCCCGGCCTCGCTGAACGTCGCGGCGACGGTTGCCGGCGTGAAAGATGCGGTGGTGCTCAGCCCCGAATTGGCGGAGAAGTCGCTGGCGCGATGGAACCTGCCGGTCGTCGAAGACTTGCGGAACCGTTTCGATGGAAATCTCTCGGGCAGTAAGAAGAACGATGCGTATCGCTGGGCCGTTCGCGAGTATCTTGCGAAGGGGCTGTGCTCGCCGCATTTCCTCTGCCTGTTCGAGGACGCCTGCCGCGTGCGCGAGCAAGGGGCCCGTGGCTATGTAGTGACGCGCGATTGGGCGGCCATGCACCGGGCGTTCGTGTTCGATTTGTCCCCTTGGGGCGACGAGAAGCCCAAAGACGATCCCGATCAGCCACTCGGCGCCGATATCGAAACATACCGCATGATCCTCGAAGAGACGTTGCGCCAGTCGGCGGGACGCCAGATGACGGAGTTGACCGGCTTCTTTTCTTTTTGGAAGTACAGTCATATCGAAGGTTTCGCTAGCAGGCACGAGCCGGTTCCGACGGAATGGGAAACGGTCTGCCTGATTTCGCCGTACAACGGCTACCAAGACACGATTTCGAGCGATTGCTACAACCAGTCGTTCCACACGCACGCGCCGTTCTCGGCGCTCAAGCAGCGGCGGCCCGCGTCGCGGAAGACGCTCGAACCCAAAGCGTACATCTGCATTCTGATGGCCGACTATGATTCCGCGACGCCGCTCTATGATTTCCTGCCCAAGTTCTGGAACGATCCGGCGCGCGGACAACTCCCGCTGGCGTGGGGCGTCAACCCGAACCTGATCGAGACGTATCCCGACGTCATCACGCACTTCTACCGCACGGCGACGCCTAACGATTTCTTCACGAGCGATGCCAGCGCCGCCGGATACATGAACCCGAACCGCATCAGGGAGGAGAGCCTGCCCCTCTTCGTCGAGCACAACCGGCGCTACTTCGAGGAGGCGGACATGAGCATCGCGCCCATGGTGCTCGACTGGGACCAGCCGTCCGCCGCCGTCAAGGATGCGTTTACGGAATTCGCGCCCGACGGTTTCGCGACTATTGTGATGGACTTGCACGGCGCCGGCGGCGTGACGCCCAAGCCGCACGTGTGGAGAGGGATGCCTGTGACGGAATTGATCAATGACACGTGCAACTTCGCGAATCCGAAACAGACCGCGGACGCCATGGCGTCCGCCATTCGGAACCGCGGCGACGCGCGCCCTGGGTTCTACTTCTTCCGAATTGTATGGACACCGCCGTCCCAGATCGTCGAGTCGCTGGCGGCGTTGCGCAAGGACTATCCGGAAATCGAGTTCGAACTCGTCGATCCGTATACATTCTTCGACTTGTTCAAGAAAGGCGCCGGGCATTGAAACTGGTCGATGTGCACTGCCACCTCGAAAGCGAGGAATTCAGCGGCTCGCTCGACGATGTGTTGTCTGATGCGCGGCGCGCCGGTGTGGTGAAACTCGTAACAGCTTCCATCGCGCCGGAGCAATGGGCGAAGTCGCGCGCACTGGCAGTGCAATATCCGGAAGTCGAATGCGCGTGCGGCGTCCATCCGTGGTATATCCGGCCAGAGCACGAGACACAGCTTGGCGGCTTGCGAGAGGCTTGCGCGGCGGGAGTGGCGGCCATCGGCGAGATCGGCCTTGACCGAAAAGTCCCGTCACCCGATTTCGAGTTGCAGCGGCGACTGTTCGAGATACAACTACAAACGGCTATCGATCTCGATTTGCCGGTTGTCATTCATTGCCGGGGAGCATTCGACGACTTGGCCGTATCATTCAGGCGCATTGGCGTGCCCAAGCGCGGCGGATTGATTCACAGCTATTCGGGAAGTGCCGAATGGATCCGGCCGTGGCTTGACAGGGGCATCCACGCGTCACTGGGCGGCGCGCTGACCTATCGGAACAGCCGGAAGAAACGCGAGGTACTCCAACTGGTGTATCCGGATTTCTTGCTGCTCGAAACGGATAGCCCCGATATTCCTCCGGTCGAACTTCAAGGCCAAACCAACGTGCCCGCGAATATCGTCTACAATCTGCGTGCCGCCTCCGAAATCCTGGAGCGCACTGAGGACGAAATCGCCACGCACACCACGGCCAACGCGGCACGACTGTTCGGATGGAGCGCGATCTGATACCAGATTGCATTCAAACGCACACAAGACGTCATTGCGAGCAAAGCAAAGCAATCTTTGGATAGCAGGCTGACAGACGAGTCTTTAGAGATTGCTTCGCTTCGCTCGCAATGACACATGGGACATGATACGTGTACGTTTGAATGCAACTCAGTATGAGCGGAGCGGCCTTGGTCCGCTGGAAACCCGCTATAGACCGGCCAGATCCTTTATGACCTCCCCCGCCAGAATAAACCCCGCGACGGGAGGAACGAACGAAATGCTCGCCGGGATCGTTCGCTTCTGGCTGCATTTTCGCCCATCGTGGTCGTCACAGATGCAGGCTTCTTTGCAGGTGGACACTTCGGCATCCAGCGGTTTCAATGGCATTTCCTCCGAGTAAACCACCTTGAGCCGTGTAACGTTTCGCCGCCGAAGTTCGTTTCTCATGACCTTGGCCAGGGGGCAGACCTTCGTCTTGTACAAGTCCCCGACCACGAACCGGGTCGGATCGAGTTTGTTGCCTGTGCCCATGCAACTGATGATCTTGATACCGTGCTTGAAACAGTGTTCAATAACAGCAATTTTCGCTGCAATCGTATCAATAGCATCTATTACATAATCCGTGTCGTCGTCGATGACCTCGCCGATATTGTCTGTGCGCACGCACACGAATCGGGCATCAACGGCAATCCGGCTGTCAATCTCATGAACCCGCTTCTTCATGGCGCCAACTTTTTGCATTCCAATGGTTTGTAGGGTGGCGTGGACTTGGCGATTGAGATTTGTGACGCAGATGGTATCGTCGTCCACGAGCACGAGCCGTCCGATGCCACACCGGGCCAGCGCTTCCGCCGAATAGCTACCGACACCGCCGAGCCCCAGCACGGCGACCTTCTTGGCCGCTAGCGTCTTCAACGCGGCGTCTCCAATGAGAAGCTCGGTTCTGGACAATGAATGTTGCCGGGCCATTGACTCGATCCGTTTGAACGGGGCGCCTGGCATACAGCCTTTCACACTTGCCGAGGCAGGCATGCCGGAAGCCTCCGCCAATGAAAAAAGCCCGCATCGCGGGCCTGAAAACTACTGGCGGAGAGACCGGGATTCGAACCCGGGGTACAGCTTTAAACCGTACAACGCCTTAGCAGGGCGCCACCTTCAACCACTCGGTCATCTCTCCGAGTGCGTGTAATCTACCATGAATCGCGGACAAAAGCAACTTGCGCACACAGCAGGCGCACGATAGCAGGCATGCCGGCCCCGCCTCCGTTTCCGGTGAATTTTTTTCTTGACAGGTTGGCAGGTTGTGGTCTATATTGAGGTGGCGCAAGGCAGCACGGAGGGTTTGAACGGCAGATACAGTCCGGGTTGAGAACACGTGGTTCATGTGCTTGTGAGGTGTCGATTGCGGCATATGGACTGTGTTGGTTTCATTGAGGAATTGAGGCTGATGAATAAGGTTGGGTTTGTTCCCTGCGAGGAACGCAAAACAGGAGCGAAGAGAGGAGTGTTGGCTATGAAAAAAGGTTTGGTGTTGTTGGGCATAATGCTGTTTGCGGCGCCGGGTATGGCGGCGACCTTATCGCTGCCACCGGTGAATCTCGATGGTTGTACGAAGTGGTTCGATATCGAAACCGATGCCCAGACGTTGATATCGACGATCGCGGGTTTCGGCGTGGAAGGCATTCCTTCGTACGATGAAGCGGACCTCGAGAACGGGATGGACGGTGATGGAGTACCGGACAAGTACCAGATGGCCTTGCTGGCCGCGTTGCTCTGTAAGGGGAACGCAACCGTTCAGGGACAATATGATGCGAACATGGCCCTCTACACAGGGCTGGTCGATGATTTGCTTGCCGTGTTCGCGATCCTGTTGGGTAATCCACTGGCAAATCCAGCCATTCCACCGGCGGCGGATCGCCTGACCGAAGTGGCGGGCATTCTGGCGCCGCTTGCGCCGGATCCGGTTCCGCAGGAGGTCGTCGACGCCATTAACAGTGCCGCCGCGGAATTGGCCGATTTTACCGGCGATTTGCCCCCAGAGATCAATGCGACGGTCTTGCCCGTACTGGGAAATACGCTCCGCGATCTCAAAGAAGCGGTTGCTGCCCTCATGGGGTTGGACAGTGAGATCCAGGCGTCGGTACTGGACCTTCTGACCTCCGAGATCCTTGGCCAAGTAACGGCCATCCGAGAGCAAGTGGTGGGTATTGTCGCAGCGGTGCAACCGCTGATCGGGCCGCCCTTGACCACGGAACAGCAGGCAGCTATGACGGCTTTGATTGCCGATGTCAATACGATCGTTGAGGCGCTGGACAACACCCTTGCGTTGACCGAACCGGGCGCGATTGCGATCTATGGCGTAACGGCGGCAAAGACCACGTCCGAGCCGTTCTCGGCATTGGGCGACTACGACCAGAACGGCTACAGCAATCTGACCACGTACAACACCATGAAAGACGACAACGGCGGGAATCCGCCCGATGTCGCGGAGTACGTGGCGGCGGCGAGCAATCCGTTCTCGCCGGTGAATCCGAATGTGCCGGTTGCCGGTCTGTTCGGGCTGGCCGCGTTGGCGGGCGCCTGCTTGACGGGCGGCGCATTCGCGCTTCGCCGGAAGTAAGACAAGATTGGCATACATTTCAAAGGGGCCGGTGGCGGCCCCTTTGAAATCAAGGATAGGGTGTGTGAGACTTGAAGGGAGTCTCCGCCCGTTCACATGTGGACGGGCGGGGACTTTCTCGTTGTTGATGGATGTTATCGAAGAAGGAGTACAAGAGAGAACGGTTTTGTTGCTGTGTCACGTTGGACGCTATCGTGTGCATTTGGATGTGAAGTCGGATGTTGTAAGTTGAGGTATGTGAGGACGAAGCCATGCATGAACGATTCAGCGACCCCGTCAAAGCCGCCTGTTACGTCGGCAGCGGTCTTGTTCCTAATGTAACGTATTCGATCACGCTCCGTGCAGGCGAGCGGGTACGCCAGCAGATATGTTTGTCGCGCGAAGCCGTTAGGACGATTGAGATCTTCTGCCGGAAGTTCCCTCGAACCTCTGTCCTCTTCTACCCGGAGCCTGTGAATGGGCTGGTCGCGGAATTGCACTGCCATTGCGACCAGGGTCCGCGGCTGGCGTGCTGCGACCATGACGAGAACCGGCCCCGCGTATATGTTCGTGTTGCCGAGGTAGCGGACAACGTCGCGGACGAACCCCAAACACAATCATCTGCCCGAATGGCCGTATAGATTCAAGGGAAAGAACGCTCTTTCACACCGTTGAGGCCCATGCCGCTTGCGCCGGCTCCTTAAAGATTCCTTCGTGTCTTGCCGAAAATAGAGATGGTAAAGGAGAGCCCGACGCTCGAAACACGAAAGGAGGCCAGATATGGCTGGTACGATTTTGGTGGGCGGCGTCGGGGCCGGTCTAAGCCAGGCACAGCCCCAGATGTATTCCACGACGCGTTCGCTGAAGGAGCAGTCGAACGTTTCCGTGGCGCTGGGCGCTATAGCCTTGGAGCTGGTGCGTTCCGCCATGGCCAACGTCAACCAGGCCACGCAGCAGCACGACCTCGACGTGAAAGCCTAGACCCCCATGACACTCCTTTAGGGAGGGGCATCGAGCACGGATGCGACATGTCCCTCCTCGTTATTCCTCGCCCCTGCATCCCCACAGGTTCGGAGTCGGCCGGCACCAGAGCGAACTTGAACGCTCTCTGAATCCAAGCCATTGCGTCACAAAGCATTTCATGGTAAGGTATCATCATAGGGAGAAATGCCTCGGGGCAGGGCGGTCAACAGGTGGCCGTGCTCGGAAAGGATGAGCCATGCGATTTACAACGGTCGTGTTTGCTGGGTGTGTTGCGATAGCAGGGATGGCGGATGCCGCGGTCTTGCGCGTAAATGGGGCCGCCGTAGGAACGCCGATCGATGGATCTTCGTGGGACCAAGCCTATCGGTCGCCCTCGGACGCGCTGGCAAACGCGCAATCCGGCGATGAAATATGGGTTGCAGAAGGGACCTATACGCCCGCGCCGATGGATGGCGCGCGCACGCTCTCGTTTCAACTGAAGGACGGCGTAGCCATGTACGGCGGTTTTGTCGTGGGCGCACAAACGCGCGGCGAGCGCGACCCGAATGCACATCCCTCGGTGCTGTCCGGCGACCTGAACGGAAACGACGCCGAAAGTGCGAGCGAGAACAGCTATCATGTTGTCCAGTTTTCAGAAGGGGAGGCTGTGTTCGATGGATTCATCGTTTCCGGCGGCAACGCGGACGGCGGTGACCCCAATGATTCGGCGGCGGGTATCAATGTTACGGGCGGCCTGCTGCATCTCGTGCATTGCACTATCGAGAACAATCTCGCATCGGTACGGGGCGCCGGTCTTTGTGCGATCAACGCTTCCGTCGAAATCACATCATCCCGAATCCAATCCAACGAGGGCGGCGGTGGCGGTGGCGCGTTCGTCATGTACGGAAGTCTGACACTAGTCCAATGCATGGTTCTCGACAACATGGCGGGGTTGGGCGGAGGAGTCTATGCAGCTACCAACGCCCAGTTCACTGCCACAAATGCCGTGTTCGGGCGAAATGAGGCCGCGCTGAGCGGAGGCGCAGTCTATGTCGGTGCTCCGTGTACCGCAAGTTTCCTAAATTGTACAATCGCCGACAACCTGTCCAAGAACGATGAAGAAATCGGCGCAATAATCGTCTCGTTTTACTCGGTGCAATCAAGTTCGACGGCTACATTCGAGAACTGTGTCCTTCATGCAAATCTGCCCCGCTCTCTGTATGTCTATTCCGGCTCGACATGCTCGGTCAGTAATTCAATTATCGAAGGCGGGTACTCCGGGACCGGCAATCTGGATGTCGATCCGCGGTTTCGCCTGGTAGATGAGCCGCCGTGCCAATTGAGTTGGGATTCGCCCGCGATCGACGCGGCGGATGCCTCCGCGTCGGCGACGGATGTGCTCGGCGCGGCGCGCCCGATGAACGGCGGCCCCGATATCGGTGCATACGAATTCGGAACGGACACCGACGGGGGCGGATTGCCGGACGATTATGAGAATGCGAATGGACTGATTGCCTCCGATCCGGGCGACGATTCGGCGGATTCCGACCAAGATCACTTGGACAACCGAGAGGAGTTCCGGCGCGGCACAAACCCGCAGGACGAAAACGATCCGCCATCGAAATTCTACGTCGGTCCTTCCGGAAATGATATCACCGGCGACGGGTCGGAGGACAAGCGGTGGCGGACGATTGCCCATGCCATGGCATCCGTACCGGAAGGAACGCCCGTATTCCCGATCGCCATCTATCTGGCCGCGGGCATTTATGAGGAACGCGTCGTTTTCCGTCCCTACACATACGTGGTGGGCGCGAGCGTGACGGCCACCACGATCAAATACTATCAGGCGTCGGACGACGAGCATGTGGTTATAACCGCCGCCGAAGGTTGCGGTTTGGAATCGTGCACCGTGACGTTTCCCGCGTCCGTGACTGCTACGGCGGAGTTGCTGCGCATCGACGACGTGGCCATGGAGGTGCATGACGTCGTTTTCAATGGCGGCGACAGCCCCCATGCGATTGCGGTGTTTGTGACGCAGCCCGGTTCCTCCAATGCGATCATTCGGAATTCCACGATCAAGCGCGTCGAATATGGCGTGTTCGCGGTCGATTCCGGCATCAACGTCACGCAGAATACGTTCGAGGATATCTTCGAAGGCGCCATTTTCATCCGTCCGCCAACAGGCAAGGCCGAGGGTGAAACGCCGATGCTGGGAAGCACGGACACGGCCAGTGCGACGGGATTCAACCGCTTCAATATGAGTTCCGGGTTCTTCATCAAGAACGAGGCCGGCGACGACGTCAGCGCCCAGTACAATGACTGGGGCGTCTACAGCGATTCGGACATCAGCTCGCGAATCAGCGGCGGCGCGGGAAAAGCCGGCAGCGTGACCTTCAAGCCCTACATCGGGCGTTCACTGGTGGATGCCTCGCTCGTTATCGCCGTTGAGAGCCAAGCGACGAACGAACCCGTTGAGAGCAAGTACGCGCCGAAAGCCGCGATTGGCGTGATCGCGCCTACGCGCGATCTGACCAGCAGCCTGTTCATTTTCCCGTCGTTGTCCGGCGGCATACAACTTGTCCAAGTATCCGCAAACAGCCACACGGGCCAGAGCCGCAATGTTACCGTGAAACCTGGCGAAATCGTCGTCGAGACGTTCACGCTGGCGTACACGGGCGGCGAAGGCGAGGGCGAGGGTGAAGGGTGCGTCCATTCCGCCGGCGCGATGGCGGAACCGCCTGCCGGTCCAAATGGTAATGGATTCGCTTACATGGTTATGGCGGGACTTCTGCTGTTGGCTTCTTGGACGGCACGATTCCGGTCCGGCCATCGCGCGGCGCGTTAGTTTCTTTGTTCGCAACATCTGCGCGGCAAGCGCAGATGTTGCGAACAAAGAAATCGTAGCGCTGACAGAAACATTGCGACTTGGCCGCCTTAGGATCTCCGTGCGGGATCAATGAAGATTCGTGCCGCGCTTCGCCAATGTTTCTGCCATCCAGAGGATGATCTTCTCATGCGCCAACAACAGGGGCATGAGCGTGCCCATACAATAGACAGCTTCCGATTCCGTGCCCGGCGAATAGTAACCGGAGAACTCGCTGGGCAGCCGTTTCATGCCGAACATGTACTTGGGCACATGTGGATTGCATCGGAGCGCCGCCGCGAGCGCTTTGCGCGCGCCCTCCTTGTTGTTGGAGAGGTGCTTTTCGAATACATTGGCCCAGGCATGCACCGCCATGTGGCCTTCGGGATACCGTTTCATAAGCGCCCGCGCCGCTTTCGCATTGCCGACGGTAAGGTAGTCGATCAGCAGGTGATCGCGTACGCCTTGATTGTCATTCGGATTGAGTTCGAGCATGGCCTCGGCCTCGGCAATGGCCTCGTCCCACCGTTCTTCCTCGTTCAGGATCTCGAATAGTCCGAGCCGCAGGCGCATATAGGGCCGAGTGAATACGTTCCCCCAGAAATGCCCTTTGTTCTCTTCCATGAACTCCGGCCCGAAGGCGGCCTCCACCTGCGTGATCGCGGCACGAATCCGCCGGATGGCATCGTCTCGGTCCTGCGCATGCCTCATGGAGGTGAACAGCAAGGCGTCGGCATTGTTCGGATCAAGCGCCAACGCCTTGTCTACGCCCTGCATGAGACCGTCTTGCGAGTCTGAAGCCATGGCGTCGAACATGATCTCCTGGGCTTCGTCGGCATCGCCCCAGTCTCCCTTGCGCGCTTCCACGACGAGGTCGTCCACTTTTCGTCCCGCAAAACGGGACTGCATGACACGATTGGCTTCTTCGATGTTGCGTGGCGTGTTCCGTTCGAAGTACCGGCCCATCACCCGGTTGAACCGTTCCGACAGGTATGGATCGTGGGGAGGCATCGGCATTTGGCCGCTGTCAAAATCGTCGAAATCCCCCTCGTCCATGCCATCTACATCGTCCACTTCATCCACAATCTGAATCTGTTTCTTCCGCTTCATATGTCCTCCTGCCGGTCCGGGCTGAATGCCTTTATCAATCCGTATCGTCGGGTAGATCTTCGGGCTCGGCGGACGTCGCATCCTCGGCAAGCGCGGCGGCGGCGGCTTCAGTCATTTCCTGTTCCTTGGCCTCGGCGAAGGCACGGGCGACGGCGCTGACTTTCTCGCCGGGCGTGGGCGCCATCACTTTGACGCCCTGCGTGTTGCGTCCGATGGTGCGCAGGTCTTTCACGGCCGTGCGAATCACGACGCCGTCGGTGCTTACGACTACGATTTCGTCGCGGTCATCGACGGTCAGCATACCGACGACGTTTCCGTTGCGCTCGCTGGTCTTGATATTGATGATGCCTTGTCCGCCGCGATGCTGCAGGCGGTATTCGCGCACTTCCGTGCGCTTGCCGAAACCGTTTTCGGTCACGCTCAGAACCGTCATGTCGTCGCCCGCAATCGAAACGCCGATGACGGCGTCGCCACTATCGAGACGAATGCCAATCACGCCGCGCGCCGTGCGGCCCATCGCGCGGACGTCCTTTTCAGGGAAGCGGATGGCCATGCCGTGATGCGTCGCGATAAGGATGTTGTCCTCGCCCGAGGTAATCTGCACGTCGATGAGTTGATCGTTCGGATCGAGGTCGATCGCAATGATACCCGCCGTACGCGGATTGCTGAAAGCGAGTAGTTCCGTCTTCTTGACAACGCCTTTCGCGGTTACCATGAAGACCATCTTGTCCGCTTCCTTGAGATCCCGGACAGTCAGGCAGGTGGTCACGCGTTCACTGCTTTCGAGGTTCAGCAGATTCACCATGGCACGTCCGCGCGCGGTGCGGCTGGCCCGCGGCAATTCATGAACCTTGCGCCAATGCACGCGGCCCTTCGACGTGAAGAATAGTACATACTGATGTGCGGACGCGATGAAGAGGTCCTTCACGAAATCTTCTTCTTTCGTGTCCATGCCGGCGACG
>Ga0172371_10012685_pt1 | contig 11066 bp, 4 predicted proteins | sample Lak12m_FD_114543 | JGI IMG/M metagenome (GOLD analysis project Ga0172371, IMG submission 114543) | Freshwater microbial communities from Kabuno Bay, South-Kivu, Congo - kab_022012_12m | ecosystem: Environmental > Aquatic > Freshwater > Lake | place: Democratic Republic of the Congo: South-Kivu... | reverse complement strand
GGGAGTACGATCGCAAGGTTGAAACTCAAAGGAATTGACGGGGGCCCGCACAAGCGGAGGAGCATGTGGTTTAATTCGATGATACGCGAGGAACCTTACCTGGGCTTGAAAGTTAGTGACCGTCTGTGAAAGCAGACTTTCCGCAAGGACACGAAACTAGGTGCTGCATGGCTGTCGTCAGCTCGTGCCGTGAGGTGTTGGGTTAAGTCCCGCAACGAGCGCAACCCCTATCTTTAGTTGCCAGCGAGTAATGTCGGGGACTCTAGAGAAACTGCCCGTGTAAACGGTGAGGAAGGTGGGGATGACGTCAAGTCAGCACGGCCCTTACGTCCAGGGCTACACACGTGCTACAATGGCGGAGACAAAGGGCAGCTACACAGTGATGTGATGCTAATCTCTAAACTCCGTCTCAGTTCGGATTGAAGTCTGCAACTCGACTTCATGAAGCTGGATTCGCTAGTAATCGTAGATCAGCAATGCTACGGTGAATACGTTCCCGGGCCTTGTACACACCGCCCGTCAAGCCATGGAAGTTGGGAGTACCTGAAGTACATCACCGCAAGGAGTGTCCTAGGGTAAAACCAATGACTGGGGCTAAGTCGTAACAAGGTAGCCGTATCGGAAGGTGCGGCTGGAATACCTCCTTTTTAGAGGACTTGTTTACTACCCTGATGCAAATCAGGGTTGATACCTGTCCTTCTGTTTTCTTCTTTAATTATTTTAAAAATACCCAAAACGAGCTCAGGGAGGTGCACAAAACCTATAGAGCGACAGGATTGTCAAATCAAAAATAGTCCCGTAGCTCAGTTGGTTAGAGCACTACACTGATAATGTAGGGGTCCGCAGTTCAAATCTGCGCGGGACTACTAAACTCGGAATTTGGGGAATTAGCTCAGCTGGCTAGAGCGCCTGATTTGCATTCAGGAGGTCATCGGTTCGACTCCGTTATTCTCCACAAAATCAAGTAATTAACAACGGTTAATTGCAGAATAAATTGAAATAAAGAATTAAGCTATACAGGATAGCAATCATCGGTTCAACCCCGGTTTAATTCACACTTTAATCAGCTAATCAGCACATAAGCTAATCAGCTAATTAAAATCGTTCTTTGACATATTGGAAGAAAATACATAAGAAAGTAAGTAATAAAAATTACAAGTTAAGAAAGTAAATAAGAGCGTATGGCGAATGCCTTGGCTCTCAGAGGCGATGAAGGACGCGATAAGCTGCGATAAGCTTCGGGGATCAGCAAATATGAATCGATCCGAAGATTTCCGAATGAGGCAACTCACTATGCTGAAGGCATAGTATCCGAAAGGAAGCTAACCCGGAGAACTGAAACATCTAAGTACCCGGTGGAAAAGAAAACAATAGTTATTCCCTTAGTAGTGGCGAGCGAAAAGGGAACAGCCCAAACCAGTCTTGTTAAGGCAAGGCTGGGGTTGTAGGACTACAATGTGGACTATGGATATATAGTGGAAGCTTCTGGAAAGTAGCTCCAAAGAGGGTGATAGGCCCGTACACGAAATAAATCCATTACCTAGTAGTATCCTGAGTACCACGGGACCCGTGAAATCCTGTGGGAATCTGCCAGGACCATCTTGGCAAGGCTAAATACTCCTGAGAGACCGATAGCGAACCAGTACTGTGAAGGAAAGGTGAAAAGCACCCTGAAAAAGGGAGTGAAATAGAACCTGAAACCGTACGCTTACAAGCGGTTGGAGCCCCTTTTGGGGTGACAGCGTGCCTTTTGCATAATGAACCTACGAGTTACTCCTCACTGGCAAGGTTAAAGATTTAAGATCTGCAGCCGAAGCGAAAGCAAGTCTGAATAGGGCGCACAGTCAGTGGGGGTAGACGCGAAACCTTGTGATCTACCCATGACCAGGTTGAAGCTCTGGTAACACAGAGTGGAGGACCGAACCAGTTATCGTTGAAAAGATTTTGGATGAGTTGTGGGTAGGGGTGAAAGGCTAATCAAACTGGGAAATAGCTCGTACTCCCCGAAATGTTTTTAGGAACAGCCTCGGTATTTATTGTCGTAGAGGTAGAGCTACCGATTGGACTAGGGGGCTTCACAGCCTACCAAATCCTGACGAACTCCGAATACTACGACATGTGACCGGGAGTGAGCCCATGGGTGCTAAGGTCCGTGGGCGAGAGGGAAAGAACCCAGACCATCAGCTAAGGTCCCCAAATGTATGTTAAGTTGATCTAACGTGGTCCGATTGCTTTGACAGCTAGGATGTTGGCTTGGAAGCAGCCATTCATTTAAAGAGTGCGTAACAGCTCACTAGTCGAGCGATCGGGCGTGGATAATAATCGGGCATCAAACATACTACCGAAGCTATGGCAGCAGTAATGCTGGGTAGGGGAGCATTCCAGTCGCAGCGAAGGTGTGGCGTAAGCCATGCTGGAGCGTCTGGAAAAGCAAATGTAGGTATAAGTAACGATTATGCGGGCGAGAAACCCGCACGCCAATAGACTAAGGTTTCCTGATCAACGTTAATCGGATCAGGGTCAGTCGGGTCCTAAGGAAAAGCCGAAAGGCGTATTCGATGGACAACAGGTTAATATTCCTGTACTGGCAACAATTGCGATGGAGTGACGGAGAAGTGAAAGGTCTGCGCATGAACGGTATATGCGTTGAAAGGTGTAGATATACCCGGGGCAGTCAAATGCGTTCCGGGTGTCGAACCCAATAGTACTGTGGAGATTCGTCAAAGCAGATATGACCCTAAACAAACTCCCAAGAAAAACTTCTAAGCTTCAGATTGTTGCTACCCGTACCGCAAACCGACACAGGTAGTCAAGTAGAACATACTAAGGCGCTCGAGTGAATCATGGCTAAGGAACTCGGCAAATTAACCCTGTAACTTCGGGAAAAAGGGTGCCCATAACAATATGGGCCGCAGAGAAATAGCGGTGGCGACTGTTTATCAAAAACACATGGCTTTGCAAAATCGAAAGATGAAGTATAAGGCCTGACACCTGCCCAATGCTGGAAGGTTAAGAGGAGAGGTTAGTAGCAATACAAAGCTTTGAATCGAAGCCCCAGTGAATGGCGGCCGTAACTATAACGGTCCTAAGGTAGCGAAATTCCTTGTCGGGTAAGTTCCGACCTGCACGAATGGTGTAACGATCTCCGCTCTGTCTCAGCCATGAGCTCGGTGAAATTGTAGTATCGGTGAAGATGCCGATTACCCGCAACGGGACGGAAAGACCCCGTGCACCTTTACTATAGCTTAACATTGACTTTGGATAACTAATGTGTAGGATAGGTGGGAGACTTTGAAGCGGTGGCGCTAGCCATCGTGGAGTCGTCCTTGAAATACCACCCTTTGGTTATTTGAATTCTAATCCCTCAAAAGGGGAGACAGTGTTTGGTGGGTAGTTTGACTGGGGTGGTCGCCTCCAAAATTGTATCGGAGGCTTTCAAAGGTACCCTCAGTACGCTTGGTAACCGTACGTAGAGTGCAATAGCATAAGGGTGCTTGACTGTGAGACCTACAAGTCGAGCAGGGTCGAAAGACGGATATAGTGATCCGGTGGTTCCGCATGGAAGGGCCATCGCTCAAAGGATAAAAGGTACGCCGGGGATAACAGGCTGATCACCCCCAAGAGCTCATATCGACGGGGTGGTTTGGCACCTCGATGTCGGCTCGTCACATCCTGGGGCTGGAGAAGGTCCCAAGGGTTGAGCTGTTCGCTCATTAAAGTGGCACGCGAGCTGGGTTCAGAACGTCGTGAGACAGTTCGGTCCCTATCTGTTGTGGGCGTTAGAAATTTGAGAGGACCTGACTCTAGTACGAGAGGACCGAGTCGGACAGACCGCTAGTGTACCTGTTGTGGCGCCAGCTGCATTGCAGGGTAGCTATGTCTGGTTGAGATAAGCGCTGAAAGCATCTAAGCGCGAAACTCGCCTCAAGATAAGATTTCTTTTAAGGGTCGTAATAGACTATTACGTTGATAGGTTGCAAGTGTAAAGTCAGTAATGACAAAGCTGAGCAATACTAATTACCCGTAGCTTTCTTAGCGCTGAGTAATTTTTATTACTTACCGAACTTATGTATTTTCTTCTTATTATGTCACAGTATAAAGTTAGCTGAAAGGCTGACTGATGACTTAGGGTGACTATTGCGTCAGGGTCCACCTCTTCCCATTCCGAACAGAGAAGTTAAGCCTGACTGCGCAGATGGTACTTGGGTTACACCTGGGAGAGTATGTCGTTGCCACCTTTATTAAAACCCCTTCAAGAAATTGAGGGGGTTTTTTTATTTATTTCACTTAAAGAAGCAAAGACGCAAAGTTTACTTCTATTTTTGCTGCCCTGAAATGAAACAATATTCTCTGCTTATTTTATTTACTGTTTACCTTAGTGTGATTTGCTGTGCGCAAAATGATACGGTCAGGATTTCTGCTGAAGCAGAGAGAACGCTTCGCTTAGTTACAAATCCTGAGCAGCAGAAAGAGAATGATACGATGCGGGTGAGCATTTTCAGGGGGATTGAAAAATTTTATTTGTACCGATATGACAGCATGAATATGATGCGCACCATGGACAGCCTGGTGATTTTTCATCCTGTAATAAAGAGATATAACCTGAACAGTTCGCTGGGAAATATTGGTTCCAGTGTTTTTTCTCCATTTTATAAAAGTGATAATGCAATTGGATTCAGGGCGGGGATGGACAGCCGAAGGATGTATGTATGGGAAAGCGGAGATATCAGGTTTGTGAATTCACATAAACGGTATTCGAGGGTTTTTTATGTGAATGGTTCGAAGAAGGAGAATTATATTGAGGTGGAACATTCGCAGAGTTTCGGGAAGAACATGGATATTGGTTTCCGTTATAACCGCATCAACTCGCTGGGCTATTATTCTTCGCAGCAGACATTTTTATCAAGGTTGAATCTTTACGGGCGACTTTCTTCAAGAAACCAGCGTTATCTTTTACTTATTAACGGAGCGCTGAACAGCAGCAAGAACCAGGAAAACGGTGGAATTATTTATGACGGACAATTTGAAAATGATTCAATCAATAATCTGAAGTTTTTAAGCATTTACCTTACGGGTGCGCAAAGCTTAGTGAAGGATAACAGCGTAATTGTTCATCAGCATTTTGATTTTGGGAAGAAGGTCGGGATTGCAAAACCCGACCAGCTTCAAGGCGCGAGCGACACGCTCGCACCTGCTGTTTTTGTTCCTAAATTCAGGATTGGGCATGAAATAAGTTACCGGAAAAACTTTTTTCTTTACAGCGAGCCTATTCCTTCTCCGGGTTATTATGCTTCTTTCTATTTGGATTCGGTTTCTACAAACGATTCGGTGGGAATGAAGAATTTGGAGAATGTGCTTAGTTTTAACTTATTTGGAAAGAGCGGAATTTCAAATTCCGCTCAACATTCTGCTTATTTCAGCAGAAATTACCTGAGTTTTAACCTGAGGCATCAATATACTGAATTGGTTTATGGTGCTAATGTGCCTGATACAGCAGGGATAAGTGTTCCGGTAAAAACATTTGGTTTAATTAATAATAATCTTTTTGTGCAGAGCAATGCCGGAATTAGCAATAAACTGTTTAATAAAATTTGGTTTGATGCAGCTTATTGCATCACAGGATACAATGCCGGAGACTTTTCTATTAATAGCGGATTGCAAATCCTTTTTTCTGATAAGGGCGGGATTACAAATCCCGCCCAACGCCCCGCCCAACGCTCAAATCCCGCCCAACGCCCCGCCCAACGCTCAGATCCAGCCCAACGCTCCACCCAAAGCTCAAATCCCGCCCAACACGAGACACCTGCGCCTCCTTCGATTGAAGCTAAAATTTCAGTTACCGGCAAAGAACCGGATTACATCATGCAACATTATATCTCCAATCATTTTATCTGGAATAATGATTTCAATAAAATATTTAATGCCGGGGCGGAAGCCGCTTATATTGTTCCTCGCTGGAAACTGAGGGCTGGAGGCGCTTACAACTTCATCAACAACTTAGTGTATTTTGCCCAGGATGCGCGCCCTTCTCAATACGGAAAGGGGATAAACATCCTGAAAGCTTTTGTACAGAAGCGTTTTACGCTTGGAAAGTTTAACTTAGACAATGATGTAACTTACCAATATGCGAAACAGGATTTGCCTGTGCGCCTGCCTGCATTAGTTTTGAGGAGTTCTTTTTTCTTTGAGGATTATTTATTTAAAAAAGCGCTCCACTCGCGCTTTGGTTTTGATGTTTATTATAATACTGCCTGGACTGCTTATGCCTACATGCCTGCCACCGGGCAGTTTTATGTGCAGGACACTAAGAAAACCGGAAATTATCCCTTCATTGATGTGTATGCCGCCTTCCGGGTGAAGGGTGCGCGCTTCTTTTTGAAATTAGACCATGCGTTTGCGGGGCTTTTAGGTAATACCTATTACGGAGCCGCCCATTATCCGCTTAACGGGCGCACTTTTAAGTTCGGGGTTGACTGGAGTTTCCTGGATTAATCAGTAACCGGTATTCAGTATTCGGTATTCAGTAACCGGTAGCCTCAACTTTCCTGCATTTTTTTTTATTCAACGACATTATTACTTTTGTGGCAGCCGGATTGTTCTCTCAACTTTTAAAGGAATGGCGCGAATCGTTTATCCAACAGATTTTTTAAGGCAAAAATCGCTGTCTGAAAGCATTAAACTGAAGCATGACAGCGATGGAGCACTAAGTCCGCTTAACGCTTTTCTTATTCAGAACGAAATTGACCTTAATGCTGACAGCAGCGCTGCCACTGCTGCACTTGCTTATGATAAAAGTAGCCGAAAACTGGCGGGAGAAAGCGAAAAATTCAACGCAAAACGCGAAAAAAAATTCAATCCTGTTTTTAAAAACCTCAATGGCAGCTTCCAGTTCCTGAAAAAATTTTATCAATCAATGTCAAAGGAAGTTGGTTTGTGGGGAGCGCCCATCACCATTACCGGGCGCATCAACTATCCGGCAGATTTTTTGGCGCGAACGGAAATTTTCAATGCCCTGAAAACCAAAAGTGACAGCTTTATCCCGCCAGCTAACAACCCGCTGCTGCCTTATTTCACACAAAACCAGGTTACTCTCGCTGATGATGCCGCTGCTGTGGCAGAAGCTATAACACTGAACAGCGATGCGCAGACAAAAGCCATGCAAAGCGAAGCCGCCACCAAAAATCGCAACAATTTATGGAACCCGGTGATGGAACATATCCGCAAAATAGGCGCTTTCCTTATGCAACTTTATAAAGATAACCCCAAACAGCTTATTGACTGGGGTTTTACGGTGGACCATAGCCCCCGAAAATCCAAAACAGTGAACAGCAAAGTGAAACTAAGCAGCAAAAAGAAGGCAACCAACGTAATTATAGGCTCAACATTCGGAAATACAGGCACGGTAGCCTTAAATGTTCATAAAGGAAAGACAACTAAAACGCCTGCTGTTACTGTTCTTCCGGGAGAAACGTTAGAAATTACCAAAGGAATGAGTATTATAACTATTGTGAACACATCTTCCACTACAACAGGCACATTTACCACTATAAGGAGCTAATTTCTCACTATAATAAGCTAATAATAACGTATAAAACTTAAAATCGTAGTGATAATTATTGAAAACGTAGTGATAAAAATGAAATTTATAGTGAAAATTATGAGGACTGTAGTGATAATTTGAAATATTATAGTGAGAAAACTGAATATTATAATGAGAATTCAGTGAAACACGATGAAAATATTTAAGTAAAAGGCATAAAACACAGCATCCAATACCCGTTGCAGGTAAAGTTCACCCAATTAACAAAAACTTTACGTTAAAAATGTACCGGGTTCAGGGTGAGAAAAGCCCCGCCTGGTTAACGGGGCTTTTTGCTTAACTTGAACATTGAACATTGATTATTGAACATTGAAAATTGCTTAAAGAAATCAATGTAAAATGTTCAATAATCAATGCACAATGCTCAATTCTCAAAGCAACTACTGCAATACCGTAAACTCCACCCTCCGGTTTTTAATTCTTCCGTCTTCAGTGGTGTTATCAGCAAAGGGCTTCTGGCTTCCCCAGCCTTTGCTTATCATGCGTGAAGGGTCAATGTCTGCAAGCATCTGCATAAAATTGGCTACTGCCTGTGCGCGGGCTAAAGAAAGTTTCTGATTTCCTTCTTCCGTACCGCTTTCATCGGTATGCCCGTCAATTTCTATTTTCAGTGTGGGATAGGCGGTAAGATAATCTGCTAAGGTCATCAGTTCATCCTCCGATTCGGGAAGAATTCTGCTGGAATTTTTTTCAAAGAAAAGCTGGCGAAGTATGGTAGGCTTAGCTGCTGTTATGGTAACCGCCACTTTTTCTGCTACTGCCACTGTATCCTTTTTCACAGCAACTTCGTCTGCTTTCTTCTCGACTACGCTCGAAGTGACAACCGCTGATACTGCCACTGCTGCTGTATCTTTTTTCCCTGTCCCACCCTTTTCAATTGCCGGAGCATCGCGGTAAACAGCCTTTTCAGGGATAATGGTAGTGCGCACAAAAGCTTCGGGTGCGGTTCCGCTTTGGTAAACCGCCACATCGTCAATAAAATAATAAGCATATTTGTTTTTGCCCTGGGCATCAACAACCGGAGTGCCTGCAAAGGTGAAGAAATTGCCAAGCGTGAGGAATTTTTCGCCTCCCCGTGCTTTGAAATTTCCTATAACAGTGGTCCACTCGCTACAGTCAGTTAAAAAGTTGGACGAGCTGTTCTTTACCTGCGGACGTATCAAGCCCGAAATGAATTTAGAAGTACCGCTGCCGTCAATGGTTTCATAAACTTCAATCAGTTCAGCCGATTTGCTGCTTAATTTCTGTGTAGTGAAATAAGCCCCGATGTTGCCTACCGCGAATTTAGATTTTTCGGAAAGGCAGACAGAGAATTCAACATTGTATTTGGTGCCTGCAATGAGGGGTTGCTTCAGTTCCACCTCCGCATAGCTGCGGTATGTTTCATTATAAATAGTAAGTCCAATATATGCATCACCCGATTTGGGTTGCTGGCTGCCCATTATGTTTTCGGGCGTGCCGCATTTCTCGCTGCAATGGTTAAAATAATCAATAGGAATTGTGTTTGCCTGAGTCCAGTCTGCAAAAACAGGTTGTTTTTTTCCAAGGTCTTTTGGGCAGGATGTAAATTCCTCAAATCCGGGATTGGGAACAAGGTTTTGCGCCTGTATAAAGGGAGAGATAAGTAAGAAAAATGTTAACGAAGCGTAATGCTTTCCCATTGAATATATAAAAAATGTAAGATGTAAAATGTAAGATGTAAGATTTTGAGCAGTTCCCTAACTATTACATATTACATCTTACTTATTACATAGAATTACTTTTTAGTTATAGTAAACTCCACGCGCCTGTTCAGCTTTCGCCCCTCTTCGGTGTCATTTTTTGCCAATGGTTTCGAGCTTCCCCAGCCGTTGTATGTTAAACGCGAAGGATCAATATCGAACATGATAAGGAAATTAACCACTGCCTGCGCCCGTTGTACAGAAAGTTTCTTGTTCTGCTCTTCCGTTCCGGTTTCGTCAGTATGTCCGTCAATACGGATTTTCATAGTCGGAGTATTGTTCATCATGTTCACCAGTTTAATTAACTCAGCTTCTGACTGAGGTAAGATTTCGGATTTATTTTTGGCGAAATACAAACGTTCAAGAATAGTAGGCTTTGCATCGGGCTGGTCTTTTGCCTGCACAATAGCTTTCTGCTGGGTAAGCGCCTGGTTAATCATTTTTAATTCCTCTAATTTCTGGCGCACTTCCTGTATTTTTTTGTCAATCTCACTTTCGTTCATCATTTGTTTGATGGCAAGCGGGTCAATCAATGGCTCAGCTTTCTGCTGGTCTTTCAAAGCCTCTTCTTTCCAGGCAGGGTTTTTTTGCTGAAGGTTTGAAACCGGGCTTACATTGCTTGATACAAAGAAAGGTTCAACCGATGTGCCTGATTCAAATACCGCCACATCATCAATATAATAATAAGCATATTCTCCTTTGCCCATAGAAGGCGATGGAGTGGTAGGAGTTTTGGTTTTGCTTAAAAAATTACCTATTGTTACATACTTCTCGTCACCCTTAGCCACAAACGAACCGGAAACCTTTTTCCAGTTCTTAGGGTCTTTCAGAAAATTTTCGCCCGGATTATTCACCTGTGATTTGCACGGACCGGGATTTAATTTAAACCCGCCTTCAGATGCAATGCTTTCATAACATTCAAATGTGGTTTCAACCACGCTGGTAATTTTATCGGCAGAAAGATAGGCGCCAATATTTGCAATAGCGTATTTTGAGTTTTCAGCGAGGCATACATTGAACTCTACGGTATAAGTCTTTCCGGCTTTCAGGGTTTGTTTCAGGAGAGCCTGGGCATAAACCCTGTATCTTTCATGATAAACGGTGATACCTATATAGGCATCCCCGCTCAAGGCTTCCTGATAGCCCACCACGTTGTCAGGAACTCCGCACTTGTCGCTGCAGCGATGGAAATAATCAATGGAGCCGGCAGTAGGCTGAATCCAATTCTCTATATACAACTGGCGCTTGCCTAATTCCTTAGGGCATACGGTATGCTCCTCAAAACTGGGATTGGGAACAAGGTTCTGACCTGATGCACTGACAAAAAGCAGTGGCAGCAAAGCAAAGAGTAGATGTTTTTTCGCCATTTGCAATAAAAGTGAAGGCTCTTACGCAATTCGACCAATTAAGGTTTTAGAGAATTGAATATTGAATATTGAGCAAGGAATATTCTTTATTTCACAATTAATAAAGGAATAGAAATCCTGTGGCGCACTGCTTCAAGTGTGGTGCCGAGGATGATGTCTTTTAAGCCGCGGTGCCCGTGCGAACCCATTACCAGCAAATCACAATCGCCTGCGTTTACTATTTCAGGGATACTCCTTTTCGGATTTCCGAAACCAAGTTTTAAATCAATTTTAAAGCCTTTTGATTCCAGGTCTGACTTATACTTGTGAAGGTTTGTTTTATCTGTTTCCGTTTCCAGGTCGTCAATTTCGCTGTCCATCAGCCGGGCGCCTGCCGTT
>Ga0172371_10012684_pt1 | contig 11067 bp, 9 predicted proteins | sample Lak12m_FD_114543 | JGI IMG/M metagenome (GOLD analysis project Ga0172371, IMG submission 114543) | Freshwater microbial communities from Kabuno Bay, South-Kivu, Congo - kab_022012_12m | ecosystem: Environmental > Aquatic > Freshwater > Lake | place: Democratic Republic of the Congo: South-Kivu... | reverse complement strand
GGATAAATGGCAAAGAGATACTTCTGCAAGGGAATCGTCCAGTGCGAAGACCCGGTGGAAGGCGCCACCCAAGGCACCTTGTTCTCTGCCAGGTAGTCTCGGACCGCCATTCCCGTCGAGGTTCCAACACCGCCCACAACCGCGAAGATTCCTAGGTTCTCGAGGAATTCCTTGGCAATAGCTTTGGTCTTCATGGGTTGGTACGAGTCGTCCCGGAGGTAATACTTGATCTTTCGGCCGTGGATGCCGCCTTCCTCGTTGATAAGGTCAAAATAGACGCCGGTGCCTCTGGCCACGGCGCCCCACAGGGCAGCGGGTCCAGTCTGGGGTCCCCATTGACCGATGGCAACCTCGGTGTCCGTGACACCACGAGCCTTTTCCGCTGCCATGGAATCGGCAGCGAGGCATAACGACATAAGAGTGCAGATCAGTCCGACTAAAAAGAAGTTCGCCCTTCTCATTTCCAAAGGTCCTCCTTGCGTTAGACTTTCCTCTCGAAATGTTTCACGAAAAGCCCCGAGGGCTTCACGCACAGTATCAGAACTATCACGGCAAAGGCCACCACGGACTTGAATTCCAGGGATACGTATCCGCCGAAAAAATTCTCTATAAGACCCAGCAGATACCCTCCCAGGGCCGCGCCCGGCAGGCTGGTCATGCCCCCGAGGACCGCGCCGGCGAACCCTTTGAGCATGGGGTCCATCATCAAGTTGGTGTCAAGAGTGCTTATGGGCGCGATGAGCATCCCCGCAACAGCGCCGGTGACCGAACTGAGCGCCCACGTAAAGGTCAGGATCCGACGGGTGGGGATTCCCATTGCCTTGGCCGCAAAGGCATTCTGTTGGACGGCCTTCATTGCCACGCCGACCTTGGTGAACCGGAAGAACACAAACAGCAGCAACATGATGACGAGGCTGGTTACAAAGGTCCAAAAATTGATCTCGGTTATCATGACTTCGCCGATTTTGAACCCTGAATATTCCGAAAACGGCACAGGAAACGGATTCTGGTTGGCTCCCCATTTCCAGCCGGCAAGGCCGTAGAGCACCATCTCTGCCCCAAGTGTTATCACGATAAGGCTGAGAACCGAAGGATCCTTGGCCGGCCTAAGGAAGGCCAACTCGAGAAGGGCCCCCAGGACCAGAGCGAATGCCAGGGTCGCCGCTGCCCCGATCCAGAAGCCGACTCCGTAGCCGGTCATAATGGTGAAGGCCACAAAGGTGGAAACCATGGCCATCTCACCCTGAGCGAAATTCGGGACCTCCGAAGTCTTGTATATTATGACCATTGCCAGCGCCACCAGAGCGTAACACGCTCCGATGGACAAGCCGCCTATGATTAGATCAAAGAAGAGATTCATATATCCACCCGCCTAAAACGGCCACATCCTCCAGTAACGCTTGATCCTCAGGTATATTCCGTGCATCCCCAAGGGCTCAAAAATGGCTATGGCGATCATTATCCCGCCGAATATTATGCTCTGGATGTTGGGAAGCCCTTCCGGCGTGAAATACCTGTTGGAGATCTCCAGCAGGAGAGGCCCAATGACCGGAGCCTCCTGTATGACCTGCAGCTTGAGTTGCAAGTAGGTCAACAAAGCCGCGCCGAGGATGGAACCCATCACCGATCCCAAGCCGCCCACTATGACCATGGCCAGAAAGGTTATGGAAAGGATCAGGTTGAAGCTCCCCGCGCTTACGTGCTCCAGAGCGAAAGCCATAAGGGCGCCGCCTATTCCTGTGTAGAACGCGCTCACTGCAAAAGCCAGCGTCTTGAACCACGTGAGATTGATGCCCATGGCCTCGGCCGCGATCTCGCTGTCCCTGATGGCCACGAAGGCTCTGCCGACTCGGGTCTTCATCAGGTTTACCGCGGCCACGGCAAGCACTACGGTGGTGGTTACTATTATCCCGTATTGTTCTGCACCCGTGTCGGCCACGAAGGGCCCCAGGGACATCTTCGGGGCCTCGATGCCCATGTGTCCGCCGGTGAAGTCCCAGTGGCTTATGATCTGGGTTACGGCCATGCCGAATCCGAGCGTGGCGATGGCCAGGTACGGCCCTTCCAGTCGCAGGGACGGCAATCCCACCACAAACCCCAGCACCGCGGAAACCAGGCCGGCTGCGGGCAAGGCCACGACAAAAGGAACTCCCGCCTTGACCATGAGCAGCACGCAGGTATACGCGCCCGCGGCAAAAAAACCTGCATGGCCAAGAGAAATTTGACCTGTATAACCCACCAGGATATTCAGCCCTATGGCCACTATACAGTTGATAGCTATGAGATTGAGGACGTAAAGAGCATAGTTCCCGGCCACGAAGGGGACGACCGCTAGACCGACGACGAAAAGGATCGTGGCCACGCGGACGGTCCGGGTCCTGCAAAGCTGAATGTCCTCGTAATAGTCCCGTTTCATATCCATGGCGGATATCCTGAGTAGGAACGCGACCTAAAGCGCCGTGCCGGAAAGAAAAGCCCCCACGATGCAGGGGCCGCCGGTTTGTAAGGAAATTCCTTCAGAGATAGACTTCATGCAAAAAGCCCTTCCCTGGATCCCAAATGTTGTTGACTCCAGCACCTGTCCCTGCCCCCTATCCGGGGTTCGCCGCGGCGGCGATCACGTCTACGGGGTGACCGACAGGATTTTCGTCGAGTCAACAGCATTGCCCTGGACCCTTCCCGGTGGACTCCAAAGGTGGGGACACGCCGTTCGACGTGGCCGGGAGGGCTCGAGCGCCGGCGAAGTCCAGTACTTTAGCGCTAACGCGGCCCTATTTTCATATGTTTATTGTGACCGATCGGTCACGGCGGTTTTTCCACAAGAATTTGTGGGAAACACCCCTTTCTATCACGTGCGGTAACGCTTGTCAATGAATCTTCAACAATGTGCTTAGAAATCAGCTAGATGTGGATCTCGAACTTCTGTTCTTCAATGATTGTCCCCCACTGTCTGACAGGATGTTGTTCAGTAAGCTGAAAACCTTCTCTCTCGTACAGGTGTCGTGCAGGGGCAAGACCCTCGAACGTCCACAGAAATACCTTCCTGTAACCCGCGTCTCGGCAGAACTGCATTGCTTTGCGTATCAGGGCCGCTCCTATTCCCAACCCCTGAAACTCGGGCGAGACTATGAACCATCGCAGCCTGGCACCCTCGTCGTCGGCTCCGCTCCCGTCAATAGCCACCGCTCCGGCAAAAAGCCCGTCCACCCTTGCGACCCACAGGACGTCCCGGGCGGGCACAAACCGCGCCATAAATTGTGAGAGTTCAGAGCCCACTTGCGTTTCAAAACTTACGTCGAAACCCCAGTTCTCATGATAGTATACCGCGTGCAACTCGGTTATCCGACCGACCACGCCTGGATAGTACCCCGTAAACTCCAGCCGGTTGGATTCTTTTCCCTCCATGCCTGTCTCCTTGCCTGCATGGCAATACTATTTGGCGTATTTGTCCAAAAGATTAATAAGGTTTTTCGAGGCGGGAGACAATCTCCCCGTGCCCTTAAAAAAAATATCTATGACCGACAGATCCGAGCCGTAATAGGCTTCGTTGGACTCCCAATCGGTCTCTATGACGCTTCCTTTGAAGGCAACGCCCGCAAAGATTCCCTTGGCCCTGCTGTAAGATAGAAATCCTTCGGAGAAACCTATATCAGTGGCTGCTGAAGCGTCCCGGCCAACAGGTCCCGCCGCAACGGACGCGTCCGCGCCGATGGTTATCCTGTCTTTGAAAATGCTTTTCAGGCTTACGTCGTTCATGACCAACAGCACGAGATCCGTTGCTTGTACACCTATCTGCCAGCCGAAGCTACCGCCGATGAGCGTTATGAAGGCTGGGGGTCCCCATCTTCCCGATGACGGGTCCCGGCGCAGAACGACACCTTTTCCGTAATGGCCGCCGACTCCCAGGCCCGCTTTGAGGACTGAGGGGAAGATTATTATCGCCCGGCTTCGCTTGAATAGGTCAGCGGGTATGGATCCGTCGGGCGCGTCCATCATTTCCTTGACCACGCCTGCGCAGTCCGTGAGGCGATTCTCCAGTTCAATGGGGTGAGCCGCGTAGCCATAGTCCGGCAGGATGCCCGCAAAGATAATTATTGCCCAGATAAGATTCAATTTCTTCATGCCGCAACCTCCCTTCATCCCCGCGGATGGCAGGTGGCGTGGAGTTGCTTCAAGCGCTGACTTGCCACATGGGTATAAATCTCCGTGGTGGAGATGTCCGCGTGACCGAGCATGATCTGGATGGCGCGTAGGTCCGCGTCGTTTTGAACCAGGTGAGTTGCGAACGAGTGGCGAAGAGTATGCGGCGAGATCTCTTTCCTGATTCCCGCGAGCAGAGCCGTTTTCTTGACGATTTTCCAGAAAGCCTGGCGGGTCATGGGCTTCCCCCTGCGGGTCACGAAAACCGCTTCCGATCTCACGGGCCCCAGCAATAGCGGCCTGACTTTGTCCAGGTACGACATCAGCGCCCTTGTAGCGGGAAGCCCCACCGGGACCACGCGCTCCTTGGAGCCTTTGCCCATGACGGTCACACATCCGATTTCAAGATCCAAGCGGTGCATCTCCAGGGAAACCAACTCGGATACCCTCAGCCCGGCCGCATAGGCCAGCTCCAGCATGGTCTGGTCCCGGCGCCCCTCGGGAGTCGCAGGATTGGGTGAGGCCAGCAGTCGTTCCACCTCTTCCGATTCCAGGTAATGGGGGATACTTCGAGGCAACCTTGGGGCCTCGATGAGTTCAGAGGGGTTTTCGCCGATTTCGTTACGTTCCACCAGGAATCGGAAAAAGCTCTTGATGCACGATATCTTCCGGGCTCTGGTCCTTGGGCTGAGCCCTTGCACATTCAGCATAGCTATGAAAAGCAGTAGATCCTCCCGTGCCACCTGCTTGACCTGGTCCACTTTGCGGTCGGCCAGGAATCGAGTAAACCCTTTCATGTCGGAAGCATAGGAGTCAACGCTCAGGGCAGCCAGCCCGCGATCTATTATCAAGTGATCCAGGTACCCGGAAACAGCCAGATCAAGCTGCGACAGTCTCGAAGATCTCACTGGTGAATCCTCTAGAACTCGATTACTTCAGGTCCTTTTGTGTCGCCGAAATGCTCGGCCTCCATGACGGCAAGATGCGCGTGGAGACTGGATCGGATTTGGTCCAGTCGTTCGAAATCAACTATTTTTGCTCCATTCTCATCCTGGACATAGAAAATGTCCGCTGCCTGGTCCACCTCAGTGGTTATCTTGGTAAGTATAATATTCAGTCCCAGCGAAGTAAGCTTTCGGGTTATGTCATAGAGCAAGCCGGGCCGATCGTGAGCGTAGACCTCGATGATGGTGGCACGGTCCGAGGCTGCGTTGTCCGTTTCGACCTTGAGCGGAAAGCGGGGCCTGGATTTTGCCGAAAAGACACTTTTCACCTGCCTGCGAGCAGCCACAAGCACGTCCACGTCCGCTTCACCCCGGATAACTCGCTCGAAATCACTGCGGAAATTATTCCATCGTTCGGGATCATCCACTGGCCCTTCCGGAATATCGTTCACGTGGAAGGTTGCCACCGCGATGTCGCCTATGGAGTGACTCCACGCACTGAGGATATTTATTCTGTTGGCAGAGAGAGTTCCCGCGATCCTAAAGAACAACCCCCTCCTATCCTTGACGATAAGAGTGATGGAACTGTAACCTGCCTTCCTGTGATCCACTTTCTTGGCGATGACGTCGGCAGGACCGAGCTTTTCTTGGCCGTGAGCCACAAGGAAGGTTCTCAAGTCAAGGTAATGCTCCTCGATGACTCCGGGATAGAAATCAAGGAAATAGCGTGAGCTCGCCTCTGATAGGAACCGTTCCAGCGACTCTCCCCGGTGCTCGGGCGGGATCAGTTGGCGCACTGCGGCCTTGATCTGCCTGACCCATTCACCAAGGTCTTCTCCGTCCAGCCCTTCCCCTTCTACGACGTCCAGCGTCCTGTAATACAGCTCTTCCAGGAGCATGTTCCGCCAGGAGTTGAAAGCAGTGGGGCCGACGGCTCTCAAGTCGGCATGGGTCAGGAGCAGCAGATAATCCAGCCGCCGTCTGTCCATGACGTTCTCAGCGAAACGGCTCACAAGGTCGGCGTCGTGAAGGTCCTTCTTGAACGCTAGATGTGTCATGGCGAGGTGGTTGCGGATCAGAAAACCTACGTCGTCAATGTCTTCTTCGGGGAGACCGAGCCGCTTTAGCACCGGCCTGGCAATTTCTTCCCCGCGTACTTCATGACCCGGACCCCGGCCCTTGGCAATGTCGTGAAACAAACCCGCTAGATAGACTATCTCGGGCTTGTCCAGCTTCGCAAAGATACCGCGAAGAAGATCATCTTCCCGATCGGTCTTTTGGCCTCCATACGAGTCAATGTTCTCCAGGACGGCCATAGTATGCAGGTCAACGGTGTACTGATGATAAATGTCGTGCTGTGGGAGGAACCTTATCCATGCGAAGTCCGAGATGAATCTCTCCAGGAATCCTACCTTCATCATGGTGGTCAGGGCCCGGCTGACAGCGCGGCGGCCCCGAAATATCTCAAGGAAGATCCGATTGGCTTCCGGGTCGTCCTTGATGGCCTCATCCGTGGAGCGAAGCCGCGTCCTGATAAGGTCAACCAGTCTTATATCCAGATCGCACCCAGTCTCCGCGATCTTCAGGAAAGCCTTCAGCATGTCCCTGGGCTCCGAGCCGAATTCCTCCGGATGGGAGTGGTGTATGCCGCCGGCCCCTATGTAAAAGCATTCATCCAGCTGTAGTCGCTTGGTTTCCGTTCCTGTCACGGGGCTCAAGAAGAGCCGGGCCCTGGCAAGAACCCTCCTACCGAAGAAATCCAACGTGGACGCGTGGCGGTAATATTCCCGCATGAAGCCTTCCACGCCACGACGCTGGAGAGAATCCTGGAAGCCCATCTGCTGAGCAAGCGCGTCCTGTGCATCGAATTTAAGCCGGTCATCGCGGCGGCCAGCCAGAAAATGCAGCCTCGCGCGGATCTCCGCGAGGAATTCCATGCCGGCCTTGGCCTCCGACGCTGCGCGTAGCCCGCATATACCCGCGATGGGGAGATCCTCCAACGAGGAACACCCGAAAATGATCCTGGACAACCACGCAATACACTGACTGTAGCGCAGGGAACCCGGCCCCTCTTTAAGATGAGGCTCCAGCAGATAGATGGTATGCCCGAACCTGTCGGAAGATTTGAGTATTTCCGCCTCTATCTTCAGATAGAGATCCAGCGGTTCGGCTTCCACCAGTAATCGTTCCCTCTGGATGACGAGCTGCCGGAAGATGTCGCGGTCGCCCCAAACAAACCTCGTGTCCAGGAGCGACGTCAGCACAGCGAGATCTTTGTCGGCCTCGATCCGGCATTCCTCCACGGTCCGCACTGAATGGCCGAGTTCCACCCTCGCGTCCCAGAGCAGATAGAGCATACTCCGGATGCCTCGATATATGCCTTCGGGCGCATCGTCCGGCCGCAGGAAAAGGATGTCTATGTCCGAGTAGGGGCTCATTTCCGTGCGGCCGTATCCACCCAGCCCCACAAGGGCAATGCTGTCTTTCCAGTAACCAAGGAAATGGTCGGCCACCTGACCCAGGAGATCGTCGTATACCGGGTGCATTTTGAAGTTCTTGGGATCGTTCCGGCCGTTTGAACGGTATTCCGCGATGCTGTCTCTGATTCTCTGAATTTGGAAAGATCGGTCGTTTTTGGCGAATATGTAACGCATGGAATTGATAGGCTCCGGGTAGCAAAGGGTCGGATCTCAGGCCGGCTTGTTCCACTTCAGAGCTGCGGCCCGTGTTACAGGATACTAATACCAACCCGGCCGACGGCAGGCAAGCTCAGCTCTTGTCGCCAAGACCTTCCAGGTAGCCTTTTGCGCCTTCGGCGAGACCTTCCGCAATGAGATCCAAATTATTCGCGGCTGTGAGATTCTCCTTCTCCCGCCCGTTACTGACGAAGGCACATTCTATTAGTATTGCAGGCATATTAGCTCCGAGAAGCACATAAAAGGGAGCCCCTTTGACTCCCCGATCCCGGCCCAGGTTCGGAACTTTGGCCAGCCAATGAACAAGCTTGCTGTGGACGGCATTGGCAAGCCGGTCGGACTCCGTTTTCTTCGAGGTAACCATCAAATCCACCAGAGTGGCTTGAAGATCGGTCATCTTTGACAAGGATATGCCGTTTTCTTTGGCAGCTACACGCATTGTTCCCCTGGAACCGGCCTTGCTCAGGTAAAATGTCTCTATTCCCCTGGAGCTGGGATCACCGTGGCCGTTGCAGTGAATGGAAAGGAATAGGTCTGCGTCCTGGGAGTTCGCCAGGGCAGTGCGATCCTTCAGGGACAGAAACCTGTCGTCCTCTCTCGTCAGAAGCACTGTGACACCCGGAAGCCTAGTCTTGATGCAGTTCTTGAGACGCCGGGATATCCCCAGAGTCAAGTCCTTTTCCTTGACCTTGCCGTCCCGAGAAACAGCCCCAGGATCTTTTCCTCCGTGGCCCGGGTCTATGACGATGATGTAGGACTTGGCCCGCGTCCGGTGGCTGCGGATTGGAGGCGTCACGTCGGTCACCACGGGAGGGGCGACGGACGCGCTTCTCACCGGACGCGTCTGCGCTGGCGCCTTCTCGACTGGGGGTCTTGCCGGGAGGGGACCGGGAAAGAACGGATTGCCCGCAGTGTTCAGCGGAACCACAGACCGCGGTTCCACCCGGCGCACGGATACCGCTGAAGGTGGTTGAGCCGGCTTGCCGCTGGTCGCACCAACTGCCGGGAAAGGCGCGTGTTCCCGTTTGCGAGCCGAAAAGTCCACGCCATAGCCATGACCCTTCGCCTCCGGTTTGATGGACTTCCCGGGCCCGCCTTGAGCCGTACGCTGTGCTTTGAGTGTATAAGCGGTCTTCAACTCCCCGAGGCCGGCAATAAAATGGCTCCCCTTTCGATGCACCCTGGTGAACTCACTGAGATACACGATGGCCAGGTCCAGGTCCTCCACCCCGCCGAACCGCTGGTAAAGCCTTAAAGACGCTTTCCCTGCCAGGAAGAGACTTCGCTTGCCGGCGTCGTCCTTGCCGGCGGAAGCAATTGCTCGGAAATTTCCTATTACTCGCAGCCATTCCTCTCTGGTGCTGTCCCGAGAGGCCGTGATTCTCTCGAATTCGCGTCGGCTCTGCGCGAGAGACGGAACTCCATTGCCAGGAGCGCCGCAAAACGACCAATCAGCCATAGATATGGCCAACAGCATGGACAAACCGATCAGTCTTAAAGAAAAACTACCCATAATGTTGGAAGGTTCCGCCGCCCGCCTCTAATGCCGGCTCAACGAATAATGAAAATGATGCGCCTTTGGCCATGTGACCGGTTTGATGCTCCACCCATCGGTCCTGGCCACGCCGGAGAGCGTGGCCCCCGCGTGGGAGTCTTTTGAAAAGGGGGCCGTGGGAAAACTTTTCTGCAGAAAAGTTGCCCCCCGGAATCATTCCTACAAAAGGCTGCAAAGCGACCGGCCGTCAAGCTCCATAGGCATACCGCTGGTCGTAAGCCCGCTTGGAGCGTTCCTTCCGGATCTGGATTTCTCGCGCGGGCCTGACACCCAGCACTTCGCTCTCCACCTGGTTCAACAGGGGACAAGACCGGGATATTTTCTCGTGGAGTTCGACGGGTATGGTTATGCTATGTTTTCGGAATTTCCAGAACACGGCGGCCTCCTCGGTGTTATGTATAAAAATATATCAAATATTGTTGAAGACTTCAACTGAAACTCTAGAAAAAGGTTTAACTAATTTCCTTTGACCGGTACTCATCCCGCTGGTAGACTATCGCCGGCCACGTCCGGCCTCGACATGGACCCCGGACGCCAAACCGAAAACGCACACAAATACACCCTTGGCGGTGATCCACATGAGCGAAGATCAAAGCAAGAAGAGCGGTTTTTTCAGCCGGCTTTTCAGGAGAGACAAGGAAGAGGAGCCTGGAGAGAGGCACGAGACGACGGCACCTGGAGCAGACTTTGAAGAACCGGAACCTGATGCTCCGGAAGGACCGAGGGTTCCCGCCGAGACACTTGAAGAGGAATTCGCGGCTGACGCTGCCGACGAAAAGAAGGGTTTTTTCAGTCTTCGAAGCGGCCTCAAGAAGACCCGCAAGGGTTTCATACGGAGTTTGGACGACCTCTTGACGGGGCAGAAGCAGCTGGACGACGACGTGGTAAGCCGGCTCGAGGAATTGCTGGTCACTGCCGACATCGGCGTCAAGACTGCCTATCGCCTTTTGGACGGAGTAGCGGACCGGGTCAAGCGGAGGGAACTTGACGATCCGGAGAAGGTCCTGGGCCACATCAAAGGCATGGTAAAGGACTTGCTTCTGGAGGTCGAGTCTCCTCTCAGGGTGGGTTACGGGACCGGACCTTTTGTGGTGATGGTTGTGGGCGTCAACGGTTCCGGCAAGACCACGAGCATAGCCAAGATAGCCGCCAGGCACAGGTCTGCGGGCCGGAAGGTCATGATAGTGGCCGCAGACACGTTCAGGGCTGCCGCGGTGGAGCAATTGGAGATCTGGGCGGAAAGAGTCGGTTGCCAGGTTGTGAAAGGCAAGGTAAAGGCCGATCCGTCGTCGGTGGTTTTCGAGGCAATGGAGCGCGCCCTGAAAGAAGACGTGGAGCTGGTGCTGGTTGACACGGCAGGAAGGCTTCACACCAGGGTTCCGCTGATGGAAGAACTCAAGAAGGTCCGGCGGACAATTGCCAAAAGGATTTCCGATGGTCCCCACGAGACCCTCCTGGTGATAGACGCGTCCATGGGGCAGAATGCCATTCTCCAGGCCAAGACATTCAACGAAGCCATACCTGTGACGGGCATCTGCCTTACCAAGCTTGACGGAACAGCCAAAGGAGGGGTGATCGTAGGTATCTCCAACGAGCTCAAGATACCCATCCGGTTCATAGGAATCGGTGAAAAGATGGTGGATCTTAGGGATTTCAAGGCCAGCGACTTTACTGAGGCGCTATTTTCGAGAGAGGATTAGACCGTTGGGCAAGAGTTCCGACTGGTTGACGC
>Ga0172371_10012683_pt1 | contig 11067 bp, 9 predicted proteins | sample Lak12m_FD_114543 | JGI IMG/M metagenome (GOLD analysis project Ga0172371, IMG submission 114543) | Freshwater microbial communities from Kabuno Bay, South-Kivu, Congo - kab_022012_12m | ecosystem: Environmental > Aquatic > Freshwater > Lake | place: Democratic Republic of the Congo: South-Kivu... | reverse complement strand
GGTCCTGAGTCAGGCCATAAAAAAAGGCCCTCGGGGGACCTTTCGAAAAATTTCGCGGCCGCAAACTTCTATCTATTGTAGCAGTCCGGATGCATTATGACGAACCGGTCCTTCTGCCAAGCTCGGCAAGCGCCCCCCGGAAGACTTCGTATGGTTGGGCGCCGACGATCCTGTAAGTGTCATCGATGATGTAGGTTGGCACGGCCTTGATGCCCAGCGCGGCGGCCTCGTTTAGCTTTGTGTCGAGAACCACCGAATAGGCGCCGCCATCAACCGCAGCCTGCATTTCGGCGGCGTCAAGCCCAGCCCGGTCAGCTGCCTCGCGAAGAACATCCCAGTCGTGAATGTCCCGGCCCCGGCCATAAAGCTGATCGAAAACGGCACGGTGAAATTCTTCACCGCGGCTCAAAGTTTCTGCGTGTTCGGTAGCTTCCAGAGCCCGGCGTGAGTTGGGGATGCGTTCGGAGAAGACCATGGTCAGACCATTATCGCCGGCCATTTTTTTCAATCGTGCCCGCGTTTCTTCCATATCGCGCAGATATTCTCCGGGAATCTTCATGCCCTCGGGTGGCATGTCGGGACGCAGGAGGTAAGGTTTCCATTTGATGGCGATGCCCGGATAGTCCTCCGCTACTTTCCCGGCCGCGACCTGACCGACGTAACACCAGGGTCAGACGTAGTCGGAGTAAATTGTCAGTTTATCGGGCATGAAAGATAGTCGCTCAGCGCCAGCCGGTTAATCGATCTCGCCGACAACCGGAAATTCCTCGAGGACATCCGGCTCATGGGGAGCGTCAAGGATCTCCTCGGACATGTCGTGGCCGGCGGTATGCATTCCCTGATGATCACCCTGGGGCCATGAGGGGCTGGAAGAAACGTCGTAGACCTTGCCCTTGTAGGCGACGTACGTGGGTCCCCCAGTCTCCCCCGTATAATCCGCAAGCTCCTCCAGTGTGAACTTTTTCACCGGCTCATCCTGCGCAGTAACTTCTTCATCGATTCTTCTTCCCTTCTTCTTTCTTCTTTTTTCCGGTTTTACCTGAGTCCAGATATTCCTTAAGGGCGACGGCGTTGTTATGGCTGACGTCCCTGGCGCCGTAGAGCAAGATTACCTTGCCTTCCTTATCCTTGGCGGTGATGACATCGATATCCTGCTTTCTGTCTCTCAGTTCGCGCCAGTATCGCTTCCTGAACTCGTCCCACTTGGCCTCATCATGCCGGTACCACTGGCGCAGCTCTGTGCTGGGCGCGATGTCGCGAAGCCACAGATCGGCTTTGACCTGCTCTTTTTTCAGCCCCCGGGGCCAGACCCTGTCAACGAGTATCCGAAACCCTTTTGCCCGTTGCTTTTCGCCATAGACCCGCCGTGTCTCGATCACGTTTGGATCACGCCCCGCATTCCGGATAACCACCGCATCCGTCGTTCAAATGAAGGAGCCATGGCTAATTTATTAGCAATTCGATTCGAGGTTACCCGGGCGGCAGGATAGCAAACATTCATAGCGCAGGAAGAAATAGCTGGGCTCTGGCGGTTGCAAGCATGGCCTGTCGCGCAGAATCGCCAGGCCGGAAGCTGCTTAGGATACTGCCCGCCGGTACACGCGAGTAGCCCACATCATCACGATAGCCGTCATCGGCACCATGATCAGAAATGCCTCGTTAATCTTGGGGTCGCTCAGTTGCCCCGTCACCAGAATCCGATTGGCTTCCACCACGTAATACATGGGATTGAAGTGAGCCACGGCGCGCATCCACGAAGGGGCCAGCGATAGAGGCAGCAGCACTCCTGATAGCAGCAGTATTGGCAGGTTGATACCATTCATGATCGCCGCCAGGCTGCTGATCTCCCTGGTGATGAGCGCCAGGGCTACGGATATGGCAGCGAATATAGTCATCAACAGGCCCAGAAGCACGAACGAGACCAGCATGCCGGCAATATGCAAATGAAAACCGAAGGGAATCGCGACGGCAACGATCAGCACTGTGAAGATTAACGTCCACGTGAGCCCTGACAGGATCGGTCCCATCAGCAGCGCAAAACGGCTGGCAGGACTAACCTGAAGGCGTTCGGTGAAGCCTGCCTGGATTTCAAATATGATACTAAAACCGGCGCCAGTACCACCGCCAAACGCCATCAGCGCCAGGATGCCTGGCAGGAACAGGTCAAGCACATCGATGGGTGGAAAACCGGGCGCCCCGGCCAGGTTCTTTAGTAGCGGCGTAAACAAAGCCAGGTAGAGCAACGGTGTGGAAACTCCGACCACGACCCACACCGGGATGCGCAGCGTATGTATAAAACTTCGGCGGTAAAGCAGTCCTATATCATGTAACATTTTCATTCGACATCTCCATTTTCTTCGGCCGGTCCGGCATCACGCAGCGACCGTCCCGTATGGCGCAGGAAGACGTCATCAAGGGTGGGCTCCGACAGGGTGATTGTCTTCAGGGCAATATCATTTCCATCCAGAAGTCTCAAGAGCTTCGGTAGCGCAGCCACACCGTCATCGACGTAAAGACGCAGATGATCCGCTTCGGCGCTGATTTCGCTGACATATGATTCCCGGCGCAACATTTCGGCAGCCTCGGCGGAAACCGCGCCGTTGTTTCTGAAGCTGACGACCACGCTGTCAGCCGAGATCTCCTGCTTCAGTTCCCGTGATGTGCCTTCAGCCACGATCAGACCGTGGTCCATGATCGCCAGCCGGTGTGAGAGCACATCCGCCTCCTCAAGATAATGAGTCGTCAAAAAGATAGAAGTCCCCATGTCGCTGAGGTGGCGGATCTGCTCCCAGAGATTGGCGCGGTTCTGTGGGTCCAGTCCCGTAGTCGGTTCATCCAGAAAGAGAACATCGGGGCGATGCATGATCCCCAGCCCGATATCAAGGCGCCGCCGCTGGCCTCCTGAATAGGAATCGACCCTGCGGCCGGCGAACTCCGCCAGGTCGAGCGCGATGATCAGTTCGTCAGCGCGGGAGTTAGCATCGGCAGCGCTCATACCGTAGAGCTGCCCCTGCAGTAACAGGTCTTCCTTGCCCGTCGAGAGCCGGTCGCCACCGCCGGCCTGGCTGACATAGCCAACCCGGCGACGTACTTCATACGGCTGCCTGGTGACATCAAAACCGGCAACGATCGCTTCACCGCTATCGATAGGCAGAAGCGTGGCCAGCATGCGCAGCGTCGTTGTCTTCCCGGCCCCGTTTGGGCCAAGAAACCCGAATATTTCGCCCTGCCCGACATGCAGATCTACACCCCGCACGGCCTCGATGTTGCCTTTTTTCGATTTGAAGCTTTTCCTGAGCCCCGTGGTCCTGACGACGTCGTTCATACATTTTCCTCCGGCCGCGCCCGAAGGGCGCGGCCTTTAGCTTTCTGGTTATTTGTATCTTGCCAGCGGACACACCCTGAACGGGCACTTTGCCCTGTTGGCTCGTTCGCGTTCGCTTACATGGCCACGGTTATTTTCGGGCTCGATCACTTCCAGGCTGGATGGCGGGCTCGAAACTTTTTCCTCGAGCTGGAAATCTGGCAGCCATTCAAGCCACCTGGGCAGATACCAGTTCCTGCTTCCCAGCAGTTTCATCGAGGCGGGCACCAGCACCGACCTGATCAGCGTGGCGTCAAGCAGAATCGCAACCGCCAGGCCAAAACCCATCTGCTGGAACATGGCCAGCTGGCCGCTGGCGAAGCCGGTGAAAACGGCCACCATGATCAGCGCCGCCCCGGTGATTATCTTACCCGTGGAACGAAGCCCGAATGCCACCGCCTCGCTATTATCGCCGGTCTCCAGGTAATGTTCCCTGATCCTACCGATCAGAAAAACATGGTAATCCATCGATAGGCCGAAAAGAACCGAGAACAGGAATAACGGCAGCCAGGCCTCAACCGCCTCCACCTGCCTGAAGCCAAACAGCCCGGCGCCAAAGCCTTTCTGGAACACAAGCACCAGCAGGCCGTAAGCAGCCCCCACCGAGAGCAGGTTCATGAGGATGGCCTTAAGCGGCACCACCAGCGAGCGGAATACGATCATCAGCAATATGAAACTGAGGCCGAGCACGAAAGCGAATACCAGCGGCCGGTAATGATCGGTGATGCTGAAGTAATCCGCGTTTATTGCAGGCGCACCGGTAACATAGACACTGGCGCCAGTCGCCCCAAATGTCGCCGGCAGGTAATCCTGACGCAAACGGCTGACTGCTGCAACCGCCTTGGAACTGTCGGCGGAAGCCGTGATCGGCAGTGTCATCATCGCCAGATCGCCGGCTTCATTCTGTTGCACCTGGGGCGCGCCGTAGAAGCCCGCGTCCTGCTTGATCTTATCCTGCAGCGCTGTCATCGCCTGAGTTACTTCAGCACTATTGAGATCCCCATCGATGACAATTTTTACCGGCGATACCAGCCCCAGCGAAAAATCCTTGTCCAGGGCGAGAAATGCCTGCTTCGACTCGAAGCTGTCCGGCAGCGCGCCGATACCGCTCGCACCTGTATTGATCTGAAAGTAGAAAGCCGCCGGCGCCGCCAGCAGTAATACTACCGCGATTACACTGATCAGCGGCCGCTTCATGACTGCTTGAGTGATCCGGTTCCAGAACCGGCTTTCCTCGGAGTTGCCATTGGCAAAACGATTGATCAGTGGTATTTTGACCGCATTCACGCGCGGGCCTAGCAATGACAGGACTGCCGGCAACAAAGTCAGCGTCGCGCATAGTGCCACGGCGACAACGAAAATGGCGCCGGCCCCCAGGCTGGTAAAGATACTCATGGGAATCATCAACATGCCGACCAGCGCCAGAATTACAGTCATACCACTGAATAGAACCGATTTACCCGCGGTGCCGCCGGCGATCCTGATAGCCTCAATTCTGTCGCTGCCTTTACGCAGTTCCTCACGATAGCGGGAAAGGACAAAGAGTGTGTAATCGATGCCGACCGCCAGCCCCATCATCGTTATCATATTGGCCACAAAGAAACTCATCTCGAATTTCTGGCCGATAAGGGCCGTAATTCCCAGAGCCACAACGATGGAAAGTGCGGCCAGCACGATTGGAAGACCCGCAGCAACCAGTGTCCCGAAAACGACTATAAGTATGACCAGCGCCATCAGGATGCCGACCGTTTCCGTTTTCTGGCCGTCGGTCTGCGCCAGCTTGTTGAAATCGTTATTGGTGCTGGCGACGCCGGTGGTCATGACGCTCATGCCGCCGCGCTGCGAAGCGGAGTGAGTCAGGTCGATGAGGTTGGCTACATTTTTTTCAGCTTCATCCTGCGTGCCGTTCAAAACCACCGGCATAATGGTGCTGTGCCGGTCGGCCGAGACCATCGACTCATCGCGCACCTGATAGTAGTCGGTTGCGCTCTCGATCTGCGCCGGGCCAAGGGCGGTAACATTACGGGACAGGTCTTGCACCTGCTGCCTGAAAGCCGCGTCATCAACGGTAAGCTCCTCGGACGAAACGATTACAATCTCATTGAATTTTTCCGGGCCTGTCAGGCGATCCTGCAACAACTCCAGTCCCTGCTGGGATTCCGGCGCCCTGGTAAATTTCATCTCGGTGGTGAGGGCGCTCCCAAGCAGTTGCGAAATCGCCAGGATTGCCAGGCCGCCGATTAGCAGCCAGACAATGATCGTGGTCCAGGGCCGGCGTGCACATTTCGCCGCGAGCGCTCCGGTCGACATAAAACGGGACATGCTACTCCTCCTTCTTGCCGTACGTTTCCAGAAGTCCGCGGATCAGGGCCCTTGCTCCACGGTCGAACACCGCTTCCGACCCCAGGCATTTCGATTCCGGATCTACTTTTAACAGGTTGGGATATTCCTGAGGCGAAAGCGTCGAAAAAAGAGGTGCCATATCAGCTTCCCCTTCATCAGGGTTGTGAGGTTCCAGCATCTCGGTAGCCTCACGGATTACCGCGCCGCGTACATAAGCAGCCAGCACGTTCATTGAAGAGAAGGCGTCATCTGGGTCAAAACCGGCATCAGCGAAGATAGATATCAGGACTTCGACCGGGCGCAAGCCCGCCGGTGTCCTCGGCGCGCGGCAGGCGACTGCTGGAAGAAGACTTGGATACGCCAGCATCGCATCTCGATATATATAAGCAGCGGTCAGGAGGCGCTTCTCGGGTGTACGGCCGGGATTGTCGAGGGCAAGATCAATCGAACTCATGACTACCTCGACCAGGGCATCCGTCAACGCCATCTTGTTGGGAAAATGATAATAGATAGACATGGGATTGACTCCCAGCTCACGGCCGAGCTTTCGCATCGAAAGTTCGTCATACCCCTCCCGGTCGATGACGGCCAGGGCCGCGGCCACGATATTTTCACGGGTCAGACCCGGCTTGGCCTGCCCCGCCTTCTTCCCGCCGGCCGGACGGGACTTGCCGGACCGCGCCGTCTTGGCCGCTTTGCCCGCATGTGCCTCCTTCTCGCCCGCTACCGCCGTTTTCCGCCTGGGTGTCATGCCTTGTCTCCTTAATGTGTGATTGGCCATATTTTTGCTATACGATGTAGCCCTACACTGTAAGGTAATTTACTATACGGCGTATAATAAGGAAGACTTTAACCCGTGTCAAGCGAAGATTTCCCAGACGGCTGCTCTCCTCGATAATGTAATATAATCAGCCTTATGAAAGTGCTTTTTATCTATCCGAACGCATCCAGGGACAGATCAGCCATCGTGGGCTTAAGCTCTCTGGCGGGCACACTCCAGGAAAACGGCCATGATAGCAGGCTTTTTGATATCACCTTCCTTGAGGACCACGAGATAGAAAATGCCTGCAGGCAGATGGTTTCAAGCTATCAACCCGACCTCATCGGGGTGTCCTCCCGAAGCACTGAGTGGGACACATCCAAAACCATTCTCAGGATGATCGACACAGATACGCCGGTTGTCGTTGGCGGGCCGCATGCAACGATAGCCCCCGACGAGGTGATCGCAGATGATAATGTTGACATGCTCGTCAGAGGCGAGGGTGAGGAAGCGTTGATCGACCTGCTGACCCGCATGGAAGCCGGCTCAAGTCTTCATGACATGCCCAATCTCTGGATCAAGCAGGACGGGGAGATTTTTAAGAACGACGTTCGCAATCTTGTCGAAGACCTTGACGAGCTGGCTCTCCCCGAATGGGACATATGGGACGAACGTCATTTCAGCGAGCATTACCATCGATCGATTTATCCGGAAGCCAGGGCCTTCGGCGACCTGGAAACATCGCGCGGCTGTCCCTACGCTTGCCCTTATTGCCTGACCCCGGTGATGCAGGAACTTTACAAGGGCAAAGGCCGGTATCACCGCGAAAAATCAGCCGGGCGGATCATCGAGGAGATCGAAAAGCTGCGGGCTGAGAGAAGTATCGATTACGTCCGGTTCGTCGATGAGACCTTCATTTTAAACCGTAAGAGGCTGGAACTATTCTGCGACCTTTACAGGCCTATCGCGCTACCCTTCTCCTTTTGCACCAGACCAGAGACCGTAAACAACGAAATAATGAATCAGCTGGCGAAGGCGGGCGGCAACTGGGTATCGCTGGGCCTTGAATCAGGCAACGAAAAGTACAGACGGGAAATGCTTAACCGCAAGATGAAGCAGGAAGAAATCATTAACGCCGTGGCTGTGGCGCGACGCAACAATATCAAGAGCTTTGGCTGCATCATGATCGGCCTGCCCGGGGAAGATCGGGGTATGATCCAGGATACCATCGAGTTGATCAATACGGTCAAACCGGATGTTTTCCAGATAACGATCTTTTACCCCTTCAAAGGAACCCCTTTATACCAATACTGCATCGACAAGGGCTATATCGACGAAGATCACGAGCGGCTGACGGAGATATGGAAGGGCTCGGTTCTGAAACAACCGGGCTTGCCCAATGATTACCTCATCAGGCTGCGAGAGCTCATCTTTGACTTCGCCACGAGAAACCGCCGGTGGTGGCCGCTCATGTATTACCTGGAAAAGCGACCGCTGGCGTTTCGCGCCTGGCAGACGTTAAGATCACCGCTTAAGTATGGTAAAAAAGTTACCAAAAAACTGTTCCCCGCCTGAGGCGGAAACCCCCGGCGCCGCCTGGCAGGTCCGGATTGAAGACCTGATAGCGAGAGATCGTTCTGCTTAAGCTGCCAGGGAGATAGCAGAATATTTCTGGCTGACAGGGAAACCGCCAGGATTCAGATCAATAGTGTTTCTTATCGTGCACGCAATAGATACCCTTCGATGATTGCCATTTATTGCGTTCCTTTTTTATGAACCTGTTTATACCATGGTCACGAATAAATACCAGATTCTCGATTTCGCTCATGCCATATTTTTCCCTGTACCTTTTGTCCAGGTGTTGTAAACGGTCACAGGGGAATCGAGCACAACCAAAACAAAACTTTCCTTTGCGCTCGGTACAGTTTCTGATGTGGCAAGAAACGCGCGTCTTGGGATCATTCTTATCAACGTTCCCGCATCCACGGCAGGGATTTTTCTTCCGCAGATACGCTTGGCAGATTCCACAATTCATCCCACAAGGCGCTATCAGGTTTCCATTAATCATTTCGATTCAATATTATTACACACCGGATGCTATACCCGGATCAGGATTCTTAATAGCCTTATCAGGGAACAGTTAGCCAAGCAAGTCCATTCCCAATCATGGAAAGCTGCCATTAGATGAAACCGATGAAAGAAAGGGACCACCGCCTAGCCGCCGTGCGGATGGCCCTGAAGAAAAAGGTCCTTGAAGCATACGAGCCTATCGTCGGGGAAGGGACCATTGCGGAAGCGCGGCGGCTGGCCGCGGACCTCAAGGGATTGCGCGTTTTACAGATCAACTCAACGGCATATGGCGGCGGTGTGGCGGAACTGCTCGCGACGCTAATCCCGCTCGAAAACGCACTGGGAATCAAGACAGTCTGGAAGACGCTGCCCCAGCATTCGGATTTCTTTGAGATAACCAAATTCATTCATAACGCGCTTCAGGGCGGCGCCAACGTCCTCACCAAGCAGGACATCAACGACTACATCGATCACAACTGTCTGTCGGCCAAGGGCGACCGCTCCCATTACGATGTAGTTATCGCTCACGATCCACAGCCGGCCGCATTCCGCCATTTCTCCGACGGCGATGACACAAAATGGGTGTGGCGCTGCCATATCGACACATCAAATCCCTCAGCGGCGGTATGGGATTTTATCCGTCCTTTTGTCAACGAATACGACGCGGCCGTCTTTACCATGAAGCAGTTTCTTCCGCCCGGCCTGCGCATTCCCAAAGATCAGATATATTTTATTCCGCCGGCGATAGACCCACTCTCGACGAAGAACATCACCCTGCCAATATCCTTGAGCCAGACGATCGTTTCCGAGTTCGGCATCGACCTGGAGAAACCGCTACTGACGCAGGTTTCAAGGTTCGATCCCTGGAAGGATCCTCAAGGCGTGATTCAGACCTACCGCCAGGTGAAGGAGCTCTTTCCCAAGCTTCAGCTAGCCATGATCGGGTCGATGGCGTCAGACGATCCCGAAGCCTGGGGTATCTACTCATCCATTGAGAACGAACTGAGAAAGGACCGCGACGCTTTCATATTCACGAACCTCAATGGGGTCGGTAGCGTCGAGGTCAACGCATTTCAACGGCTCAGCAGCGTAATCATCCAGAAGTCGATCAGAGAGGGATTCGGCCTTGTGGTCTCCGAGGCGCTGTGGAAAGCAACTCCCGTCGTAGCCGGCAACACCGGCGGCATCCCCCTACAGATGCAGGACGGCGTCGGCGGTTACCTGGCCAACGATATAGACGAGTATGCAGAGCGAATAGCGTTCCTGTTAAAAAACCCCGCCGATGCGAGGATAGTAGCCAGGCGGGGACGGGATGCCGTCCTGGACCGCTTCCTGATCACACGCCTGTTGATCGACGAATTAAAACTTTTGCGGTCACTCGTTCTTTAGATCAAACACCGGTTTACCCCGCCCCACATCTCACTATCCAAATTTTGCCGCGCATCAAGTAATATTGACTAACTTTCTTAGATACAGTACCTTTCTCATCCTGCGGCTGTTCATCAATCTTGGGGAATTGAATAGGCAACTCGCACGGCCGGCCCGAACAGCTCAATCGAAATGATACCGTCCGCCAGCGGTGTATTTGCGGCGCCACGCGGCACGATCAGGCTCTCTAGCGTTTCCCAACCCATCTCTGTTTGATATCCCGCCTGAAGTAGTGCGGTTCCTCGTAAGGCCAAAAGACAAGACGTGGCTCCGACCGTGTGCCGAGAGATTCCAGGTTGTTTTTGTATTCGCTGTTTTTAAGGCTGAGATTCTTGACGATGGCCGAGCGCAACTGCGACGAGATATCGTCCGTCGCTTTTTTTTCATGCTTGAGTTCGATGTTTATCCCGAGATATTGATCGCCACACTCATCGAATTTTGTTGCGAGAAAGAAACGCCCGGTAATGATCGGCGCGAATGCGTCTTCGAGGAGCGTCTCACGAATCGGCTCCGGGTAGATATTGGCGCCGTAGAACTTTACCGAAAGGTCGATGCGTTCGAACACATAAACGAACGGCAGCTCGGCAAAAACAGGATCGATGTGTGCCGATGTCATTTCCTCGCGGAGGTCAACCCCCTTTTCGCGCATCCTCTTGACCAAAGTGTCGAATGAGCGGACGCCACCGCGATCGCCCAGGTCGTATCGCACGAGGGGTATCGCGCTGTCACCAGATACGAAGAGTTGACCACCCTGTTCTTCGAACGTGATGAACTCTGGTATGTACTGGACGAGGGTTGGTGTTTTAGTAATTTCGCCGAATATCGCGCCGAATAGCTCCGAGTCATTGCGCGCGAGACGGCGGACCAGGATTGAAAGCGGCGTTTCAAAAGCCATGGTGCCGAGGTCGGCTGTGCCGTAGATGTTCATCGTGTCAGTGAGCGGGTTCTTGATTTCTGCCATCTCCACTATCTGGTCCCTGAATGCCTCGGTGAATGCCTCCGCTGCGAAAACTAGCGCGATGCGGTGATTTGAAAGCGAGATTCCCCGATCGTGCGCCTCATCGAGAACGTCCTTGATGAACGGTGGGTATCCCGTGAGAAT
>Ga0172371_10012680_pt1 | contig 11068 bp, 11 predicted proteins | sample Lak12m_FD_114543 | JGI IMG/M metagenome (GOLD analysis project Ga0172371, IMG submission 114543) | Freshwater microbial communities from Kabuno Bay, South-Kivu, Congo - kab_022012_12m | ecosystem: Environmental > Aquatic > Freshwater > Lake | place: Democratic Republic of the Congo: South-Kivu... | reverse complement strand
GGTCGTTCCCGGCATGAGCCCTTCCAACTTCCTGATCTACCTGGGCCTCTACCAGCCCATGGCTAGTGGCATCAAGCAGCTCGATCTGGGTGTGATCATCCCGATCGCGATCGGTGTGATCGTCTGCATCGTGATTTTGGCGAAATTGTTCTCCTGGCTGTTTAAGCATGCCTATGCCCTGATGTATCACCTGATCCTCGGCATCGTGATCGGTTCGACCATCGCCATCATCCCCGGCGGCGTGTCTGGCTGGACCATCGCCGTGTGCGCGCTGATGTTCGTTTTGGGCGCGGCCGCTTCCTTTGCCCTCGCCAAACTGGATGAAAAGCACCCGCACGAATCGCTGTTTGAATAATCGAACAGGTAATCAGCGATTGATACCTTTGAAATCTTTTCAAAGATAATCAAATTTTTATAACTAATCAGACTGCCGTTTTTCTCAATGGCAGTCTTTTCTATTTAAATACCGAACAGCTCGTTATGATTAATTCGATTTAATATTTTAGAACATTTATGCTATAATATGCAATGTATAATTTTATTCATCAATCAGCTACCATCCGGAGATGACCTATGCCCGCAAAAAATGCCAATTCCCCCCAACCCGAGATTCCCGATCAGCCTTCCCCCAAAACCGATGAAGCCCGCAAGGCTGTGCTCAGCAAAGCCCTGGATGACATCACCAAGCGCTACGGCGAGGGTTCCATCGTACGCTTGGGCGAAGCGCGCCACCTGGAAGTGGCGGCCATCCCCACCGGCTCCATCTCGCTGGATATCGCCTTGGGCGTCGGCGGCATCCCGCGCGCGCGCGTGACCGAGATCTTCGGACCGGAATCCTCCGGCAAGACCACGCTCTGCCTGCACCTGGCGGCCGAAGCCCAGAAAATGGGCGGCACGGTCGCTTTTGTGGATATGGAGCATGCTCTCGACCCGGCGTATGCTGCCAAGGTCGGCGTGGACATCGAAAACCTGCTGATCTCCCAGCCCGATACCGGTGAACAGGCCCTCGAGATCGTCCAAACCCTGGTGCGCTCCGGCGCGCTCGACCTGGTGGTGGTGGATTCCGTGGCAGCCCTGGTGCCCCAATCCGAGATCGAGGGTGACATGGGCGACGCCACCATGGGCATGCAGGCGCGCCTGATGTCGCAAGCTTTACGCAAGCTTTCCGGCGCCATCAACCAGACCCGCACCGCCGTGGTTTTCACCAACCAGCTGCGCCAGAAAATCGGCGTCTATTTCGGCAACCCGGAAACCACCCCCGGCGGCATGGCACTTAAATTTTATGCCTCCGTGCGCCTGGACGTGCGCCGCATCCAGTCCATCAAATCCGGCGCCGAGATCATCGGCAACCGCACGCGCGTGCGCGTGGTCAAGAACAAGGTCGCACCGCCCTTCCGTACCGCCGAGTTTGACATCATGTACAACGAAGGCATCTCGCGCGCCGGCGATATTATCGACCTGGGTTCCGCGCTGGATGTGGTCACCAAGCGCGGCGCTTTCTACTCTTTCGGCGACACCCGCATCGGCCAGGGCCGTGAGAACGCCAAAGAATTCCTGCGCCAGAATCCCGAGCTGCTGGCTGAAGTGGAGAAAGCCGTACGCGAGCAGGCCATGGGCGGCGGATTGCCCATGTTCGCGGCTGACGACAGTGAGACCCCATCCGAAGAAGCCATGTAGATTTCAATAATTTCGGCACCAGCGTCAAAAAGGCCGCTGATGAAAGGTTTATAAAACCAAAAAACTCCGCTTCCCAACAAGTGGAAAAAGACACAACTGAATAAATCGGTTGTGTTTTTTTTATTTGCGCCTTTGCCAGATGTTGGCCGCCACAAGGTCTTTATCTATAAAAAACCTTCATTGGGGAGTGGTTGAGCAAATGTACTATGTACTTGTCTTTATGTATGTTTTATTGTATATTTTGTATGTTAGTGATTACATTCTAATAACAGGAGAAAGAAATGTCATACCAGGAAAAGAAAACAATCGTAACAATTTTTACGGGAATACTGCTCTTGGCAGCATATGGCGCTTATGCCTATAACAAGGTTGCGTCGGGGGTGGCTGCTGCTGACAATCTGAAGTTTTGGGCAGCCACCATGCTGGTGTTTGTCGGTATCGGGATTATCGCCTCAATCATCATCCAAATCATCTTTCACATTCTGATTTCCATCGCGCTGGCGGTCAAGAGTCAAGTGCAGAACGGTCAATGCGACGACCAGGAAATTGAAAAGACGCTCGAGCTGGAAATGGTTGAAGACGAAATGGATAAGCTGATCGGGCTTAAATCAATGCGGTTTGGTTTCGCGATCGCGGGGATTGGATTCATGTTATCTCTGGTATCCCTGGTGATGAATTACGCTCCTGCCGTGATGCTCAATATCATATTTATCTCCTTCAACTTCGGCGCGATCCTTGAAGGCATAACCCAACTGTTCTATTACAGAAGGGGTATCACCAATGCCTGACAAATTGACGATCACAAACCACATCCGCAAGCTGCGCTTTTTCGCGAACGAAATGACCCAGCAGCAGTTGGCCGAAAAAGCAGGGGCTTCCAGGCAGACGATTCTCGCCATTGAAGCCGGCAAGTATTCACCTTCGCTTGATTTAGCCTTTCGCATCGCTGATGCCTTTGGTGTGAGTATCTTGGAAGTGTTTGGCTACGAAAAGAAAAATGTAGATTCAGGGAAAGAGAAATGAAAAGCTTGATCGTGGTTTATTCATACCATCACCATAACACCAGAAAAGTGGCCGAGGTGATCGCGCCTGTCATTGGCGCTGATGTAAAATCTCCCCTGGAACTGAGCGGGGATAATTTGAAAGGTTACGAGCTGCTTGGCTTTGGATCAGGCATCGATAGCGGAATGCATTACAAAGAGTTGTTGGCCTTCGCTGAAAAATTATCACCTGTTGACGGAAAAAGATGTTTTATCTTTTCGACGAGCGCGATACAGGGGGATGAAAAAGTCGCCAATGACCACATGCAACTCCGGGAGATCTTGCGGTTAAAAGGTTACAACATCGTAGGCGAATTCAGCTGCAAAGGGTTTAACACCAACAGCTTCCTTAAATTCCTGGGAGGGATGAATAGAAACAGGCCCAATGCTGAAGATCTAAAGAACGCGGAGAAATTTGCTTTAAAATTGAATGCAATTGAAAGATGATATAAATCCCGTAAATCTTTTTACTTAGGGTATGCTGCGTGATAAAAATACTCGTTTCATTCGGAAGCATTTGCACGATCTTGTTTGGTGTCTGGCACTTCTTTGTGCCCAGGCATTGGGATTGGTATTCCTATATCTCTCCGCAGGCAACCGAACTGGTATTAGCCGTTCGCGCGATCAACGTGTTCTTTTCGCTTTGCCTGGCGCTGATCGGCATTGCCAATCTGTTATTTCTATACCTGTCGCCAGGCCGTTTTTCATTGATCGTCATGTTGTCCATGTCGAGTATCTTGTGGTTGGTGCGGAGTCTTCTGCAGATCATCTATCCCCAGGGTTCTATCAACCCGCTGCTGCGCTACGGCATGCTGTCTGCTTTCATCTTTATATCCATGTGCTTCTTCAGTTCTTTGCTGCTGCTGATATTTACGAAATCGCCTTTATAAAACTTCATTGGTGGCGCAGATATTCACTATTCATGTAGCGCAGGCATTTGCTAATCTTGTACCGCAGGTATTCACCTGCACTCCGTAGGAGTGTGCCTGCGGTATTCTATTGACGCCAGCATTCACTTGTACCTCGCCTTATCTATGGCCAGGGTTATGGAAAATTGCGGGAACGTTTACAGCACTTGGAACGTTTAATACACAAGCCAACCTTATTCCTGGCAAGAATATTGCACCTTGAAGCGTGATGAATGCAAAATCTTCCATCCCTGAAAAATCATCAACCTGGATTACCCTCACGGGCATCGTCCTGGGCATTTTACTGTGCCTGTTGGCCACCAGCATGGTCATGATTGTTTACCCTGAGTCTTCATCTTTTTTTAAAAACATGCTCGGCGGCAGCAAACTGGCCGCGCTGGAGCCGGCCGCCATCTTCTCGGCCGCCCAACCCACCCCCTTCCAACCCGGCGCCGTATATACGCCCATGCCCGCTCCGCAAGCCACGCCCGCTCCCGCCGGGCAAACGGACATGTTCCAGGTGGCTTACGTCTCGCCCGAGGAACAAGCCGCGCCCCAAAAACAGGAAGTGAAAAGCGATGAGATCCCCATCTCCTCCTATGTCGGCACCTTGCGCGGCACCCCCCAACTTTACACACTGGATTGCGAAGCGCAATCAGCTGTGAATTGGGCGCAATTCTTCGGCGTTTCCATTGACGAAATGGAATTCATCGACCGACTGCCGCGCTCGGATGATCCCGAATCCGGTTTTGTCGGCAGCATCAACGGCGCCATGGGCCAATTCCCGCCAGATGATTACGGCGTGCATGCCGCCCCGGTGGCCGCGCTGCTCGAGGAATACGGCTTGTCGGCCAAAGCCAAACGCGATTGGGATTTCGAAGGAATTAAAAAGGAAATTGCTAACGGCCAGCCGGTCATCGCCTGGATCGTGAATATGCCCTTTGAGATCGACACCATGCTGTACACCGCCTCCAACGGCAATACCACCACAGTCGCCCGCTTTGAACACACCTGGATCATCATCGGTTACAATGCCTCCACGGTAACGGTGGTGGATAGCGAATGGACCTATAACGTCAAGACAGCCGAGTTCATGCAGCGCTGGGAAGCGCTGGGCAAGCAAGCCATCATCTACACCGGCGATTGAGTAATTTGCCTCTGTCCTTCCAACCGGCAACTTCTTCACGCGAACCTCGTATATTGTTAAAATATTGATAACTAATTGATATTTGAATATACAGGATTCATAAGGAGTTTTTCAATGGCACATCATGAACAAAAACAGCAGGCGCCCCCGGCCGAACGTAAATTTGGTTATTTCGTCACCATCCTGATCAACATCGCTCTCATCTACGTCGCCAATAACCTGCTGAATTGGCATATCCCCTGGCTAAAAGATTCCTTCGTGCAGTGCCTGTGGGCCATCAACCTGTCCCTGGCGGTTACGGTTTTCACCAACGTCGTTTTTCTGTTCTTTGACCGGCGCTGGTTTCGCCATTTCATGGAAGCCTTCACCAACGTGTTTTCGTTCATCTCCGGGTACATCTTTTGGCGGGTTTTCCCTTTGGATCTCAACCCGCTTTGGGCAAAATGGGTCAACCTCTTTCTGATCCTGATCCTGGTCTTCACCCTGCTTTCAATCCTGGTGGAAATGTCCAAGGCGGTCAAGCATTACCGCCGCGAGGAAAACGCGTAATCTGCGCTGCGCGATTACGCGATTCTGCCGTAGCGGAAAGCAGTGATTTCCGCCAGTATCGCTAACGCGATCTCTTCAGGTGTCCGCGCGCCGATGTCCATTCCGACCGGCGCGTGGATTTTTTCCACCTCTTCTCGCGAAAAACCGCGCTCCACCAGCAATCCAAAACGCCTTTCACGCGTCGTGCGGGATGCCAGCATGCCGATGTATTTGGCTTTGGCGCGCAGCGCGGCTTCCGCGGCCGGCAGGTCGAGCTTATCATCGTGCGAAAGCAGCAGCACGTAATCTTCGGTGTTTACACCGGCTTTCTCCAGCGCTTCATCCGGCCAATCGTTCAGTAATTCATTTGCGCTGGAAAGGCCCGGCCGATTAGCAAACGCTTTGCGTGGATCGATCAGAATGGTATACATGCCCATGATTTTTGCCATCCCGACAATCGCGATGGATACGTGCGCTGCGCCAATAATGATCAGCCTCGGCGATGGATTGCCGATATCCACAAATACTTCACCGCTTTGCGTGGCCAGGATACCGGAACTTTCATTTCTTGCCATTTCTTCCAGCACGGGATATAAATTCTTTTCAATCCACATCCCGGCATGTTGGTCGATCTTTCCCGCTTCGTTCTCCAAAATACAAGACTGTCCAAAATACTTTTCGGAAAGATGCATCAGCAGCATGAACGGCTTGCGTTCCTGCTGCAATGCTCCAATTTTTTGAATGATGATCCGGTCGAAACTGTATTCTTTATGAGTCAGAACCGGCAGGATCAGGATGTCGATTTCCCCTCCGCACATCAACCCCACCGACCAGGCGGTATCATCCGATACGCCGTAGAGCAGCAGCTTGGGTTGTCCGCTGCGCATGCATTCCTGCGCTTCCGTGATCACCGCGCTTTCCACGCAGCCGCCGCTGACCGAACCGGCCATCTTGCCGTCCTCGCATATCGCCAGCTTGGCCCCCACCGGGCGCATGGCAGAACCTTTCTTCTTCACCACGACCGCCACCGCGGCTTGTTTCCCTTCATCCAGCCATTGCATCAGTTGATTAATGATCTCATCCATATTGGGCTGCCTTTTCTATTTAAACTTTCAATTGCTAATCTTAACCCAATCCATCGCTCTGGTAAATTATCTTAAGTGCTTCATTAATACTATATTTTGGAATCTTTCCATACCCTGCCACAATATTGTCATTCCGAGCCCCGTTTCCTGAGCTGGTCGAAGTGCGGGGCGGGGTATCCTGGCCAACATGCCGAAATGCTTCACTCCAACCTCTTTGTAGGGCAGGCATTCATGCCTGCCGCAATGTTGTCATGCTCAGAGACAACTCTCCCTAGTGCTGTTCTGCCATAGAATGACTATTGATTTCTATCACAGTTGTTCCGAGCCCCGTTTCCTGAGCTCGTCGAAGGGCGAGGCGAGGAATCCCGCCTTAACCAACGAGATGCCTCACTCCATTGTTTTTTGTAGGCCGGGCATTCATGCCCGCCAAATTTCTACATTCTTAACGCGGATTCCTGTTCCCGCCTCTCTCTCCTGTTTTCGCGAGCGGCACAGTCGTGTGGCGATCTTCGGAGCTCACTGCAAGGGCAGTGAGCGGAGATACTCCTTCCGAGACAGTGTCAAGCTGTCATCGGAAGGAGCACAAGCAGCCTGCCACAGTTTTTCGTCGAGCGATTTTATAATCCCGCCCCCTTCATAATTGTCATTGCGAAGCCCGCGGATGTTCGTCCGCGGGCTGTGGCAATCTCGGCCTAATAACTACCCCATACTTGTAGAAGCGGATTCCAATCCCGCCACAATATTGTCATTCCAAGCCCCGTTCTCTGTTCCGATCGAAGGGTGGTGCAAAGAATCTCGGATAGCAAACCGAGATGGCTCACCCCATGGTTTTTTGTAGGCCGGGCATTCATGCCCGGTATATTTCTAAAAAATAAACCGGGGCTCCTTGAAGATCCCGGTCTCTAATCATTTCATGCTCGCGAACTTTTACGTCCCGTGCTCCCATGAATGCAAGTATTCCTCCTGCTCGGGGGTCAGCTTGTCGATCTTCACACCCATCGCTTCAAGCTTCAGACGCGCGATCTCCAGGTCGATCTCCTGCGGTACGCCGTACACGGTCTTCTCGAGTTCGTCGGCGTGCTTGACCATGTATTCCAGGCTGAGCGCCTGGTTGGCGAAGGACATATCCATCACGCTGGCCGGATGCCCTTCGGCAGAGGCCAGGTTGATCAGGCGGCCTTCGCCCAGAATGTGAATGCGCCGGCCATCCTTCATTTTGTATTCCTCAACGAACGGCCGCACCAGGCGCTTGGCAACGGACAATTCCACCAGTGCCGGAATGTTGATCTCGACGTTGAAATGGCCTGAATTACAGACGATCGCGCCGTCTTTCATCACCTCGAAATGCTGCTTGTCGACCACGTTCAGATCGCCGGTCAGTGTGCAGAAGATATTGCCGATCTTGGCCGCTTCCATCATCGGCATCACGCGGAAGCCATCCATCACGGCTTCCAGCGCTTTGAGCGCATCGATTTCGGTCACCACCACGTCCGCCCCCATGCCGCGCGCCCGCGTGGCCAGCCCGCGCGCACACCAGCCGTAGCCGGCTACCACGAAGACCTTGCCAGCCAGCAGGATATTGGTCGCGCGGATGATGCCATCCAAAGTGGATTGCCCGGTGCCGTAGCGGTTGTCGAACAAGTGCTTGGTCATGGCATCGTTCACCGCGATGATTGGGTAGGTCAGCGCGCCGTCGTGCGCCATCGCGCGCAGCCGGATCACGCCCGTGGTGGTCTCTTCCGTGCCGCCGCGCACTTCCGCCAGCAGCTCGCGCCGCTCTTTATGCAGAATGCTCACCAGGTCCGCCCCGTCGTCCATGGTCAAGTGCGGCTTGTGATCCAGCGCCGCGTTGATGTGCTTGTAATAGACCGCGTTGCTCTCGCCCTTGATGGCGAAAGTCGGGATCTCATACTGCGATACCAGCGCCGCCGCCACGTCGTCCTGCGTGGATAACGGATTGGATGCTGTCAGCACAATGTCCGCTCCACCTGCTTGCAGGGTGGTCATCAGGTTGACGGTTTCGGTGGTGACGTGCAAACAGGCGGAAACGCGCAGCCCTTTCAGAGGCTGCTCCTTTTTGAAACGCTCGCTGATACTCGCCAGCACCGGCATCTCGCGCGCTGCCCATTCCATGCGCAGCCGGCCGCCTTCTGCCAGGCTCATGTCTTTTACATCGAATTTATCCATTGATTGAATCCTTTTCCTAAAAATGATTAATGAGTCAGAATATCCAGCGCGCCCTGGTCGTCGAAGTTCTCGCGATAGCGCTGGATGAATTCTTCAAGCGTATAACTGTGATTCTGCGTGCCGCGGTTCTCCAGGCAGTAAGTGGCAGCCAGCGCGCCCATCTGTCCGCAGGTTTGCCAATCCAGGTTCAGCCGCCGCCCGCGCAGAAACCCGCCGCGGAAGGCGTCGCCCACGCCGGTGGGATCCGCGATCTTGCGCGGCGCCACCGCAGGAATTTTGTAATGTTGATGCTTGACCCAGATATCTGATCCGCATTCTCCGCAGGTGATCACCACGAATTCTACTGCATTTCGAATATCTTCCGCGCTCATGCCGGTGTGTTTCTGGATCAACTCGAATTCGTATTCGTTGATGAATACGCTCTGCGCGCCGATGATGCCCTCGCGGATATCCTCCGGCGCGTTGCGCACCACCTGCTGGCCGGGGTCGTACAGGTAGGGCATGCCCAGCTCTTCGCATTCCGCCGCGTATTTGGCCATGGCGGTTGGGTCGTTGGGTGAGATCACCACCAGGTCGGTCTGGCTTTTATCCAGGCTCTTGATCGACAGGTTTTTGGCGTACGCCATCGCGCCGGTGTAGAAGCTGGCGATCTGGTTGTTGGAGAGGTCAGTGTTGGCGAAAAATGAAGCGGTGTAAACCCCGTCGATCTTCTCCACCAGCGAAGTGTCCACGCCCTGTTTTTGCAGCCAGGCGTCGTACTCATCGAAATCTTCGCCCACCGTGCCCATCAACATCGGCTTTTCACCCAGCAAAGCCAGGTTGTAAGCGATGTTTGGCGCGGTGCCACCCCGTTGGCGGATCATGCTGTCCACCAGGAAGGACAGGCTGATCGAATCCAGCTTGTCCGGGATGATGTGATCTTTGAAATACCCGGGGAAAGACATCAGGTAATCGTAAGCGATTGAGCCGGTACAAACTATAGCCATCTGCAGCTCCTTGCTAACTCTGCATGATCTTGATCAAATTTTGGTCGATCGGCGGGAGGATCACGCCTTTTTCGGTGACCAGCCCGCTTAACAGTTCGTGCGGGGTGACGTCGAATGCGGGATTGCGTGCGCTGGCGCCAGCCGGTGTGGCGGATTCCCCCGCGATCTGGATATCCAGCACTTCCTCTTGCCCGCGTTCCTCGATCTCAATCTCATCCCCGCTCGATAGAGACATATCGATGCTGGATGAGGGGATGACGCTGTACACCGGTACGCCGTTGGCATGCGCCGCCAGCGCCAGCATGTAGCTGCCGATCTTGTTAGCCACGTCTCCATTGCGCGCCACCCGGTCGCCGCCGAATAAAACTTTATTCGCCTGCCCGCTTTTCAGGAAGTACCCAGCGGCGTTATCGCTGATGATATCGTAAGGAATTCCATACTGGGCAAGTTCCCAGGCAGTCAGGCGCGCGCCCTGCAGGCGCGGGCGGGTTTCATCCACCAGTACATGGATGCGTTTGCCCTGTTCGTGCGCTGTGCGGATCACCCCCAGCGCCGTGCCCCAATCCACCGTCGCCAGCGCGCCGGTGTTACAGTGATGGATGATAGTGTCGCCGTCGTCGATCAGTTCCGCGCCAAACGCGCCCATGCGGCGGTTCAGCTCCACATCCTCATCAGCCATGCTTTGAGCTTCATTTAATAATGCCTCTTTCAATTCTTGGGTGCTGGAGAATGGTTTATCCACGGCGGTCAGCATGCGCTTTAACGCCCAGGGCAGGTTTACCGCGGTCGGGCGGGCGGCTTCCAAAACGTCCGCCGCTTTACGCAGCTCCGCGCGCAGCCCGGTGAGATCAGCAGCGCCGGATTGCAGCGCGGCCAGCACTATGCCGAAAGCGGCCGCCACGCCGATGGCCGGCGCCCCGCGTACGGTCATATTCTGGATTGCCTCTGAAACAGATTGGTATGTACTTAGGTGGATGTGCTCGAATCTGGAGGGCAGCACCCTCTGGTCGATCATTTTCAGCCGCTGCGCGGTTGTCTCCCATTCCAATGTCCGCAATGAATACCTCGCCAAAAAAAACGCGCTCCATCCGAGCGCTGGTTTGCATGACCCCACCAGTTTAGCATGGGTTGGGCGGTTTGTCAAAGCGCCTGTCAGGCATGTTTCCTGACCGCTATCAAAACGACATCAACAGATAGCCACTGATAAAACACCTTAACAAATACAGATATTATAGAATTAATCAAATCTGTGTTTATAAAAAAAAAAAGATCAGTGTGTATCTGTGGAATGCATCTATTCGCGGCGCTGAAATCATACACCAAAGCCGCGCCGCCAGCCATGCCTTGCTCAGGTTGGCAAGCGCACTAATTTATGCCTCAAATCTCCATATGAGGCTGTTGAAAAAATAAGCAAAAGGTGAAATAAACCCGTCCAATTTGATGATTTTCAGGAATATAGGTTTGAATTCAGCCTGTTTTTTCCGCTTAGCTCATTGTCCAAATCCTTTTT
>Ga0172371_10012678_pt1 | contig 11070 bp, 21 predicted proteins | sample Lak12m_FD_114543 | JGI IMG/M metagenome (GOLD analysis project Ga0172371, IMG submission 114543) | Freshwater microbial communities from Kabuno Bay, South-Kivu, Congo - kab_022012_12m | ecosystem: Environmental > Aquatic > Freshwater > Lake | place: Democratic Republic of the Congo: South-Kivu... | reverse complement strand
GTTTCAAATACTTTTAAATTATGTCTCTCGGCAATGATTTTTCCTTGAGTCCCTTTACCAGATCCTTGCATGCCGAATAAAACGAGATCCATATAGATTAGTTAATAGTACACGGTACACAGTATACAACAATCCTAAATCCTAATAAAATTTCTCGTAATTGTGCATCATCAACTGCGCGTTGATTTGTCTGATCAGATCAAGTACAACGCCGACGACGATGATCATTCCGGCTCCGCTGATAAGCATAGGGATGCTGCCGCTTCCAGATGTTGCTTTTTGTAACAATACCGGAAGTACTGCGATTATAGCTATGAATAAGCCTCCGAAAAGATTCAAACGATTCGAGACAACTTTCAAATATTCCGCAGTTTGTTTGCCCGGTCTGATGCCCGGTATAAATCCGCCTCTCTTTTGTATATTCTCAGCTACTTGATCTGGGTTGAAAGTCACAGAAACATAAAAGTAGGTGAAAGCTATGATGAGCAAGAAATAAAGTACCATATAAAGTATAGTTCCAGCCGCCAAATTGGTTTGTATCCAATTACCGACTGCTATTACCCATGCAGACTCTCCTTTTGTCATGAATTGAGCCACTACGCCAGGGAAAGATATTATTGAAACCGCGAAAATGATCGGTATCATTCCGGCCTGATTAATTCTGATAGGTAAAGATGCTTGTTCTCCTTTTGCCGATTGAGATCGTCCTGCGTATGTAACAGGTATTCTTCTTTGTCCTTCTGTTATCATGATGATTACAACTGTAAGAATTACCGTTATCAATACTCCACCTGTGAATGGAATGAGTTTGGATGTGTCTTCCGATGCCAATGCGAAAACTCGTCCTGCAATACTCGGTAGTCCTGCGATGATACCTGCAAAGATCAATACTGATGTACCGTTTGAAATGCCTTTTTCTGTTATTAATTCACCTAGCCACATAAGTATTACTGTGCCTGCTGTTATGGTTAACATTATCGGTAAAATAACCAATGGATCTGAAATATTTTCGATTATCGGTGTTGAAGATTGTGAGTTTATAAGCAAAATCATTCCATATGACTGTACAAATGCGAGAGGGAAAGTGAGCCATCTTGTATAGCTTGTGATTTTTTGTCGTCCTTGTTCTCCTTCTTTTGATAAAGTTTCAAGCCTTGGGACGATAACCGTCAATAATTGTACGATGATTACGGCATTGATGTATGGCGATAATCCCATTAAGACGACTGAAAAATTTTCCGCACTTCCGCCTGTTAGCAAACTGAATGCTCCAAGGATGCTGTTTTGGCTGAATACGTTTTCCAATGCTTCTGTATTTACTCCCGGTATTGTGATATGAGCTAAGACTCTGAATACAAGAACCATTGCTAATGTGAACAGGATCTTGTTTCGGAGGTCTTTTGCCTGCCAGATTTGGTTTAAGTATTTAAACATCTTTGTGGATTATTTTTTTGCTTTTTTCGTGGCTTTCTTCCTTTTCAAGATTTTTTTCTTCCTTGTTTTCCTTGGATTTCCAAGTGATTTTACTTTTCCGCCGGCTTTTTTGATTTTTTTCAAAGCTTCAGCCGAAACGTTGTCCACGATAAGTGTTAATTTCTTTGTGATTTCTCCTTGGCTCAAGATCTTAACAGGTTTCTCTACTGTTGCGATCAGTCCTTGTTTCAACAGTTCATTCTTTGTTACTTTTGTTCCTTCTTTGAATACGTTTAATTGGCTTATGTTTAGGACTTGGTATCTGACTTTATTTGGTGACGTGAAACCTTTAAGTTTAGGCATTTTCCTCATGAATGGAGTTTGTCCGCCTTCGAAACCTGGTTTTACGCCTCCGCCCGATCGAGCTTTTTGGCCCTTGCATCCTCTGCCTGAGAATGTTCCACGTCCGGAACCGTTGCCGCGTCCGCGTCGTTTCTTAGTTTTCCTTTTTGAACCTTGAAGTTTATGAAGTCTCATGGTGAAAATTGTTTTGAAAATTTATTTTTTTTCTTCTTTGACCGGTTTTACTGGAGCTTTTTTTGCAGGTTCTGCAACCGGTTGTTTATTTGGTTTTACCATATCCTGCTTCTCTCTCAAACTCAAAAGAGCTTTAAATGTTGCTTTTACGCAGTTGATTTTGTTGCTTGATCCGAAAGATTTACTCAAAATATTTTTAATACCTGCCAATTCTGCAACTTTCCTTGTTGCTCCGCCGGCTATAACACCCGTTCCTTTTCCTGCCGGTATCAAAAGTATTTTTGCACTTTTGAATTTTGCTTGAATCTTGTGAGGTATAGAGTCTCTGAACAGATTGATTTTCTTGATGTTCTTCTTTGCTTTCGAAACAGCTTTTTTGATTGCCGCTTGTACTTCGGTTGCTTTGCCTATGCCCATTCCAACTTTGCCTTTCTTATTTCCTATTACAACCGTTGCTCGGAATCTTAATCTACGTCCACCTTTAACTACACGTGTAACTCTGTCTATTTGAATTACTTCTTCCTCAAACTCTTTTGGTTCTTGCGCTGGTCCTCTGCCTTTATTGAATGGTTTCTTTGACATTTTTTATTAGGTTTTAAAATTTTAGTCCGCTCTCACGGGCGCCTTCAGCTATTTTCTGCACTCTTCCGTGATATTTATATCCACCTCTATCAAAAACACATTCTTTAACCCCTTTTTCAATTGCCAATTTGCCAATTGAAAGTCCGATTTCTTTAGCCTTTTCCATCTTTGTTCCTTTCTTGATTTTCAAGTCTGATGCGGAACATATAACTTTACCAGTAGTATCATCTATCAATTGCGCATAGTTGTTTCGAAGACTTCTGAAAACCGCTAATCTTGGTTTTTCAGTTGTGCCTTTTATTTTTGCACGTATTCTGAGATGCCTTCTTTGTCTTGTTGTAGCTTTTTTGCTTTGCATATTGTATTTACATTGTTATGTTTTACGCGGCTCCGCCAGATGCTTTAGCTACTGCCTTGCCTGCTTTCCTTCTTACGTATTCGTTTTCGTATCTTATTCCTTTGCCTTTGTATGGTTCAGGTTTTTTCATTGCTCTTATCACTGCGGCTGTTTGTCCTACGACCTCCTTGTTTATACCTGAAATGATCAATACGTTTTTCTTTTCTTCGTCTATCGATATCTTGATTCCTTCTGCAGGGATGTATTCAACCGGGTGAGAGTAGCCCAAGTTCAAAATCAATTTTTTGCCTTGAAGTTGAGCCTTGTAACCTACACCTATTATTTCCAATCTTTTTTGATACTCTTTAACGACGCCTCCAACCATATTTTTCAAAAGAGCTCTTGTTAATCCATGTATACTTTTGCCCGATTGATTCTCCGTTTCTTTTCTGGATATATTTATTTGATTTTCTGCTATTTCAACATTGACCAATTCGTGTGGTGTCATTTTCAATTCGCCCTTTGGTCCTTTTACGGTTATTGTTCCGTTCGGATCTTTTGTTACGGTTACTCCGTTCGGGATCATTACTGGTTGTCTGCCTATTCGTGACATATTGTAAGTTGTAAATTAATAGATTTCACATATTACTTCTCCGCCCATTTTTTCTTTTCTTGCTTCTACGTCTGTCAGTATGCCTTTTTGAGTTGAAATCAGAGCTGTTCCCAAGCCACCAAGTACCTTTTGGATATTGCTGCTTTTTACATAAATTCTTTGACCTGGCTTCGAGACTCTTTTGATGTTCAATGGAGCGCCATCTTCCTTGAGCGTGATTTTAATGTCTTCGAATTTACCGTTTTTTACCGTCTCAAATTCTTCAACGTATCCTTTTGCCTTAAGGACTTTCAATATTTCGTTTTTGATCTTCGAAGATGGAACGATTATGACGTTTTTATTCGCCACTGAAGCGTTTCTTAATCTTGTTAGCAAGTCTGATATTGGATCTGTATTCATTAGTTTTGAGTTTAGAGTATTACCATGAAGATTTTCTGAGTCCCATAATTTCTCCTTTATTCGCCAGTTCTCTTAAGCATATTCTGCATATATCGAATTTCCTTAGATATCCCTTTGATCTGCCACACAATTTGCATCTGTTATAAACTCTTGTTGGCATTACCGGTTTTTTGCCTTGGTTTAAGGCTTTCAGGTAAGCCGCTTTTCTTCTCGCGCATTTAATTTTTAATGATTTTTTTGCCATTTGTTGGTAAAAGATTATTTAATTTCATCTTTGAATGGGAATCCCATAGCTTTCAGTAGGAGGTATCCTGCCTTATCGTTTTTGGCTGTTGTTATGATGCTAATTCCAATTCCGTGTGGTTTTTCCAAATTCTCGATATTTATTTCCGGGAATACGTTGCAATCTTTTAATCCAAGATTGTAATTGCCCTTACCGTCGAAGCCTTTTACGCTGACACCTCTGAAGTCTCTTATTCTCGGCATTACGATATTGATGAATTTGTTCAAGAAATCATACATGCGTTTCCTTCTTAAAGTGACCGATACGCCTACCGGCATGCCGCCTCTTAATTTGAAATTAGAGATTGCTTTTCTGGCCTTGGACACAACAGGTTTTTGACCTGTTATTGCGGTTAAATTATTTACGATTGGCGTGAAGTCTTTATTGTTAGCCTTGATCGTGTATGTTCCTATACCGATATGTACTTTGATTTTTTCTAATTTTGGTACCGCCAAATCATTCTTAACCTTTAGCTCTTCTTTAAGCTTTTTAGCAATTTCTTTTGGTGATATGGCTTGTACTTCTTGTTTCTTGGACATGTTTTATAAAGTGATTATTTTTTCTTCTTGGATTTTGCTGTTGTTGGTTGATCTACAGTTTCCGTGCATTTCTTGCAAAGTCTTCTTTTAACATTATCTTTACCGATTTTATATCCTATTCTTACAGCTTTTTTGCAGTGTGGACAGATGACTTTTACGTTTGAAGCATTTATCGGAGCTTCGAAACGAATTTTCTCACCTTTCCTTGTTGTTGTTTTGCGGACGTGTCGAGTTTTAATGTTTACCTTCTCTACAACAACGGCGTTTTTCTTGGCCATGATACGCATTACCTTTCCGGTTTTACCCTTGTCTTTTCCTGCTATAACAACCACATTGTCGCCTGTTTTTATTTTCATTATTTTGAGGTTTAAAGTACGTCTTCTGCTAAAGAAATTATTTTTTGGAATCCTCTTTCGCGGAGTTCTCTTGCTACCGGTCCGAATACGCGTGTTCCTTTAGGTTCGTTATCTTTACTTACTATTACGACTGCATTGTCGTCGAATCTTATGATGGTTCCGTCTTTTCTCTTCAATTCTTTTCTCATTCTGATGATAACCGCTCTTTCAACCGTTTTTTTCTTAACTATACCGTGCGGGCTGGCCTTCTTGATCGCAACAACGATTACATCTCCGATGTACGCATAGCGTCTTTTGGAACTTCCCAAAACTTTAATGCACATGGCTTCTTTTGCGCCGGTATTGTCTGCTACTTGTAGGATTGTTTGTTGTTGAATCATGGTAGGGGAGGGCTTTATTAGGGAGTTATGCTGTTTAAGCTTTTAGCTCTGGTTTTACAGTAGTCCATCTTTTCAGCTTGCTGAGAGGACGAGTTTCGTAAATTGTTACTTTTTCATCCATTTTGCATGTATTGCCCGGATTGTGTGCGTAAAATTTCTTAGATACTTTGAATTTTTTCTTGTATTTGCGATGTTCTTTATACGAATCAACCTTAACGACGATCGTATCTTTCATTTTATTGCTCGTGACTATACCTGTTTTTGAACGCATAATGCTTTAATTTAAATGGTTGTTGTTTCCTTTGGTTGATTCTGAATTGTTTTAATCTGCGCTCTATATCTTCTAAGGTCTCTTGCGACGTGCGATTTCTTATCTTGATTTGTTCTCAAGTTAAGTTCAGCTTTTAACAATTGAGATGTTGCTCTTTCCCATTCCTTTTGCAATTCTTTTCCGCTGAGTTTTTTTAGTTCTTGTATTGTAAGCATAATTATTTAATTTCGTGTGATGAGACAAATTTTGTTAATACCGGAAGTTTTGATCCTGCCAACCTCAATGCTTCTTTTGCTGTTTTTTCATCTACGCCTTCCATTTCAAATATTACTGTTCCCGGCTTTACCATAGCTACATATTTTTCAACCGTACCTTTCCCGCTTCCCATCGGTACTTCAGCTGCTTTTTGAGTTATAGCTCTATGAGGGAAAATTCGAATCCAAACTTTACCACCTCTTTTCATATATCTCGTCATAGCTCTTCTTGCCGCTTCAAGTTGTCTTGAAGATATTTCACAAATTTCCATGGCTTTCAAACCGAATGATCCGAAAGAAAGTTTATTGCAACTGTTTGCAATGCCCTTGAACGATCCTCTCATTCGTTGTGATTTCCTGAATTTTTGTCTCTTTGGTAATAACATTATTATGATTTTTTAGTTGTTTTCGTGGCTCGTGGTCTTCTTGTTGTCGGGCGGTGAGGTGTTTGTTTTTCTTCCTGCCTTGGCGCCGTCTCTTTTTCTGCTAATGATTTCGAATATGGATTTACCGTTGTGCTCAAATCTTTTTTGTAAATATCGCCTTTGTATATCCAAACCTTAATCCCGATTGCTCCGTAAGTCGTGAATGCCGTTGATTGGCAATAATCGATGTCTGCTCTGAAAGTTTGTAGTGGGATTTTGCCTTCGGCGAATGACTCTTTTCTTGATATTTCCACTCCGTTCAATCTTCCGCCTACAGCAACCTTGATACCTCTTGCTCCGGCTTCCATTGCTTTTTGCAATGCCAATTTCGCAGCTCTTCTATACGAAATTCTTTTTTCAATTTGTCTTGCGATCGAGTCGCCAACTATTTTTGCATCCAAATCCGGTTTTTGTACTTCCAAAATGTTTATTTGGAACTTGGAACCGAATTCTCTGCTTAGCGATTCTCGGAATTTCTCGATATCTTCGCCTTGTTTGCCGATGATTACGCCTGGCTTTGCGCTGTGTATGTTAATGATCGTTTCGTTCGCGTTTCTCAGTATTTGAATTTTTGAAATTCCGCAATCTGTTAATTTCTTGAATATGAATTCTCTTATCTTAACATCTTGGTATAACAAATCCTTGAATTTTTTCTTGTTCGAGTACCAGCTACTGTCCCAGCTTCTTATTATGCCTATTCTTTGAATTTTTGGATGTACTTTATGGCCCATTAAATTTGGAGTTTAGAGTTAAGATTTTTGATCTTCAGATTTCTTTGAAACCACTTTCTCTGTTTTCTTTGTAGATGTCTTTGCTTTCTTTGTTTCTTTTGCGATTTTTACGTCTAACTTTACAGTTATATGAGTGTTTCTTCTTAAAATCGGGTTAGCCATACCTCTTGATCTTGGCTTGCTTCTCTTGTACATCAATCCATCATTTACGATTAACTCTTTTATATAGAGTTGGCTCAAATCTTGCTTGAAATTATTTTCAGCGTTTGATGCAGCCGACTTTACTACCTTCGTAAGCAATTTGGCAGCTTTCTTTGGTGTAAATTTCAGTATGCTCAAAGCTTGCTTTACGTCTTTGCCTCGTATCATATCTGCTACGATTTTGACCTTTGTCGGTGATATCCTGGCTTGTCTAAGGATTGCTTTCATCTATTTTGAAAATTATTTTTTTGCTGGTGTTGACGATGCGGCCGGTTTTGCGGCTGCTGCTCCGGCGGCCGGTGCGGCTCCTCCGGTTGTGGTCGCGGCGATTTTGCCACCGTGGCCTTTGAATTTTCTTGTGAATGAAAATTCGCCCAATTTGTGTCCTACCATGTTTTCAGCAACGTATACCGGTATATGTTCTTTACCATTATGTACTGCGAATGTATGTCCTACGAAATCAGGGGATATAGTGCAATTTCTTGCCCATGTCTTGATTATTTTCTTCTGGCCGGAGTCGTTCATCTTCTGAACTTTCTTTGCCAGTTTCGCGTCTATGTAAGGTCCTTTTTTTGAGCTTCGTGACATGTTTTAACGAGTAAGTTGTAAGTGGTAACTACTATTTTATGATAATATCTTTACCTTTGCGATCTTTGATTCTCCATTTATTCGTGGAGCTTCTTTTCCTTGTTTTGACTCCCAATGCCGGAAGGCCCCAAGGTGTTTTCGGATGTTTCAAGCCTATCGGGTTCCTACCTTCACCACCTCCATGTGGGTGATCAACCGGATTCATGACTTTACCTCTTACGGTTGGTCTTATTCCCATCCATCTGCTTCGTCCCGCTTTGCCGACTTTCAAGTTGCTGTGTTCTATATTGCTGATTTGACCGATAGATGCGAAACATTCCTTTGGAGCTAATCTAACCTCTTTTGATGGTAATTCTACTTGAGCGTATGGACCATCCAAAGAAACCAACTTGGCTCCAGATCCTGCACTTCTGACTATTTGTCCACCTTTGCCTTTGAATATTTCGACATTGTGAATCGTGAAACCTACTGGAATATTCTTAAGCTGCATTCTGTTTCCAACTTTAACCTTTGCTTTGTTTGCGCATATGATCTTTGTTCCAACCTTCATCCCTTCCGGAGAGACATGGTATCTCTTGTCTCCGTCTTTGTATGTTACCAACATTAGGTAACATGTTCTGTTTGGATCGTATTCTATGCTTGTTACGGTTCCTTCGATGTTTAACTTTTCAACTTGGTTGAAGTCTATTGCTCGAAGTTTCTTCTTGTGACCGCCACCTTGGTGTCTTACCGTGATTCTTCCGTTTGAATTCCTTCCGGCTTTTGAAATCTTGCCGACCAATAATCTCTTTTCCGGCTTCTTGCCTTTTGTCAGTTCTTCGAATGTGTATCGACTGAACTGTCTTCTAGCGTTTCTGACTGGTTTTACTTTTTGTACTGCCATGTTATTTAGCTTCTTTTACTTTTGTGAAATCGAATTTTTTACCTTTCTCAATAGTTACGGTTACCTTTTTACCTTCTTGCCTCTTTCTCATATATCTTCTGCCTCCGATCAATCTTCCTTTTTCTATTACTTTTGTCGATGTAACTTTTAGGACTTTTACTCCATAAATCTCTTTTAACGCATTCTTGATATCTACTTTAGTAGCTTTGCCATCTACTATGAAAGTAAATTTATTCATTGCCTCATTGCGAGCTCCTTTTTCAGTTATTACCGGCTTTTTGATGATTTGCGTAATATCCATTTAAGCTTTGGCTTTTAAAAAAGTTGTTTCTAAAGATTTAAGAGCATCTTGTAAGAACAAAATGTCTCGATGTAAGCATATTTTTTCCACATTGAGATTTCTCGATTCTACGGTTTCTACGTTTTTCATATTTCTTGCTGCTCTGAAAATGACTGGATCTTTGCCGTTTGTTACGACAAGCACGTCTCGTTTAATAGGCAATTTCTTGATCATTTCTGCGAAAAGTTTTGTCTTTGGTTCGTTTTCATATTTGTCCAAAGCGAGAACATTACCTTCCTTTGCCTTTGATGATAGGGCAGAGAAGAGTGCCATTCTGCGTTGAGTCTTTGGCATATCCTTAGAGAAGTTTCTTGTATTTCTTGGACCGAAAGCTACAGCGCCTTTTCTGTGATGAGCTTTTCTTGTACCACCTTGTCTGGCTCGACCAGTTCCTTTTTGTCTAAAAGGCTTCTTTGTCGTCGTGCTGATTTCGCCCTGTTTCTTCGTATGAGCGATTGCGTTTCTTCTGTTCGCTTGGATCATTACAACCGCTTGATGAATCAAGTCCGGGTTGATTTTATACTCGAAAATTTCTTTATTCAGGGTGATTTCTCCCTTTTCTTCGCCTTGCTGATTGTAAAGTTTGATTTTCATAACTTATTTACGAGATTTTTCTTATTATTATCATATTACCTTTTGCTCCCGGGATTGGTCCTTTAATACCGATTAGATTCTTCTCTCCATCCAAATATACGACCTTATTTTTAATTGAAACAGTTTCTAAACCCATATGTCCAGCCATTTTCTTACCCTTGTGTATTCTTCCCGGTTTAGATCTTGCGCCGATTGATCCAGGCTCTCTCTTCATATGTGATCCGTGCGAGGCAGGTCCGCCGGCGAAATGATATCTCTTCATTACACCTTGGTAACCTTTACCTTTTGAAGTCGAGGTTATACTTACAAGATCTTCTATCTTGAAGATGTCTACCTTAACGCTGTCTCCTTTTTTCAAAGTTTCGCCTTCCGATACGGTGAACTCTTTTATATGTCTGAATTTCTTATTCTTCGATGGTTTCTTTAACTTATCAAAGCCCAGGACTACCGCCGGATATCCATCTTTTTCAGCTGTTTTAACTTGAACCACTTCGTTTGGTTCGCATTGTATAACTGTGAAGGGGATCACGCGACCGTCGTCTTGAAGCAAACGTGTCATTCCGATTTTTTTGCCCAGTATGCCAGGCATATTTGTATAGGTTAGATAGTAATAGTACACAGTGCGCAGTACCGAGTACACAGTAATTAAGGTACAAAGTAAGGACTGTTTTAAGGCTTTGGACTTTGATTCTCCGCGAGGGAGAGCCTCTGCCTTGTGCTAACTTGCAAAATTTTAACGTGCGCGGGGTAATTTATAGAGTTGCCGAATGGAAGTCAAGAGGAATTTACTCTTTATTGCTCAGCTTTTTCCGTTGTGATCATTTTTATTTCAATATCTACTCCGGCTGGCAATGCAAGATTTGATAGGGATTCGATTGTTTTAGCTGTGCTTTCGCGGATATCGATAAGCCTTTTGTGAGTTCGAATTTCGTATTGTTCGCGTGCGTTTTTATGGACGAATGTAGATTTGTTGACCGTGAGCTTTTGTATTTCCATCGGTAGAGGGATCGGACCAGCTATGATCGCGCCGGTTCTTACCGCTGTGTCGATGATGAGTTTTGCTGCTTCGTCGATGACCTTGTGATCGAATGAGCGAAGCTTGATTCTGATTTTTTGCTTAGACATGTTTTCTTAGTTTAAAGTTTTAAAAAATTCCGGGACGAGGGGTTCCGGAGGGGTAGCCACTAGCCACTAATGGCTAGTGGCTACGTAGGAATTCTTGAATTTCCCTACCGGGGCCGAAGCATTAAAAGCAATGTTTCGGACTTTAAAACCCGGATAAAACTGGTGGGCCTTATCCGGGCCATTAAAGTCAAAAATTACTCGATGATTTTTGTTACAACG